>Ga0194131_10005446_pt1 | contig 18346 bp, 18 predicted proteins | sample TA2KigO120mmetaG_FD_148631 | JGI IMG/M metagenome (GOLD analysis project Ga0194131, IMG submission 148631) | Freshwater microbial communities from Lake Tanganyika, Tanzania - TA2015053 Kigoma Offshore 120m | ecosystem: Environmental > Aquatic > Freshwater > Lake | place: Tanzania: Lake... | reverse complement strand
GAGGCCCGATCGGGCCCCTTGCCATGCCGGCGCATCGTTCATCCCCACTGGCCTGCTTTTACTCCGCCACGCTGGCCTGGAATCAGACCGCCGTTGACACGCGGCCCTCGGCTTCCGCCGCAGCCATCTCGCGGCCGTAATAGGCGCCCTTGATCGCGGCCTCGAAAGAGCACTCGAACTCCAGCGCGCACTCGTCCTCGCCCATCGTCGCCCGCGCCGCGGCGAGCTCGTCGGCGTCGATCACGCCGGTCTCGGAAGCGCGGTAGCACGCCGCCCACCAGTCGCCTCGCTCGCCCGTCCGCGCGAACTCGTACATCTCCCGGAACCCGTTGTGGCCCATCGGCGTGCCGATGAAGAGCGCCCAGCCCTTGCGATCGGCGAGCGCGGGCCGGATCACCTCGGTCCAGGCGGGGGGCGACATCTGCGCGTACTCGTCGAGGATCACGCCGTCGAGATAGAGGCCGCGGAGCGCATCGGGGTTGTCGGCGCCGTAGAGCCGGATCTGGCGATCGCCGGGGAGCGTGACGCGGAGCTCGGTCTCGTGCACCTCGGGGCCCGGGATCGCGGCGGTGTAGGCCTTGAGATAGTCCCACGCCGCCGCCTTCGCCTGGCGGTAGAGCGGCGCGATATAGGCGAAGCGCGGCCGCTCCAGCGCGCAGCCCAGCGCCTCGTGGATCAGCTCGTTGATCGCCATCACCGTCTTCCCGAACCGGCGGTGGCAGACGACGACCGAGAACCGACGCCGCGCCCGGTGGATCTCGTCCTGAAGCTCGCGCGGTCGGTATCCCGTGCTAACGCGTTCGACGCGTCGCACGGCTGATACCTGTGTTGACGATGATGGTCATCGGCGCATCACCGATGCCGTCGGTGTCCTGGCCGAGCTCGCAGCGGCCGAGGAAGATCGCCATCGTCGCGTTCTTCTCGGCAAGACGGCGCTGCAACCGGCGGAGATGGATGCGGCCGCCGACCTTGCCGCGATCGTATGCCGCGGCGAGCGACGGGTCCTTGAGTGACTTCCGGAAGCGGCCGAGCTCGTCGACGGTGCATCCGAGAGCCGCGAGCTCCTCGAGCTCGCGCGCTCCGACCGTGGACGCGTCGCCTCCGGCCTTTCCCGTCGCGGTGCGCCCGACCGCGCGCGCTCCTTGGGCGTGGCTTCGACATGACGCCTCGCTGGAAAAGAAAACGGCCGGCGTCTGGTCGCCGGCCGCGCGATAATTCTCAGAGTTGGTCATTATTACACGAAAACCGGTCCCCGTTCAACATCGACGAGAGCGACGGTGTCGTCGCGACGCCGACGCATCAGCCGACGTCATGCGGCGAAGCGCAGGCATCCGGCACATCGGCCTGTTCGGCGCGGCTGACGGCGCGTATCGTTTCACCGAGATCGGTGTCGAGGACTGAAACCCCGCCGCACCCGCGACAGTAAGAAGACGAGGAGGACCGCGCGATGACGATGAAACCCTTCACGATCGGCGACTGCACGGTGATCGCGATCGAGGAATGGATCGGCCCCTATGTCGCGCCGCTCAAGTTCATGCCCGATGCGACCGCCGAGCGGATCGAGCGGCAACGCACGACACTCCAGCCCGTCCACTGGGATCCGAAGACCGATCTCCTCGTCTTCGCATTCCAAAGCTTCGTCGTGAGGACACCGCGGCACACGGTCGTCATCGATACCTGCGTCGGCAATGACAAGGAGCGACCGGCGCGCCCCAATTGGCACCGCAAGAGCTGGCCGTGGATGGACAATCTGCGCCGCGCCGGCATCGCGCCCGAGGCGGTCGACTATGTCCTCTGCACGCACCTGCATGTCGACCATGTCGGCTGGAACACCCGCCTCGTCGACGGGCGCTGGGTGCCGACCTTTCCCAACGCGCGCTATGTCTTCGCGCGCAAGGAGTACGAATACTGGGAGAAGCGGAACCGCGAGGAGCCCTTGCCGCAGGGACCGCTCCTTGAGGACAGCGTGTTCCCGATCGTCGAGGCCGGCCGCGCCGTGCTGGTCGATACCGACCACCAGATCGCGCCGGGCCTCAGGCTCGAGCCGACGCCCGGTCACACGCCGGGACATGTCTGCATCCATCTCGAATCGGGCGGCCGGCACGCGATATTCGTCGGCGACATGATGCATCATCCGATACAGGTGCCCGAACCGCTCTGGAGCTCCGGCTTCTGCTCCGATCGCGTCCAGTCGGGATTGACCCGGAAGTCTTTCCTCGAGCGCCACGCCGACACCGACGCGGTCGTCGTTCCGGCGCATTTCGCAGGCGAGACGGCGGGCCGCGTCCGGAGCGACGGCGCGACGTTCCGCTTCGAGTTCGGCTGAGGCTCAGCGCCGGCTCGCGGCGATCAATTCGAGTATACGGGTCGGCCGTATCGGCGTCTCGCCGATCCGGACGCAGAACGGCGCGAGCGCGTCCTCGACCGCCGAGACGACAGCGGCCGCAGCCGGTATCGTCCCGCTCTCGCCGACACCCTTGACGCCGAGCGGATTATGCGGGGTCGGGATCTCGATGTGGACCATCTCGATCCGCGGAATCTCCGGGGCGCCGGGCACGAGATATTCGGCGCTCGTGGTCGTCACCGGCTGCGCCGCCGCGTCGTAGCCCATCCATTCATAGAGCGCGTTACCGATGCCGTGCGCCGCGCCGCCGAGGATCTGGCCGTCGACCATCATCGGGTTGATCATCATGCCGCTGTCGTGGGCGACGACGTAGCGGCGGATCGCGACCGCGCCGGTCTCGATGTCGACCTCGACCTCGGCGGCGGTGGTCCCGTAGGCGAAGGTGAGCGCCTCGAACAAGGCATGCCGGCTCGCCTCGACGCCGGGCTCGAGCCCGCCCGGGATGCCATAGCCGGGCAGACCCGCGAGCGCGTCGGCGAGCTCGCCGATACCGACCGCCATCGCCGGCACGCCCTTGACCCTTATTGTCCCGCCGATGATCTCGAGGTCGGTCGCATCGGCCTCGAGATGGATCGCCGCCGCCTGGAGGAGCTTGTGGCGGACGGCGAGCGCGGCGAGATGGACCGAGGTCCCGGCATTGACCGCCTGGCGGCTGGAGGCCGCGCCGTGGCCGAGCGCGATCGTGCCGGTGTCGCCGGTGACGACGGTGATGCGCGCGACATCGACGCCGATCGCATCGGCGCAGATCTGGGCGAGCATCGTCTTCGTGCCTTGGCCGATCGCGGTCGCGCCGCTGTAGATCGACACCCGTCCCGAAGGCCCGACGCGGATCGTGACCGATTCGAACGGGCCGCGGCCCGTCCCCTTCATGTAGTTCGCGATCCCGACGCCGAGATAGCGGCCTTCGGCGCGCGCCGTCGCCTGCCGGGCGCGGAAGCCGTCGTAGTCGATCGCCGCCAGCGCGGCCGCCTGACACGCCGGATAATCGCCGCTGTCATAGATCATTTCGGTGCCGCCACGGGTCTTGATCGGCAGCCGATAGGGAAGCGCCTCGGGCGGGATCAGGTTGCGCCGGCGCACTTCGGCGCGGTCGAGACCGAGCTCCTGCGCGACCCGGTCGAGGAGCCGCTCCATCGCGAACGCGCCTTGCGGATGGCCGGCACCGCGTACCGGTGAGACCGGCACGCGGTTGGTCAGCGCGAGCGTCACGCGAAGCTCGTAGGCCGGCACGCGATAGACGCCCGGCACGATCTGCGCCGAGTTCTGTGCGAGGTTGATGCCGCGCGCGGTATAGGCGCCGTGATCGTGGATCATATGGCCACGCACGCCGAGGATGCGGCCCGTCGCATCGGCCGCGATCTCCATGTCCCAGTGCTGGTCGCGCTCCTGGGTCGTTGCCATGAAATGCTCGCGACGATCCTCGATCCACTTGACCGGCGCCCCGACGATCCGCGCCGCCAAGGCGACAAGAATATCCTCCTGGTAGAAGACGAGCTTCGGACCGAAGCCGCCGCCGACATCGGGCGATACGACACGGACACGGTTCTCGTCGCAGCCGAGGAGCTTCACCAGCATCCGCGCATGCGAATGCGGTGCCTGTGTCGAGCTCCAGAGAACGAGGCAATCCTGAACCGCGTCGTAGTGTCCGACCGCGCCGCGGCACTCGATCGGGTGGCTGACGCCGCGGTGCTGCAGAAGCGACGTGCGGACGATATGTGCCGCCGACGCGAAGGCGCCGTCGAGATCGCCATAGGCCATCGTGAACTCGGCGACGACGTTGGTCGCGGCACCGCTGTGCGCGCGGGGGGCCTCGGGCCGGAGCGCGAGACGCGCATCGCTCACCGCGGGAAGCGGCTCGAGGTCGAGGTCGACGAGCGCCGCCGCATCCTCGGCGATGTAGCGCGAGCGCGCGATGATGATCGCCACCGGCTCGCCGACATAGCGCACCTCGTCGGTCGCGAGCACCGGCCGATCGACCACGAGACGATAGGCCTTGCTCGGAAGCCCGACCGAGAGCGTCGTCGTCGCGAGATGGGGCTCGAGATCGGCCGCCGCGAGGATCGCGACGACGCCTTCGACCGCCGCCGCCCGGCCGCGATGGAGGCCGCGTAGCCGCGCATGAGCGAGGGGGCTTCGCACGATCGCCGCATGGACCATGCCGGGCAGATGGATGTCATCGACGAACCGCCCGCGGCCGGTGAGGAGCGGACGATCCTCGATCCGTGGGATCGGCTTGCCGAGGAGATCGCCGGCCATCGTCGCGCCGTCAGATGCGCTTGCGCTCGCCGCGTCCGCGTCCCTCGCCCGCCGTCAGGAACAGCTCTTCGATCGTAAGCCGCCGGTCGATCATGCCTTGTTCGTGGGAATAGCCGACCGCGGTTTCGATATTCTTGCGGTTCTGATCGCCGAGACCATAGACCCAGGGATCGGGGCCGAGGAGCGCCTGCTGCTCCTCCCATGCCTCGCGGTACCACGCGAGCGGCACGATGCGCGGGTTCTCGAGACGCCGATAGGCTGCGCGCTTGGCCGCCTCGAAGGCGCGCTGCAGATTGATCGGCGCCCATGGATAGCGATCGACGATCTCCTGGCGGATCGCGGTCACATGCATGATCGGAAAGATGCCGGTCCGCTTGAAATAGTCGATCTCGACCGCCTTGTGGTCCTCGAACAGGCGGCGCACCCGGGGATCGCCCTCGACGAAGGGGTCGATGAGATCGGGCGAGAGCACCGCCGCGACCTCGCCCGTCGGCAGCATCGCCTCGACGCTCCGACCCGCCGGGGCCTTGACCAGCCGGAGGCCGGGCGGCGGCGTGAACTCGACGTCCTCGTCAAGCTCGCTCACCCACTCCACCTCGCGGTGCGGCACGCCGTGATCGTGCTCAAGGATGCCGCGCATCCAGAGGATCGCCGTCGCCTGGTAGGTCTTGACACCGACCTTGCGGCCGATCAGGTCGCGCGGCGACTTGATCCCGGCGGCGCTGTTGACGAAGACGAAGCCGTGGCGGAAGCGCCGGTGAAGGAACACGGGAATGGACGCGAAGGGCCGGCCCGTCGCCTTGGCTATTAGGTAGGACGAGAGCGACAGCTCGCACACGTCGAACTCGCTGTTGCGCAGCATCCGCCAGTGGCGGGTGGTCGAGTCCATGTCTGTCAGCACGTTCAACTCGATGCCGTCTGGGGCGACCGAGCCGTCGCGGAGCGCGCGGACGATCTCATAGTCGCCGCAAGCGAGCGTGAGCGTGAGTTTTCTCGACACGGTCTACTCCTCCCGTTCCGACCGAACGGTTCTAGATCAGCACGGGCTCATTGTCGCGGCCGATCGTGTGTCGTCCTTTGACCCGCGGGCCGCGCTTGGCTAGGCTTGCCGCCCGAGGCTGGCGAACCGGCCCGGATCATGTGAGCCAGGGGAGACCGTCCATCTCCACCACCATCACGTTCGCCTGCGCGAACTACGACCGCGTCCGCCCGATCGCCGACGGTCGCATCGCGGTCGAAGGCTGCACGATCAATTTTCTTCCCGTCGGACCCGAGGAGGTGTTCTTTCGCGCCTTCCGCTACGCCGACTTCGACGTGTCGGAACTCTCGCTCAACAGCCATTCGATGGTCACCGCGCGCGGGCAGAACGCCTATATCGGCATTCCGGTATTTCCGTCGCGCCTGTTCCGCCACTCGAGCTTCTATATCAGGACCGATCGCGGCATCCGGAGCCCGCAAGACCTGAAGGGTCGCCTCGTCGGCGTGCCGGAATACCAGCAGACCGCCAATGTCTGGGTCCGCGGCATGCTAGAGGAGGACTACGGGGTCAAGCCATCGGACCTCAAATGGCGAAGCGGTGGCGCCGAGGAACCGGGCCGCGACGAGCGGACGCCGCTCGTGCTCCCAGACGGCATCGACCTGCAGCCGATCCCGCGCGACAAGACGCTCTCCGGCATGCTCGCCGCGGGCGAGCTCGACGCGTTCCTCACCGCCCGCGCGCCCTCGGTCTATCTCCACCGCGCACCCAATATCGGCCGCTTGTTTCCCGACTTCCGTGCCGTCGAGCAGGACTATTTCCGGCGCACGCGGCACTTCCCGATCATGCACCTGATCGGCATCCGCCGCGACATCGTCGCCCGCCATCCATGGCTGCCGGCCAATCTCTTCCGGGCGCTGGTCGCCGCCAAGGCTCTCGCTATCCGCGACCTCGAGGAGAGCCTCGTCGATCCGGCGATTACGCTCCCCTGGTCGGAGGACATCCTCGCCCGGACGCGCACGCTGATGGGGCGCAATTTCTGGGCCTATGGGCTCGCGGAGAACCGTCACGATCTGACCGCACTCCTCCGCTACTCGCACGCGCAGGGCCTCTGCGCGAGGCTGGTCGCACCGGAGGAACTGTTCGATCCGTCCACCCACGCGCTTCCCGACGTCCATCCTTGAAACCACGGCACGAACCTGTCGCGAGGCCGTTCGTGTCGCGTCACATCACCTGTCGAGGCCGGTCATGACGACGACGAAATTCGGCGTGGGCCAGTCGGTCCACCGGGTCGAGGACCCGCGCTTCCTTCGCGGCGAGGGCTGCTATGTCGACGACATCGTGCTCCCGCGCCAGGCTTATGCCTATGTCCTCCGCTCGCCGCACGCACACGCCGAGATCGCGCGGATCGACACCATTGCGGCGCGCGATCTCGCGGGCGTGCTGGCGGTCCTGACGGGTGCGGATGCACGGGCGGACGGCCTCGGCGAGATTCCCTGCCTGATGATGCCGTCCGACCGCGGCCTCACGGTGCAGGAGCACAAGGTGAGCCGTCCGATCCTCGCGGGCGAGCGCGTCCGGCACGTCGGCGAGCCGGTCGCGGTGATCGTCGCCGAGAGCCTCGCCATCGCGCGCGACGCGGCGGAGCTGATCGAGATCGACTATGACGCCCGTCCGGCGTCGATATCGATCGAGGCCGCGCGCGCCGAGGCTGCGGCCCTGGTCTGGCCGACGATCCCGCGCAACCTCGCCTGGTCCTTCGCGATCGGCGACGAGGCGGCGACGAACGCCGCCTTCGCGCGCGCCCATCATGTCACGCGCCTCGATATCACCAACAACCGGATCACCGCGAACTCGCTCGAGCCGCGCGGCGCGATCGGCGTCTATAGTCGCGGCGACGACCGCTATACGCTCTACTCCAGCGCCCAGAACCCGCACCGGCTGCGACCGCAGCTCGCCCATTTCATCTTCCGCCAGCCCGAGACGAAGTTCCGCGTCATCGCGCGCGATGTCGGGGGTGGGTTCGGCATGAAGGGGACGTTCTATCCCGAGGAGGCCCTCGTCGTCTGGGCGGCACGTAAGGTCGGTCGCCCGGTCAAATGGATCGGCGAGCGGAGCGAGAGCCTGATCAGCGACACGCATGGGCGCGACCAACGTTGTCGCGGCGCGCTCGCGCTCGATGCCGACGGCCGTATCCTTGCGCTCCGCACCGACAGCGCCTTCGACATCGGCGCCTACATGACGACGAGCGGCGGCATCACCTCGGTGATCGGCACCGTGATGATGCCCAATGTCTATCGCATTCCGGCGATGTGGCTCCGCACCGAGGGCGTGATGACGCATTCCAGTCCGACCGCGCCCTATCGCGGCGCCGGCGGACCGGAGGCGATCTACGTGATCGAAGCGCTGATCGATCAGGCGGCGGTCGATCTCGGTCTCGATCCGGTCGAGATCCGCCGCCGCAACTTCATCCCGGCCGGCAGCATTCCGTTCACCACGCTGACCGGACTGGTCTATGACAGCGGCGAGTATGAGACGCTCCTCGACAAGACCGTCGCGCTCGCCGACTGGGGTGGCTTCGCGACGCGGCGCGCGGGAGCGTCCGCGCGCGGCCGGCACCGTGGAATCGGTCTCTGCTACTATGTCGAGATGACCGCGATTCTGAACGACCGCATGGAGATCCGCTTCGATCCTGGCGGCAATGTCACGATCGTGGCCGGCACGCTCAACTACGGTCAGGGCCACGAGACGGTGTTCGCCCAGATGGTCGCCGATTGGCTCGGCGTGCCGTTCGAGACGATCCGGCTGATCAACGGCGACACCGACCAGGTCTCGTTCGGCCGTGGCTCGTTCGGCTCGCGGAGCATGACCGTCGGCGGCTCGGCGCTACGGGGCGCTGCAGATCGGGTGATCGAGCGCGGCAGGAAGCTCGCGGCCCACTTCCTCGAGGCCGCTGAGGCCGATATCGCGTTTGCGGACGGCGGCTTCGCGGTCGTCGGGACCGATCGGGCGATCTCGCTCACCCGGCTCGCCCAGGCGTCCTACGCCCCGAACCTCCCCGATGCGCTCGGGCTCGGCATCGAAGGGGTCGGCACCTTCATGCCGGAGACGCCCAATTTCCCGAACGGTTGCCACATCTGCGAGGTCGAGGTCGATCCCGACACCGGAACGGTCGAGATCGTTCGCTATTCGATCGTCGACGACGTCGGCCGCACGATCAATCCGATGCTGCTCCACGGCCAGGTCCATGGCGGGGTCGCGCAGGGGATCGGCCAGGCCCTGATGGAGCACGTGGTCTATGAGCGCGAATCGGGCCAGCTGCTGGCTGGCTCGTTCATGGACTACTGCATGCCGCGCGCCGATGACATGCCGTTCTTCACCGTCGGCGCGCACGACACGCCGTGCACGACCAATCCGCTCGGCGTCAAGGGCGCGGGCGAGGCGGGATGCGTCGGGGCGCCGCCCGCGGTCGTCGGCGCGATCCTGAACGCGCTCCGGCCGCTCGGCGTTCGCCACCTAGCGATGCCGGCGACGCCCGAACGCGTGTGGCAGGCGATCAGGACCGCGCGGTCGGCCTGACGCGCCAACGACGCCGACGCGCCCTCAGGCGAGCTGTCGACGGTCGACGGGCTCGGTCGCGATCTCCGACGCCGGCGCGCGCGACCGGCTCTCGCCGGGCGAGATCGCGAAAGCCATCGCGGGCTCGAGATACCAGACCCACGCCGGCGGCAGATTCGACCAGACATGCGCGACGCGGCGGCCCTGGAACCCGGCCTTCGCGATCGCTGCGCGCGAGGCCGGCGCGCCGAGGCTGTAGGTGAACTGGACGAACCGTCCCTCGACCGAGAGGAGATCATGGCTCTGCGTAAGGATCGCCTCCTGGGTCTCGCGCAACATCGAGAGGAGCGGAAGGCCGGAGACGACGGCCTGGGCGCCTCCCGTCGACCACAGGTCGACATCGGCGAGGAGATCGTGGAGCGCTTCCGCGCCGCCGTGGATGATCCGAACGCGCGGGTAACGTTCGCGCAGGATATCGCAGAACCGCCGGTTCTTCTCGACCAGCACGAGGCGATCGGGCGCGAGGCCGGTGGCGAGCAATTCCTCGGTCAGCGATCCCGTGCCGGGACCGAGCTCGACGACAAGCCCCTTCTGGACTGGATCGACGACGCGCGCCATGGCGCGGGCCAGCGCCGATCCGCTCGGCGCGACGGCGCCGATCTGAAGGGGATTACGCAGCCATGAAAAAAAGAATGTACCTGGACGGCTTGCTGTTTCCATGAATCAGTCGGTCGATGTGAGCGGCCCCCGAAATTCACCCCGCCGGCCGGCGTCCGACGCTGCCCGGCGCCCGTCACCCTCCATAGAACACCTTCTCGCCGAGGTCCTTCATCCAGAGGATCGCGTCGTCGGGACGCGCCGCCGGCGGCTTGGCCACCCGGGCGTCGACGACCTCGGCGATGACGATGTGATGATCGCCGCGCTCGACTATCTCGGCGACTTTGCATTCGATGCAGGCGATCGCGTTGTCGAGGATCGGTGCCCCGGTGGAGCCCTTGCGGATCGGCTCTCCGCTCAGCGTGTTGCCGTCACGCGAGGCGGGTTTGAAGAACGCGAACGCCGCGCCTTGCTGTCCCTTGCCCAGCATGTTGAGCGCGAAATGTGGCGTCTTGCGGAGGATCTCGCGGGCGCCCGAATCGGCCTTTACGCCGATCACGACGAGCGGCGGCGCGAACGAGGTCTGCGTCACCCAGTTGACAGTGGCGCCGGCGATCGTGCCGTCGGCCGCCTCGGCCGTCATGACATAGATTCCATAGGGAATCATCCTGAGCGCCGTCTTCTTCGCGTCCGCGTCCATCGTTCCCTCTCCCTTCGCTCCCCTCGAACTTCGGCAAATAATTCCCGCAACGCGACGGCCTCCGCAAGGATGTTCTGCGCGGCACCGGGGGAGGGCGCGCACTAGGCCGGAATCTCGATGGTCGCGCGGAGCCCGGGCAGGCCGCGGTGCTCGTACTGCGCGGCGCGCCGCACGATGAAGGTGCTCGCGAGCCAGTAGACGATGACGGTCAGGAGAAGAACCGACAGGGCGAACAGAGCGACATAGACGAGCCCGAGACGTGTGGTCGAGCTCCTGAGCAGCCTAGTCGGGTTCACGGATCACGTATCCGCTGCCGCGGACCGTGTGCAGCATGGGTCGGTCGAACTCCTTGTCGATCTTGCGGCGGAGACGGCTCACGTGCACGTCGATGACATTGGTCTGCGGATCGAAATGATAGTCCCATACCTGTTCGAGGAGCATGGTGCGCGTCACCACGCGCCGCGCGTTCCGCATCAGCACCTCGAGCAGGCGAAACTCGCGCGGTTGGAGATCGATTCGCCGGCCGGCCCGGGTGACGGAACGGTCGAGGAGGTCGAGACGGAGCTCGCCCACCGCGATCGCCGTCGCGGCCTGCTCCGGAGTCCGCCGTCGCGCCAGCGCCTCGATCCGCGCCGCGAGTTCCGAGAAGGCGAACGGCTTGGCGAGATAGTCGTCGCCGCCAGCGCGCAGCCCGGCGACCTTGTCATCCGCCTGGGCGAGCGCGCTCAGGATCAGGACCGGGGTCGATCGTCCGGCGGCGCGGATCGCCCGCACGACCGCGAGGCCGTCGAGTGTCGGCAGCATCCTGTCGACGATCGCAACGTCGTATTCGGTCGACACGGCGAGGGCGAGGCCTGCGGCCCCGTCCGTCGCGCGATCGACGCGATGGCCCCACTCGCGCAATCCGGCCGCCAGATAGTCCGCGAGCGGCGCGTCGTCCTCGATCACCAATAGCCGCATGGCCTTGCTCGAGACGCCTCGTTCCGGTTCGAACGCTACAGAGATAGGCGTCGGGGCGGCTCCGAAAAAGAGCCGGCGCTGTCCGGACCCCACCCTTGCGCCGCGACTGAGGCGTGCCTACCGTACAGCCTCGGTCCGCGAAGACCGCTGGCACATAGGGTCCGCACCATGACGACCATCATGCTGGGCGAGGTGGCGATCACGCCGATCATCGAACGGGACGGTCCGTGGCGGACGCCGTGGCAGCTCTTCCCGGCGATCGAGCGCCCGACGATGCTCGACCGGCTGGCTCGGCTCGAGCCGTTCCACTATGACCCGGCGAGCGAGCGGCTGGTGCTGACCTTCCAGAGTTTTCTCGTCCGCACGCCGCGCCATGTCATCCTGATCGACAGCTGCGTCGGCGATCACAAACAGCGGAAGCGCGACTACGACTACCCCAAGAAGCCCTGGCTCGACGGTTTCCTCGCCACCGGCCTTGCGTTCGAGGCCGTCGACTTCGTCTTCTGCACCCATATGCACGTCGATCATGTCGGCTGGAACACGCGCCTCGTGGATGGACGCTGGGTGCCGACCTTCCCCAATGCGCGCTATGTTTTCGCGCGCACCGAATACGAGTACTGGCGCGCCCAGGCGGCCATCGCGCCCGACCCATCCGGGCCGATCTTCGAGGACAGCGTGCTGCCGATCGTCGAGGCGGACCGCGCGGTGCTGGTCGAGGCCGACTACGCGATCGACGACACGGTATGGTTGACCCCAAGCCATGGCCACACCCCGGGTCACGTCTCGGTGAATATCGAATCGCGCGGCCAGCGGGCGGTCTTCACCGGCGACATCATGCATCATGCCGTCCAGTGCCTCGAACCGGGATGGAGCTCGTGCTTCTGCGCCGACCCCGTCCAATCGGCGACGACCCGCCGTGCGACGCTCGAGGCCTGCGCCGCCGAAGGGTCGCTGGTGGTCCCCGCTCATTTTCCGGCGCCGACCGCCGGTCGCATCGTTCCAGAAGGCGACGGCTTCCGGTTCCGATACCTCGCTCGTTGAGCCGCATCGCCGTCGCGGTGTCGGCAGGGAGAGATCCATGCTCTACATCATCTACCAGCTCGACAAACCCAACGCCGAGGCGATCCGCGCCGCCGCGCGCGAGGCCCACTTCAAATATCTCGACAAGCACGCCGACATATTGGTGCTGGGCGGCGCGCTTCTCGGCGAGGACGGCGTGACGCGAACCGGCAGCGTCCTGATCATCAACGTGCCGAGCAAGGCGGACGCCGACCAGTTCTCGGAGAACGAGCCCTTCCGCAAGGCCGGGCTGTTCCACACGGTCCAGATCAGCCGGATGCGGCGCGGCCAGTGGAATCCCGCGGCCGCGCCGAAGACGGCCGAAGGCAACTGAGAACCGGGGAGCGGTGCGATGAAGGCAGCCTATATCGTCGGCCACGGCGGGCTGGAGGTTCTTCGTTACGGCGACGTTCCCGATCCGGTGGCCGGCCCCGGCGAGGTCGTCGTCGATATCCATGCCGCGAGCGTCAACGGCGCCGACTGGAAGGTCCGCGCCGGGCACTACAGCCGCCTGAGCGCCTTTCCCTACGTGCTCGGCCGCGACTTCTCCGGCGTCGTCGCGTCGTGTGCGGCGGGCGTCAGCGATGTCGCGGTCGGCGATCCCGTGTTCGGCGTCTGCGAGATGGGCCAGGAGGGCGCCTATGCGGAGAAGATCGCGATCAAGTCGGCGCTCGTCGCGCGGAAGCCGGAGAGCCTCTCGCATGTCGAGGCGGCGGCGCTCGCCCTCGTCGGCCTGACCGCGCTCGTCTCGATCGAGGACACGCTCGGGCTGAAACGCGGCGAGACGATCCTGATCCACGGCGGCGCCGGCGGCGTCGCCGGATTCGCGATCGAGCTCGCCAAGCACATCGGGGCCCACGTCATCACGACCGCGAGCGCCGCCAACCACGACTACGTCCAGAGCCTCGGTGCCGATCGGGTCATCGATTACCGCAAGGAGGACATCACCAAGACGGTCTCCGATTGCGACGCCGTGTTCGACACGGTCGGCGGCGATGCCACGAGCGTATCCTTCGCGGTTCTCAAACCCGGCGGGCGCGCGGCCTTCATCGCCGGCGGCAACGCGCCGCCGCCACCGCCGCGCCCGGACGTCCGCTCGCTCCGCCCCCGGGTGGCGCGCGATCGGCCGCACCTCGAGCGGATCTGCGCGTTCGTCGCGGCCGGGGCCGTGCGCGTGCCCGAGATCCACAGCTTTCCGCTGTCGTCGGTGGTGGAGGCGCATCGCGTCAGCGAGGGCCGGCATCTCCGCGGCAAGCTCGTCTTCAAGGTGCGCTGAACCGCGCGCGGCGCGCGTATTCGATCAACCGCGCGCGGCGCGCGTATTCGATCAACCGCGCGCAGCGCGCGATTCGATCAACCGCGCGCAGCGCGCGCCTGGCCGGCCAAGCCGTCGATCTGGGGCCGGTAGCCGGCCGCGATCACGGCGACGACCGGTCGCGGCGTGAGCACGAGGACCGTTCCGGTCCAGCGGAACGGCGCGCCATAGCCGGCGGCGCTCCATGGCCACAACGCGCCCTGGCAGACCAGAAACGCGGACGACGGCCGATCGGCGAGCGTGACGAGGACACCATCGGGCAGTTGGTCGACATCCCACGCATAGGTTCGCTTCGCGCCCCTCTCGTCGAGCCGCGCCGCATGGAGCGCGCGATCGAGTGCAGCGATCCCTGCGACGGGCTCGTGCACCGCCGCCCAGAGCGCGCGAAACCGGTCGAAATCGTGCCGCCGGCATTCGCCGCAGGGACGGTGGCCGGCGGCGAGCGCCGTCGCCTCGTCGAGAAAGAAGAGCTCGGTATAGCGGCCCGGCGTCATGACGCGCCGATGGCGGTCCTTGAATTCGAGCCGGCACGTGATCCAGGCCCGCGTCGTCCAGCGCCGCCGCGACAATGTCCGATCGCTGCCATGCAGCACGCCGCGATTGCCCATCCACGCGCCGCGCGCCGGCGTCGCGACGATATCCCCGAAGGGTGTGACGCGGTTCTGCAGCGCCACCAGAATGGCCGTCAGATCGGATAGATGAGCGCGTTCGGAATGGTGAGCGAATCGTAGACGCAATGGCGCTCGCGCAGCAACAGCCGGCCATCGCGGCGCACGAACGTGTCCTGGTAGTGCCCGGCCTGGAAGAGCTCGGTCTTCTCCTCCATCAGCGTCTGGACGACGAGATAGTTGGCGCGCGCCTTGATCGCCCCTTCGGCGCGCACCTCGTCGATCGAGAGATTGCTGATGTAGTGGCGGAGAAAGCGCGGCTCGAACGTCGTCGTCCGGAGCGTCGCCTGCACGCGGTCCCTCATCATCTTCTTGCCGTCGCAATAGAGGAGACCGAGCGGCAGCCCGCGGTCGGCGTTGTCGCGCCCGGTCACCCGATAGAGCGCGTCATCGGTGAAGAAATCCGGCCAGCGCGTGATTTCTCCCGCATCGATGGCCTGCGCATAGGCGACATGGAACTCCTCGATCTCGAGGCGGAGCGCCCAACGCTCCTCGAGCCTGGGAACAACGTTCCGGAGCGCGGTCACAGCCCCATCACCCCGCGGTAGTAGCGATACATCGAGCGCACCGCCGCCTCGGTGATCAGCGTGTCCGAGGTCCCCTCGTCGCGGCCGCCGAGGAGCGTCAGGCCTTTCTCGGTGACGGAGCGGCGCGCGCCCTCTTGCACCCACTTGATCGCCTCGTTGTCCTCGATGCCGAGAAAGCCCGCGGGTCCCATGAGATTGGACTGGCAGAGCCGGAGCTTGGTCATCTCCTCGGTATCGTCGGCGTAGCCGAACATGGTCCAGTACATGTCGATGGAATCCGGACCGCGCGGCACGATATGGCGGACGCCGAGCGTGTTGAGCTCGCGCTGGGTGATGAAGTTCGGCCAGATGGTCTGCATAGTGACCGTCCACGGGCTCTTGAACTCCGGCACGAACCCGACGACGCGCCCGTCCTCTAGCTCGAGCTCGATCATCTTGCGCATCTCCTTGTTCACCGCCTTCTGGTCGACGCCCTCCTCCTCGTCGCCCTTAGCCGAGGCCATGGTTCCGTGGCGGCCGAGCGGATCGGCGATCATCGCCGACTTCTGCCCGGCCTTCATGAGCCCGAAGGTCACGAGGAAGGTGTGCAGCAGCGTCGCGTGATACGGGTCCTTGAGGTTCTCGTGATAGAGCTTCCAGTTGCCGTAGAGCGTGTTGCGCCAGTAGCCGAGGATCTTGAGCGGCCGGCCGTCGAAGAGCGTGTCGAAGTCCTTCAGGATCTCGGGCCCGATATACTGATCGAGCGGCTCGACATGATCGGCGTAGGACGCGAACACGACGCCGTTGCGCGTCGCGACGCGAAGCTTGCGGAGCCCGTGCTCGCTGAGCTTGAAGTCCGCCGGCATGCCACCCTTGCCCTTGACGCCGCGGCGGAACGGCACCGCGCGGAGCGACCCGTCGAGGTCATAGGTCCACTGGTGGTACGGGCAGATGAATTCCTTCGAGTTGCCGGTCAGCGAGCGGCAGAACTCGGCACCGCGATGGGCACAGCGGTTCTCCACCACGTGCACATTGCCGTCGGCGCCGCGGGTCACGATCACCGGGGCCTCGCCGACCCAGGACCGCTTGTAGTCACCGTGATTGGGGATCTCGGCCTCGAGCGCGACATAGTTCCACGTCGGCCCGTAGAAGATCCGCTCGAGCTCGCGCTGATAGATTTCGTCACTCGTGTATAGCCAGTCGGGAACGGCGTTGAGCCCTTCCTCCGGCCAGACGAACGCGTTGCTGCTGCCGTTCGGCGGTTGGACGCTCATGGGCTTCTCCCCGGTGACGGGGCCATCCGCGACGGGCGGCGGCGAGATCGTCAGTATACCGCCTTTCTCACAGCGGGCAACAGTCTGGAAATCGCGCCGGTTCGGGTCTATGCGGTCGCGAGACCGAAGGGCGCGGTTCGACGGCGCTCGCAACCCGGGGGACCTTCATGAAGCTCTATTCGTTCTTCCGCTCCTCGACCGCCTATCGGATGCGGATCGTACTCAACCTCAAGGGCCTCGCGCACGAACTCGAGGCGGTGAGCCTGCCCAAGATGGAGCACAAGAAGGCCGCCTTCACCGCGGTCAACCCGCAGGGCCTGGTCCCGGCGCTGGTCGACGGACCCAACGTCCTCGTACAGTCGATGGCCATCATCGAATATCTCGACGAGACCCACCCCGAGCCGCCGCTGATCCCCAAGGCGCCGCTCGATCGCGCCTATGTCCGGGCGATGTCCCAGGTCATCGGGTGCGAGATCCATCCGCTCAACAACGTGCGCGTGCTCAACTACCTGCGCGACGTGATGAAGCTCGGCGACGATGTCAGACAGCAGTGGTACGAGCACTGGATCGCCGAGGGCCTCGGCGGCCTCGAATCGCTCCTGAAGCATTACGGCAAGATCGGCCGGTTCTGTTTCAAGGACCAGGTGACGATGGCCGATGTCTGCCTCGTGCCGCAGGTCTTCAACGCGCAGCGCTTCAACTGCCCGCTCGATGCCTATCCGACCGTCATGCGCATCTTCGAGAACTGCGCATCGATCAAGGCCTTTGCCGACGCCCATCCGTCGAAGCAGAAGGACGCGATCTGAGCGTCTCAGCGATCAGCGCGGCGCGTGCGGCGGTCGCCGATCGGTCCACGGTCGCGCCGTCTCGAACGCCGCCGCGACCCGGAGCAGGGCCGCGTCGGAGAACCAGCGGCCGACGATCTGGAGACCGACCGGGAGCCCGTCGTCACTCCAGCCGCATGGGATGCTGACCGCCGGGTGGCCGGTGAGGTTGAACAGGTTGAGATAGGAGCCCCAGGCGACCCGCATGTCACCCGCCGGGACGCCATCGATGTCGATCGGATCGGTTGTCCGGTGGTCGGCGGCGAGCGGCAGACGGCTGATCGTCGGCGTCAGGATGAAGTCGAAACGGTCGAACCAGGTCTGCACGGTGCGGTAGAGCTGTGTCCGCTTGTAGAGCGCGGCCTGAACCTCGGCGCCGGCGTAGGCCTGGCCCTCGCGCACGCCGGCGACGAGGGCCGGGTCCATCATCGCCGCGGACGTCTCGACGTCCTTGGCGAAGCGCACCGCCCAGTTCGACTGCTGCAGGACCCGCCACGTCGGCTCGGCGTTCTCGAACGCCGTGTCGTTCGCCTCTACCGCGCCGCCGAGCGCGCGCATGACGGCGAGCGCCTCCTCGCAGCGCGCACGAACGATGCGGGCGAGGCGCGTGTTCCCGATCAGCGGACGCCACTCGAACCGGAGGCCTTCGAGATCGCCGCCGCGCACGACCTCGGCCTCCGCCCGTGTCGGTACTGTCGCGAGCGAATAGGGATCGCTCGCGTCCGCACCCGACAGCACGTCGAGCATGCGCGCGGTGTCGCGCACGGTGCGGGCCATGATCCCGAGATGGATGAAATTGCCGAACCCGTCGGGAACCTGGTTGTGCGGCAGGAGGCCGAGCGTCGGCTTGAGGCCGACGATGCCGGTGCAGGCGGCCGGGAGCCGGGTCGAGGCGCCGGCGTCGGTCGCGAGCGAGAGCGGCCCGAGCCCCGCGGCGACCGCCGCCGCAGAGCCGCCGCTCGACCCGCCCGCCGTCAACGCGAGATCCCAGGGGTTTCGCGTCACCCCGAACAGCGGCGCATCGGTGACGAGCTTGCTCGCGAACTCGGGCGTCGTCGTCTTGCCGACCACAATGGCCCCGGCGGCCTTGAGACGGCGTACCGCCACCGCATCGGCGGTCGGCACGCTGTTCGCCAGGGTCTTCGATCCGAACGTGGTCGCAATCCCGGCGGTATTGATGATGTCCTTGATGCTGACCGGGACGCCGTGCAGCGAGCCGGCGATCCTGCCCTCGGCGAGTGCCGCATCG
>Ga0194131_10005444_pt1 | contig 18348 bp, 22 predicted proteins | sample TA2KigO120mmetaG_FD_148631 | JGI IMG/M metagenome (GOLD analysis project Ga0194131, IMG submission 148631) | Freshwater microbial communities from Lake Tanganyika, Tanzania - TA2015053 Kigoma Offshore 120m | ecosystem: Environmental > Aquatic > Freshwater > Lake | place: Tanzania: Lake... | reverse complement strand
CTGGACATGGTGTAAGACTTACCTCCTAAATGGAACACAAGCGACTGTGGGTGAAAGAGGAAGCCCCGACCCTTTAGGGTCGTGGGTACTTCACAACAAGATGGTTCAAGAAAGTAAAACATGGACCAAGTGGTTGATGTTTGTGGATTTAGATGAATTTGTTTTACCTATAGAGAAAGACGACCTTCCATCGGTGTTGGAGAAATATGAGTCTTATCCTGGGCTTGTAATTAACTGGAGAGTTTTTGGCTCCTCTGATTTGGCAAAGGCTCCAACGTATCAAATCCCTAGTTTTCTCTACCGGACGAAAGACGAGGAGGGAATCAATAGAGAAGTTAAGAGCATTGTGCAGCCGAGTAAGGCCATCAGGTTTCAAGGGCAGCCCCATTCGTTGAATTACGCTGAGAGTTGGGCTGTTGACGAAGACTATGAAGTGGTTAATGGTCCATTTAACGATAAAAAACCAGCTAAGAAAATTCGTATCAACCATTACATGGTAAGGTCACGGGAAGATTTCGAAAGGAAAAAGGCCCTTGGCAGGGCCGATTGTGGTCAGTTTCGGGACGAAACATACTGGTTAAACTACAACAAGAATGATGTATTCGATGACCTAATCTGTAGAAAATACTGGGACAAATTAAGACCATTACTAGTCTAAGCGATTGTAGATGTGAGCAAAAATGCGAAAGCGACGAAAGTTCAGGACTCTCGAAGTTGTTGCAAGACAATTCATAAACTCCTACAGTTCGGGAGTCCATCTTAGTTCTCTGCATGACTCCTTAATCGACGTTGATACCGCCAGACAATATCAACCTGGCGACAAGCGTCTTGACAGTCGTTCCAGCCTGCGTAGCAGCCAAACCATGTCCAGGGTATTCAATCCTGAGAAGGGTTTGACGGTTTCTCTGCTCATGGATGTTAGTGCTTCTCACCAAGCTAAAGCAGGGGCGGCAACAATAACCGCCTTGTACATGGCTCATGTCGCTGACATGGCTAACGACCCGGTGAGTTTAATCACTTTCTCAGACAGGATATATGAAGTCGTTGAGCCAAGTTATGATGCTCGTCACATGGTTGATGTTTTAGAGCGGTGGTATGAGAAGGGTTCTTACCCCGCTGGCACTTTGTTAGAGCCAGCTTTAAGGCGTACCGCCGAGACATCGCCAACAAATTCCATGATTGTGCTTCTATCGGATTTTTGTTATGATATATCCGACAAGACTGTAAATTACCTAAAGAATGTAGCCGCAGGCAAAGGTAACTCAGTCTTAGCTTTGGTATTCTTCGACCCTAGCGATTGGGTCTTCGAGAAACAACCGTTTGTAGTTGACTTTCTTGATGCAGAAACAAACGACAAAGTTGGTTGGGATATGTCACATGCGACGGAGCATGCTCAGGCGTTTTTGAAATGGCGGGAGAAACTAAGGCTCACTTTACGCCGTGGCGGTGCTGAACCAATTTTCATAGACATCAGCCAGGAGAACTTTATGCTTCCCCTGGTTCGATACTTACTGAGAGGTTGATATGATGGAAGCTCTTGCGTTATGGTTTGCCCTTTTGACTGCCGCCGATAGGATTGAAAATCCCGCCCCTTACGAGATGGCGCATTTTCACTACTACGACGAGCAGCACAAGCTGCATGGCGTTCGTATGTTACACAGAGTCTTCGTAGAAGGTCCAGTCACCAAGGAGTTTACTGAAAAACTCAAGGTCAAGGACGGCGTAGAGTCAGTATCGGTTGTCAAGACTAGCGACCGACAAGGGGTAATGGTGTTTACCAAGGGCAAGAAAGAAACCCTGGAAATTCTTAACGAATTGGTCAGAGGCCATAAAGCTTATCCGGTTGTCATGTGGGAAGGGGTAGAATCCATCCCTCTGCCGGAAGTGTTATTGCAAACAACATCTCCGGTCACAGAGATACTGCTAAGGCGACGGCTAAACAGCCTGGGCAAGGTTCAGATTGAAACCATCAATAACATTGATGGCAACAACTACTCCATTGTGTTTAAGGAAACTAAGATACCGTCCAACGTATTGGTTTTGGCCAATATAGTGGCTCAGGATACTGCCTGGGTGAAGTGGTGCAGACCCAATTTCCAGCCTTTGATTGGGAAAATCACCGCTTCCACGTTTGTTACTACGCCCGCCGAAACCAACTTGGGAGAGATGCGGCAGTATACAATCGTGGTCGATGTGTTCGTCCCAGGCATCAAAGTTCGCACTGACTTGCTTCCTACAACCCCGCCAGTGCAGCAGATAGAAGATATTTGGCTAGACGCCAATCCTCCAATGGTTAAGGAAGAGAAGGGGCTTCACAAGACGACCTATATCATAACCTATAAGTTCCGTCTGTGCAGAAACCACCAGGCGAGTATCGCTCAATTCAACCTGGCATATGAGGAAGATAAACAGGCCAAGACTGTGTTGGTGCCAACAGTCTCATTTAGCACTAACAGTGTTCTTGGTGAAATTGATGACATCCAGGCGATAACACAGAAGAATTTACTGTCAGAGGTAAGTACGCCGGAAGTAAAGGTGGCCAACAAGCTTCCTTACGTTAATTTGGTAGGTTTTGTCTTGTTACTTCTGGGTGGCGTCGTTGCCTTGGGCAAGGCAGGTGGTTTTGCTGGCTCGGTGGCCAACAACTGGTGGCTAGCGTTGAGCGAAAGTCGTGGCAAGGAACGACTGTGGAAGGATTTACGGAAGATGTCCTGGAACCTGGACACCAACTGGCAGACTTATTACCACAAGGTTAGCAAGCAGATGGCTAAGGTGTTGGCTACGTTCTTTGACGTTCATACGCCTGTGAGTGCGGACAGTTGTGTTAACCTTGAAGTGGCGACTATCTTTAGGGAACTAGAGAAGCTGTACCAGGAAAAAGCTACTCCTGATGTCGATACGTTGTCTAAGGCCATACGTCTGTTCTATAAGAATAGGTCATTAGATGTTTAAGCAGCCATTGTTCTTGTTGCTGTTTGCGTTGGTGCCGTTGTTCCTGTGGTTCCGTCACCAACGCTATTTTCTTCGCCACTCCTACGTTGATTCCCTGTCCCAGGTGTCAGGGGTCAGTCGTTGGCGGGCGATAAAGACTGTTTGTTTTTTCTTGGCTTTGACTTGTTTCATCCTTGCTGCTGCCGACCCACAGTTTCAAGTTACTGAAAGCAAGCAAACCCTGTCCGTCCACAAGTATGTTCTGATTAACGACGGCTCTGGCTCTATGGTTGAGGCCAACAAAGACAGGGGAGTGGGTCGGGCGTTAGGGACGGTGGGCAAGGGTAATGAAGCTTTCTTGAAGCTCCTGGACCAAAGGAATGATGGTTCTAAGGACTTGGTGGGGGCGGTGGTTTTTGCCAATGATGCCTATGTGGTGTCACATTTAGTGGATGACCCTACTTTTGTTACAAAGAAGTTGTCATACATTGACTATAGACGGCCTCCCATGAACGGCGACACACAGCTAGAGAAGGCGTTGTGGGCAGGTGTATTCTTGGTTTTGAACGTCAACAAGGGCACAGAGTTATCAGACGACATGAAGCGTCTGCAAGTCCGCATGTACGGTCAAGGACTAAGAGTGAAACAGGACTCACTGGTTAACAAGGTTGTAGCTGAGAACAAGGACCGGGCCAAAGGTGCCTCTTTGGTGATTTTCACAGATGGCATCTTCGACAAGCCCGAAGGCACACAACACATAATGTCCTGCTACAAGATTATGGACCTGTGCAGACTCTTGGGGATTAGAGTCTACGTTATCTCTGTAGAACAGTTGCAAGATTTGGTGATGTTATATTGCAAGGAGTCGGGCGGTAACGGAGTTGTAATCAGGGAATACAATCAAGCTCGCTTCGACCAGGCTTATACAGACATTGTAAAAAGCCAGGCAAATGAGTATGTTATTATGGAGCGAGTCGAAGATAGGTCGTTGGCGATGTGGTTGGCTACTGGAGGGTTGTGTTTCTTCTTGGTCAATCTAGTTTTGGCAAACACAGTTAGCCGTGTTTTTACAGAGGTATAGTTGACTGGTTTCAGTTTTTGTAGTACAATACATCGAATAACCGTGAGGGTAGTATATGTTCGGCAATGATAGTCTTCCATCTCGTATTTATTCTTACGATGTGGTTGACAAAAAAGTGGTGAGAATTAGCAGCTATGATGCAAGCTTGTTATTGAAGCAGTTGTCTCTTTGCAACAACTATTACAATGATTTAGTTTCTGTACGAAGGAAAGAATTGGAGGCTATATCTGTTCTGCGGAATGAGTTATATCCAGGCTATGCTGCTCGTAATGATGAAATCGAAGCCCTCAATCTCAAGATTGAGGAATTGTTCGAGCAAATTAGGAAGCAGAATATGCAGGCCAAGAAGAAAAACTCTGGGACCAAAGACCAGAAAAATGCCATCAAGGCTTTGAAAGCGGAGAAAACAAAGTTAGTCCATCAACAACGTGAGCAAAAAGCATCAATGAGTAATGATGCGACGTATGTTGAAAGGTTGTCTGTTTTGAATGATGTGTATGGGGCTTCTCGAAAAGCACTACGAAAAGAGTACAGCCGTAATAAAGGGTTAGCGTGGGGTAGTTATTTAGGCATCGAACAGTCTCAGGATAAGCGGGTTTGGCCGTCGTATCGCTCTTATGACGGATGCGGTCGTCTTTGTTGGCAATTTCAGGGCGGGGTGACTTGGAGCGAGGCGTGTGCTGGTAAAGATACCAGGCTAAAAGTTTCCGTCAAAGAAGTTGCCGTTCCAATTTTTGTAGGCGGCAAACTGGCAGGAACTAAGTCGAAGTCATTCACAATCGTCCATCTAAAATACAAAGATACCTTCATTCAGTTGCCGTTCTTTATGGACCGGCCTCTGCCATCTGGAGTAATCAAATGGTGCTATTTGATAAGGAGAAAAGTAGGCACTAAGTTTACTTGGCAAATTCAGTTTGTTGTTAGTAATGGACTAGGTTTTGCCAAACAAGATTTAGCCAGGGATGGCGATGTTGCTGTAGACTATGGTTGGAGGAAAACCGAAAAAGGCTTACGTTGTGCTTACTGGGCTGGTTATAAAGATGGGCGATTTGAACATGGCGAGCTAGTTATTCCAGCAGGGCTTGTCGATTATTATATCAAGGCTAGAGATATAAGGTCTATTCGTGATAAAAACTTCGATTCAATGAAGGCACAGCTAATGGCTTGGGTTGATGAACAAGGGCCGTTGCCGACTTGGCTTAGCCAAAGGCTTAGTGGTCTTGATAAATGGAAGTCTTCTAGCCGACTTAGGAATTTTGCGTGGTGGTGGTCGATTGCAGGAAAGGTTGAAGGGGACAGTGTTATTTTGAAGGCTTTGTTAGACTGGGCCAGTCAGGACGTTCATCTTCATAACTGGGAGTCCTCACAAAGGAAAAAATTCATTGTTCGTCGGGACAATTTTTACAGGAACTTTGCGGCTAAACTACGCAGGTTTTTTGCAACATTGTATGTTGAAAACAGTGACCTAGCTAAGATGAAAGTTACTCCCACTCCTGATAAGGAACATAACAGTGCAGTTAGTGTCTACCGTGACATTGTATCGCCGGGCCGACTTATGCAAATTTTGAAGGAAAATATGCATCATAAGAAGGTTGAGGCTAGGAATTCTTCAAAAGAATGCCATGTTTGTCACAAGGTAACTGAGCTTGCAGACCAGGTAGAGTATACTTGTGAGCATTGTGGAAAAAAATGGGATAGAGATTTGAATGGAGCAGCAAATCTCTTGTTGAGAGGCATGTCCTGCGATAGGAAAGGTGGTGAAAACGAAGATGCGTATGTTTTGGAACATAAACGTCATGCTTCAAACGAGTTATGCCAAAAAATAGCATAACCAACCTCCCGCTAGACATAAACATTTGTGTGCTTCAGTATCTGGAAGTTGCAAAGCGTGTCCAGACGCTACAGTATCTGGAAGTGTACGTTGCAAAGCGTGTCCAGACGCTACAGTATCTGGAAGCTGGTGACACCGTAAAGCTTGCCCAACTCAGTTAAGGTTGCAAAGCGTGTCCAGACGCTACAGTATCTGGAAGTTGCATGAGGAGTTACAAAGCGTGTCCAGACGCTACAGTATCTGGGATACAGAGGTATGACACATGAAATGGCTGCTTTTCAGTCTGTTGTTAGCCTTAGCAGGAGCGGGGCTACTGGCCTACAACCACTACCATGAGCAAGACCGTCTGGTTGCAGAAGGTCGCCGAGACGCTCTTGTCAAAGAAACAGAGGAGGTTAATGAGCTTTCCAGGCTCATTACTTCCACGAAAGACAAAGATTGTCTTTTAGCCCTGCAAGGTAGAGCGAAGGGACACAAGCGGCTTGAACCCGTTTTGCAGTTGGCTATTGCCACCGCCGTCTTCGAGGAGGCAGAGGTTAGTCTTGCCAAGGCGGTTGAAGTCAACAATGCTTTGGCTACGCCGCCCACGCCGCCCCCGCCGCCTGTGTTTGACCAAATGGGACAACCTGTTCTACAGCCCCCGCCTCCCCCGCCGCCACTCCACCCACTAGTAGTTAAGAACCTTGAAGCTGCTTTTAAGCAGTACAAGGAAGCGAAGGAGTTGTGTGACCGCATTCAGCAGCAGCCCGACGACGATAACTTCAATTTCTCTCTGAACTACTTCAAGGGAGAGGTTTACTATCGTCATACGCAATTCCTTTCGACACCGGAAACCGCTAAGGAGTTGTTTGACCAAACTTTGATTTATTGGAAACACGCCCTAAGATACAAAGCCCGTGATATTGATACTGTCATCAACATCGAGTTGCTAATCAAGAACCAACAGCAGATGTTAAGTGGAGCAATTCAGCCGGGAACCAACAGACCGCAAATGATGCCAGCAAATCAGGCTGGCCGAGGTCGGCTCAAGGGGATTTGACATGAGCTTCGATAGACCAGACTTCCTATGGCTACTTTTACTGTTGCCTGTAGTGGTGCTGCTTTGGTATTGGAGTTGGAGTTACTTTCGCAAGTTTGAAACCACCAAACAATACCAAAGCTTTCTTTACCGTAGCAGGGTTCCAACTTGGAAAGAACGACTTGTCTCTGCTGCCCTCAAAGCTTTGGTTCTCTCTCTAGTGGTGTTAGGGCTGGCACAACCATACACCCGCATGCAAACCACAGAGAAGAAGTACAAGAACGTCCGCTTGTTCTTCCTGGTGGATGTTTCGTTGTCAATGGCTTACGGGGAAGACGTTTCACCGAACCGATTAGTAGCTGCCAAGACGGAGATAGCAGAGGCTTACACCCGCCTTGACGGGTCGTATGAGGCTTCCATCATTCCGTTTGCCGGTGACGCCAACCCGTACTATTGTCCTTTAACTTACAGTCGCAATGCTTTCCTAAGTCATCTCAATTCGATGGACGATGGTTCTGCGCCGTCGCTAGGTACGGATTTGATTAAGGCTTTTGAAGTATTCTCTGGTGATGTGTATAAGAATGATAACCTAGACCGTCCAGGGGTTAACATCATCATACTACTTTCAGACGGCGGCAAGGACGAGTCGGTTAACCGAAGTAAGTTACTTGGGGTGGTACAGAAGATAGCTGCCAAGAACTTCAAAGTGTATACAGTGGGCATCGGTGATAACAAGCCCACACCACTAATCTTGCGTGATAGCAAGGGCAACTTTCAGGACTACATCAGGGATGAAAAGAAGAACATATACTATTCAGATTTAGACGAAGAGGTCTTGCAGCAAATTGCCGCTGACGGGCATGGAAGTTACTTGAGATACAGCAAAAAAGGTGAGTTATATCCATTCATTGGGGATGTAATAAAGGCGAACAGTGTTGTAGATACTGAGCAACAAGTCGTCAAAAAAATGCCTTTGGAGTCCTATTGTTTTATCGTGGCCTCTGGGCTATTCTTGGTGACAGGACTAATGAGCAGGAGGTTACGAAATGGAAGAAAAACTAACCAGTCAACAGCAGTCAGTTGTTGACGCATTCATCGACCCGGACCAACAGAAACAAGCAGCAAAGTTCATCTGGTCTGAGGATTTCCAAAGAGTCGTTTTGGGCATGTTACTCTGCGAAAGGTTCTTCCTTGTGCAGAGTCTTGATTTGATACAGCCCAACTACTTTTTGAACGAAATCCATGAGACGGTTTGCAAGTTTGTTCTGGAACACTTTGCGAAGTACAACCAGCAGCCCAGCAAGATTTGGCTGCGGGAGCAAATCAGCGAGCATCTCAAGAAGCGTCATCGGGACGGCGAAACCGCCGAGGCGATGAGGCTTCTTTATGTTGGTGAACTAAACACCGTCTACGACTATCACACCAAGGGCGGCATCGGCGACTTGATGCCGGGCCTGGATTCTACCGAAGCGATTCTGGACAAAGTAACAGCCTTCGCCAAGACTCAGGCCATGAAGATGGCTTTCTGGCAGTGTCAGCAGTTAATCAGGCGCAACCCGGAGTCCGATGAGACTTGGACGAAAGTTGGCCAGATTACTAAGGAAGCGAGTCTGGTGGGTCGAAAACTAGACCTGGGCCTGGAGTATTTCGGCACTATCGACGAGCGGTATGACCGCCTCAGCAAGCAAGAAGAAGAGAAGGATGTCTTTACCTCTGGCTTCCGCAAGATTGACGAAGGGTTCAACTTCGGCGGTCTTCATATCGGTGAGCTAGGGGCCTGGATGGGTACGCCTGGTACGGGTAAGAGCTTGTGTCTAGTGAAGGCGGCAGTAAAGAATGTCTTTCACCGCAACAAGAAGGTCTTGTACATTTCGACCGAAATGGACCAAGACCTTATCGCTACCCGTTTCGACTCGATGATAGCCAAGATTGGTCAGCACCAACTTATAGCACGCCGCCAGGACGTTAAGGTGGCCATCAACGACCAACTGAATGATTTCATTGACCGGAAGCGGCTCTACATTAAGCAGTTCCCGTCCGGCACTGCCGACATCAACACAATTAAGGCGTTCTACGCTCAATTAGTCATGTACGGGTTCAAGCCCGACTTGATGGTTGTTGACTACCCCGGCGACTTGAAGGACATGCCGGGCATGGACGGTTGGGAAAGCCGTTGGAAGACACTAAGAGACTTGCGTGGTTTCGGTGCCGAGGAAAAGCATTGCACCATGATTGCTATTCAGCCCAACCGCAGTGCTTCCAAGCTAACGCTGGACGAACTGATGGATGAAAGTATGCAGGGTGAGTCGTTCTATCAGAACAAGGTGTTGGACGCTTTCTGGACGATTACACAGACCAAGGATGAGAAAGCAGCATCGGTCGCTAGAGTTTATGTGGCTAAGGCCCGTAACGGTAAAAGCCGCTATGATTTCAAGATGGAGTTCGACTACGAACAACAGACCCTTGATATGTGGGAAGTTAGTGAAGAACGTTATCGCACCCGGATGGGGAAAGTGGTTTCCAAAGGTGTAGATAAAACCTCATCCAGGCTAGAAACAAAACAGGTGGACCCTACCGAGGGCATCGTTAAGTCTGCTGATGAACAACTAGAGCAGTTAGAGATAGAATCAAAAGAAAGCCGTAAGGGTAGTTGGACACCCGACCACTCTGAACATTAAAGGAAAATAACATGCCATTTGATTACATGAACATAGTCGTACTAGGTAAAGAAGAGGTTAAACTAGACCCAACTCCTTTGCAGTTCAATGAATCTACACTTTCCACTTACCTGGAAACAGAAGGTTCTTGGTACGACTATTTTGGTGCCAAGTTAGCCGACGCCGAGTATCTCATGCAGAAGTACGAACTTGCGTATGAAGTCGTTTACTCCGACAAGTTCAAGGAGAACAAGGAGAATGGCTCCAGTGACAAGATGGCCGAGGCCCAGGCGAAGTGTGACCAGGATGTGGTATCAGCCAAGGATATGTTTCTTGCCGCCAAACATAACGTCCGCTTGTTACAACAGCACTTGCGGGCCTGGGACAAGAACCATGATAACGCTATGAGCCGAGGTCATTTCCTCCGCAAGGAAATGGACAAGCTCAATCCAAGTGTTTACGCAACTCGTTTAGACCATTTCGCAGAAAGACGCATCGAAGATGTTGTTAAGGACGCAGAGGCACAGTTGGAAAACCAATGACATTGACTTTTTCAAAAGTAACTGATAAAGTTACAAAACAGGAGATGAGTTATGCGCAAGTTATTTCGCTTCAAATACGAACCATGTGTACGTTGCAAAGCGTGTCCAGACGCTACAGTATCTGGAAGCTGGTGACACCGTAAAGCTTGCCCAACTCAGTTAAGGTTGCAAAGCGTGTCCAGACGCTACAGTATCTGGAAGTGACAATCCAGCTTACTCATTTGGCCTCGACACCGATGAACAGCTTGGTATTTTTGTTTCGCATTTTCGTACACCTGCAATGACGGAGTTATTTTCCAGTAGCAGTTTTGAAAACGCCGTTTTGCAGGTTTGTTCGATGGTGATGAAAGAGGATATTCCACAAGTCGATGGAGCTTGTGTTTTTGGTAGCAATGGTGGCGAAGACCTTGGCTTCGAGATACTCAAGTTTTGCACCGACATCGGATACACAGAAATTGTTATCTGGAAGCCGTCGCCATGACGATTCACGTTGCAAAGCGTGTCCAGACGCTACAGTATCTGGAAGTTAACAGTCATTGTGAATGTAAATCAAAAGTCGCTTAATAGGGACTAACATGGTTGACCCGATTCACTTCACTAAGTTCGACCGAACTGTGATTGAACTGGAAGAGATGGCCTTGTTTAGCCTCTTGGTTGCGGGTAAGAACGCTCTTACAACAGCCAAGGGGCTAGATAGGCTCTTACAACGCTCGCATATCGGTATGAAAGAGTTTCAACCTTTTGCCAGCCTCCGAGCTTTCGACCAAACTCTCATCATGGCAATGTTGTATTCCAGCGGTATTGGATGTTACAAGTCCAAATCCATTGGGGTGCATCAGTTAGTTAACTCAGGTCTGGACCTCCGCACCTGTACGGCAGACGACCTAGAAAAGATTCATGGCATCGGCCTCAAGACTTCCCGCATGTTCATCCTGCACAGCCGTCGCAACGCCGAAGTTGCTTGCCTGGATGTCCACATTCTCAGGTATATGGCCGACCGTAACTACGACGTTCCCAAGACGACGCCTTCTAACAAGAATAAGTATCTTGAGATTCAGGACCAGTTCTTATGAGGAGTTGCAAAGCGTGTCCAGACGCTACAGTATCTGGAAGTTAAAACTGGCCAAGAAGTCTGGCCTTAGCGTTGCAGAGTTCGACCTTCAAATCTGGAACGATTACCGAAAGAAGAGGGCAGCATGAGAAGCATACCAGAGATTAGGCAAGATATGGCCGAAGCGGGCTATGAGTTCACTCCCAAGGAGTGCGGTTGGATAGTCAACAAGCTCAAGAAGCTCAATCGCCGGTTGCGGCGGGGGCCTGAGTTAGATTTCCTATCCCCGGAAGAGAAGCAAGACCTGCTCAGGCAGCTTGCGGAGCGGGGCGAAGAAGTAACAATGGACGAACTTGAGAGTTACATCGAGTTGGCTATCAAGATTCGTGATGCGGAGTTTTAACATGCAAGGTGATGGGTCTTGTAAAACCAGTCCTGTAGTTATTTGGGTGGATTAACATGGGTTTGCTTCACAAAGTAAGTGCTGAATGGCCGAACGACGGTCTGCCGACCTGGTGCAGCTTCAATGAGCAAGAAGTGAAATACTTCATGAGCATGGCTATGCATGTCAAGGAAGCAGAGAATCCCTGCCCATCCAGGCAGATTGGGGTGGTCATTGCTGACCCCAAGACGGGTGTGTTAGTCAGTACAGGACATAATGGTCCTCCTGATGGTGCGCCGCCCTGCGACGACGAAGGCTATCTCAGGGATGTTTTCTGGCCGCAGTTAAAGAAGGAAGAGAAGCTAGCCCTCAGCAGGAGTATTCATCCTTCTGACGAAATTAACGAGGATGATGATTGCGACCAGTATCTTGAAAGCTTCCTGATGTGTAATGCGGGTTGCGGTAACGTCTGTCCCCGAAAGCTCATTAACGCTCCTAGCGGGCAACGGTTGGAGCTTTGCACTTGTGCCCACGGCGAAACCAACGCCATCATCAGGGCACACCGCAGCGTAGCAGGCTGTTATATGTTCTGCCACTGCGGGGTGCCATGTATCGACTGCACTAAGTTAATCATCAACTCCCGCATCTATACGGTGGTGGTGATTGACCACGGCAGGGGCGATTACAGTCCCTTTTCATCTCGCTGGCTGTTCCAGCACAGTAAGACCAATGTTCTGTTCCTTTCAGAAGAATGGTTGGCCAAAAAATGCCGCAACTAGCGTCCGTAGGAAACGGTATATGGGTTGGTAACTTTCATGCCTGTGGTTTGAAGCCTTTCAGGACTGTTCACATATGGCATGAGAAGCAGAACGGCGTCTGTGAATTCGTCCAAAAAGGAGATGTCGGCCATCAGGAGCTTAACTACCAAAATGTCCAGCATTTGGTCATTAACTACCTTGAGGGGAGTGAAGTGCCAGTCCTGGAGATGGAGAGGATTTGGTATTGGGTTCAGATGTCGCCCGCTGACATCTTCGTTCACTGTGCGGCAGGCATGGCCAGAAGCACCTGTTTTTGCGTAATTGCAAAGGTGGTAAGGGGTTGCGACCGCTACCAGGCGTTAGCTGATATTGCCAAGGGAGTGTGGGAGCAGTATGAGATTAAGGTTTCTCCTCACTTCCACACTCATATAATGACGCCGATTTTTAGGTGGTTGGACACAAAATTAAAGAATGAGAGCCATACATAAGGTGCTTTCTGTTCTCTGAGGGTCAAGGATTTAACCCTGCCCATGAGTATGGGTTATACGCCGCTCAGAGTGAAACATGGCTTTCATGGGCCTTGGATGGTTTGAGCCACAAGGCATGTACTGTTTCAAAGGAGACAGACTCCTACAAATAGGAAAAGGTACAAATCGTGTTTGTATCTTTTCCTACTTTTTTGTACAATGGGGTCATCTTTAGGAGAGCTATCATGGGAAGTTATGACGGAAAAGGCGGCACTTACTACAGTGATTCTGAGAAGCCTGCCGTTATCAGGGACTTACTAGGCAAAATCGAACAATGCAACCAGACTGCCAATACCTATGAGCGTATTGGGTATTCTGGTCATGCGGCCTCTGCTAGGCATCAGGCCGATGTTTTGGGCAAGGCTATTGCCCGTGTATCCAGGGGCGAATCCACAATGGATTACGAACGCCGTGGATATAATGGTTAGAAGTTACTATATAAGATGGGCGGGACGATAGTTTCGACCGCTGTTTAGGACACGTTAACGGTCCTTTACCAAATGTTTTATCATTGGTTTTAACATAAGGAGCAAGTCATGAACCGCCTCAACGGTTTGATTCCAAGTCGTCAGGATTTATTTTTCCCTTTCGAGCAAACATTCAACAAGATATTCGATGAATTCTTTAGTGATGGGGCACTATCTACCATTAAGGGGAAGGCTGGATACCCAAGGTTGGATGTGCTTACCTCAAACGGTAAGTGGGTTGTAGAAGTAGCACTCCCTGGTGTCAATCCAGACGATGTAACAGTAGAAATTTTGCCTCAGCATGAAGGCGTCGGCGTAGACAAGCCAGCGAAACGACTGTTGAAGATTTCCGGTCGTATGTCTGAGGAGCATCAGTACGCTGATGACGAAGCTAAGTATCATGTGAAGGAATTGCGTCGGTCTTCTTTTGAAAGGTCTATGGTTTTACCGGATTATGTTGAAGGAGAGCCAGAGGCCACTATGAAGAATGGTATTTTGTCTCTCACCTGGAAAGTTCCCGAATTGAAAGTACCTGAGCGGAAGACGATTGCAATTAAAAGGCTGGATGCATAATCCAGTGTTAGCCCCGGCATAAGTCGGGTTTATCATAGAGGGACAGTCAGCAATGACTGTCCCTCACTTTTTATGGCCTTTACTCTTTTAGTGGGTGAAACTAGAAGACATCAAAGAGCATGTTGAACTCAAGCTGTCAAAGCAGCTACCCTCTCGTATTTTCCTGGATTCCATGCGTGTCATAGACGAAGAATCTAGGCTAACGGCTGCTTATAATGACCCCCGCTACCTTCCCTTCTACTACTTCCTTGGCACTCAAGTCCAACCTGAGAGTCTACTAGAAATCGGTTTCAGACTAGGTTTGTGTAGTGGTTGCTTCCTCAAAGGCTGTAAGACGGTGAAGAAGTTCTTAGGGTTTCAAGAGAAGACGGAGGAGTTCTATTCGCCTCGTATGGGGAGGGCTAACGTCAAATGTAACTTTAAGGGCGAATTCCATGTGCATGTAGGGTCTGTTAGTGACGACGGTTTTGCAGAGCGGTTGAAAGCGACTTCTTGGGATTGTGTTATCCTCAATGAGGAGGCCGCATACGACAAGCATCGTCTTTTCTATGACCTTTTGTGGCCAGAATTGAAGCTAGGAGCGTTAATAATTTCAGACTATATCAACCGACATCGTGCTACGGGTCAGGCGTATCTTGATTTTTGTAAGGCTAAGAATCGGGAACCCCTTGTTATTGGCACCAGATACGGCGTTGGATTGATTCAGAAATAATTAGAAAGGTAACACATGGGATTTGAAGTAATTTATTCGTATCATGAGCGCCTTGAAGAGGGCGGATACAACAAAGAAGAGACTAAAGAGATGAGACGCCGCATCGGTGACGCCTATGAGGATGTCCCTCTTGAAAAACTAGCTTCTACAGTAATGGCCCAGCTAGCACGCCGGGACATTTGGGTCACTAACTGGGACGTTTTTGAATATAAGAAGCAAAAACTGAATTGTCGAGAAACCAAAGGTGGCATCGTCATTAAGAACAAAAAGTTCTCGCTAGACACTGAGGGTAATGGCGGGGCCTTAGTGATGACGGAAATCACCGACGTTGAAATCACTCCGACTGGCGCTGTTGTTCCTTCCGTCGCCCCCGGCCAGATGCCTCACAACAATCTGCCGGTGTCTGCGGGTCAACCAAATACGATGAAGCGGCCTATCAAGTGGGTAGCTTTGGACACTGACGTCATGACGATAGCCAAGGTCAAAGGAGCAGGCTTGCAGTTCTCCTCCAACAAAAGGTATCCCGTCTTTCAGGAGATGCCGGACCCTCGGGACAAGCGGGTGGACAAGTTTGGCAAGCCGAGTTTGGAAAGAAAAATGGTGTACATCATGTGGGACGACCAATCCAGGGAAGTTCAAGTGTCGGCAGATTTCTTTGTGTCGGCTGACATTAACCTGATTGGCGGCAACTTTAACAGACAAAATGACGGCCCAAGACTAATGTTTGAGGCCGAACGAAGCGACGACATGCCAGACATTCGAGCAAGGAGATAACATGGGAAAAGCACAAAAGAAATTTGCCAAGAAGAAGGAACGTGAGCGGGAAGTTAGAAAGAAGGTTCTTGCCCGCAGGGAGAGCATTCGCAAGGAGGCGAAGGAGCAGCGGATTAAGGACGTTTTAGAGGAAAAGTACAGGGACAAACCCAAGCCTTTTATCTCTAAGGAGAAAGCCGACCAAGTTGAAATCCGCAAGTCCTTAGAACATAACCTGGAGATTCTAAAGGCTTTAGAAGAAGAGTACCTGAGCGGGTTGACGGAGGAAGAGAGGGCTAAGGTGCCCAATCCAGAGGACGTTATAAAAAAAAATATAGATAGATGATACATAAGTGATGAGCTTTTACATTCTTTATGATAAAATTGTGCGAGAAGGTTTTTTCGAAGCAAAAGCAGAAGGTCCAAGTTTGGGTGGAACAAATACTATTGATATGATTGTATCTGCTGCACAAAAAACCAAAGACCCAGAAGTATATGCTTCATTAGAAACATTCTTAAAATCTTATAACTTATTAGGCAAGTCTCTACGAGGTTATTGGCATGGTCGTTGGGAGCGGGCTGGAAGCCAAAATCCAAATTATTATGCAACGCCCGGAGTAGATGGGGGAGATTTAGATGCGGCTATGCCTACTAGGAGAGAGCGACTGGGTAGAAGTTCTGAAGAAAATGGCTAGGGCGTGGCTTAGTCTATGCTTCGTGGCGATGACCTGGAAGTGATTGACCGTGGCCGTTTTTGATTTTTGTGTCTATGTTTGATTTTGTAGTCAAAGCAGTCCCATGTGATATATGGTGTTACCAAATCAAGGAAGCGGTCGTAATTATCTCCAGAAAAGCGTATAATGGGTTTTTTTCCAGAAATGCACTTTGTTTTGACTACTCTTCCTGTTAATTCTAAGTCTCTTTTTAGTATTTCAATTAGTCGGTCTGCTTCGGCAAATGTAAATGACTGAGTGGATAAATTGCAAAATCTATTTTTGTAAGATGTGCAACCATCATCAACATACCAAATGGCAAGAATTTCTGAGTTTAGAGATAGTGTGTCTGGAATTGTTTTTTTGTTTTTGGGATACCACTGTTGTCGGAGTGTAGTAAATGTTGGATGGGCAATAGTTGACATACAATAGCCGACAATTCTCCTTTCTGTTTTAATTGAACTTGGCATTCTCCCTTTGTGATTAACAATTTCATTATCTGACGTGGTGGCATATGGTTTTTCGCAATTGTATGGGCTTAGTTCTTTGTTTAGCCACTCAATATGTTCTAATTGTTTTTGTTGTTTTCTAAATCTGGAATTTTTTTTGCCAATATCTTTTGTGAGCCAACCATCACCTAATAATGACCCTGTAATCATGTTCTCTTGATGTTTTGTTAATGCTGGCAAATTTTGGTTGCGATAATAAAATGGCTGGCGGTGAGGCGTTTGTGGCGGCTTTAGTGATTTCCAAGAATGTCCTCGTATGAGCATTCTAATGTTTGAAGGCGTAGTGTTATATTGCTGAGCAAGACTGATAGTATCTTCTCCAGCTAAATACTTTGACAATATATCTTTTGCTTGAATAAAAGTGATTTTTCCACCCTCTCTTGGTCGGTTTGCAATTATTTCGTCTGTGTTGTTTGGCCTTTGTAATTTTGGACGCACCTGCCCACGCACCAGCATGCTGATTAAGGCATTGCTTATGCCATATTTGTTTCTCAAAGCGGTTACTGTTTCTCCTGCAAAATAAGCATCTAATAAAGACTGTGCCTGTGCTTCCGTAAGTTTTCTCATACTGTATAGTAGTGACCCATTCGACACTTTTGGCAAATAATTTTAGTTATTTTTGGATAGATATATTGCAAGGATGAGTCGATTGTGATAAAAGAGAACAAGTTACAAATGGATTGTAACTACAACAACGTTAAGTAACTTTACAAACGAGGAGATTACGATGGCTCAGAATTACGATGTGCTGGATATGGCAGCACTTTCGCAAGAGAGCGAGCGTCTTGAACAAGGTCAAGGCGGCGATTTCTTGTCGGATTTGGTGCGTATGCCAGAAAAGGCTGGCTTCGTGGTAGTTCGCATCCTACCGCCCGCTAAGGGCAAGAAGCTGTATTGTGCAACCCGTATCCACAAGGTCAACAAGCGCAACCTGCACTGCCCCAGGGTACTTACTGTAACCCCGCAGGGTAAGACATTCTGGCGTGACGCTGACCCGAAGTGCCCTTGCCCCATCTGCAAGTATAACAGTGAGCTTTGGAAAGAGTCCGAAGACGCTGATGAGAAGCGGGCTAAGGAACTTCAAGACCAGGCTAGGGAAGTTAAGGCGTTCGAGCGGTACTACTACAACTGCATCGTTCGTCAGCAGGTTGACCCCAAGACTGGCGAAGTCCAGAAGAACATCGGTCCTAAGATTCTTTCCATTGGCGTTCAGCTTCATGAACGCATTGTCCGAGCCATCGTTGGCGACAAGGCTAACGAAGAGAAGGGCCTTGGTGACATCACTGACATCAAGAATGGCCGGGACTTCAAAATCATCAAGTCCGTCCGTCCCGGTAAGGACTCCTTCCCGGATTATAACGAAAGCAAGTTCCAGGAGCCGTCCCCGTTGGGCGACCCCGACCAGGTTGAACAGTGGCTCGCAACACTGCATGACCTTGGGGCCTTGCGGAAGTTACAGTCTCCAGATGAAATGAAAGTTGAGTTGAAGAAGCACCTTGGCGTCATCAAGAGTGACGACACCGGCTTCGACATCAACGAGTTCCGCAAGCCCGCCGATGGTGCGGCACCAGCCCAAACGCTGGAGGAGCAGGTTGAGCAGGTAGTGGCGGCACAGTCTGCCGCTAAGGAGCCGACTTCGGCACCAACCCCTCCGTCGAAGAGTGAGCCACTAGTGGCTCAGGATTTCCTTGACGAACTCAAGAAAATCAAGCCGTAACCATTCGTTAGCCCTACAGACTTTGAGCAAACCAAGGTCTGTAGGGCTATTTTTCTATCAACGAAACTAACAAGGAGATAACGATGGCAAAACATAAGGTACAACAGCCTGTTGATGACAAAGGCG
>Ga0194131_10005443_pt1 | contig 18349 bp, 10 predicted proteins | sample TA2KigO120mmetaG_FD_148631 | JGI IMG/M metagenome (GOLD analysis project Ga0194131, IMG submission 148631) | Freshwater microbial communities from Lake Tanganyika, Tanzania - TA2015053 Kigoma Offshore 120m | ecosystem: Environmental > Aquatic > Freshwater > Lake | place: Tanzania: Lake... | reverse complement strand
GCACTCACGCGGGGTGTGGAACAGGCGAACGCACTCACGCGGCGTGTGGACCAGGCGAACGCACCGACGCCGCAGGGCTTGCGGGCCGCGCTCGGTGGCAGGCTGCGCCGCGCGGCGGCATCATTGGCGTTGCTGCTCGTCCCGCTCGGCTCGCTCGCCGGCTGTGAGCGCGCCGGGCGCGAGCGAACGGTACCGGACGTCGTTCTGGTGGTCGCGGACGCGCTGCGCGCCGATCGTGTACGGAAGGCGCTCGACGAGGGCGGCGACGCCCTGCCGAATCTCACCCGGCTCGCACGCGACGGTGTGCTGTACGAGCGCGCGGCGAGCCCCGGCACGTGGTGCGCCCCGGCGTTCGCGTCGCTGCTGACCGGCCGCTGGCCGTCCTTCCACGGGGCCGAGCGTCGCAGCGTGCGTGGCGAGCTGGTGGTGCAGCCGATCGCCGCCGAGGCAACGACGCTGGCCGAGATCCTGCGCCAGCGCGGCTTTCACACCGCGGCGTTCCTGCCGGGCAGGGAGGACCTCCCCCCGACGCTCGGCATCGCGCGCGGCTTCACCGACTTTGTCGACGCCCCGGCGCTCGCAGAGCCGCCGGCGCTCGACGACGCGATCGGACACTGGCTCGAGCGAAGGAGCGGCCCGCTCTTCCTGATGGTCGTGCTCGATCCGCTGCGTCAGGTCGGCGCTCCGGAGCCGGACGGCGGCCTGCGGCAGCGCCCGCGCTCGGAGATCACCACGGTGATCGCGCGTGCCGGCGAGATCTCGTGGGAGGACCGGACCCGGCTCGCGGCAGAGTACGATGCCGGGCTCGCCGGAGTCGACCGCGCCATCGGCGACGTGACGGCGCTGCTGCAGTCCGCGGGACGCTACGCGGGCGCGCTCATCGTCGTGACCGCGGACCATGGCGAGCTGCTCGGCGAGCACGGACTCGCTGGCCACGGCTGGCCGCCGTTCGAGGACGTCATCAACGTCCCACTGGTCGTCAAGTATCCGGGCGGGCGCGACGCCGGGCGGCGCGAGGAGCGCCGCGTGTCCAGCGCGGGCGTGTTCGCCACGGCACTCGAGGAGGTCGGTGTTCCGATCCCGGACGACGTCCAGGCGAAGCCGCTCGACGACCACCACCCGGTCTGGGCCGAGGACGTCGACCGGCGCGGCCGCCGCGTCCGCGCCGGCTACGACGGTCTGCGCGAGAAGATCATCGGTGTGACCGAGAACGGCATCGCCGTCGCATGCACCTACGACATGTACACCGACGCGGCGGAGCTCCAGCCCGACTGTGCGAACGAGTCGGACAGCCCGCTCCGCCGTGCGATGGCGTCGTTCAGCCGGCGGCCGCGTCCGGGCGAGACCGGGAGCGGGCTCGCGCAGGCCGAGGACGGCGGGCCACGGGGGCGCGCGACGAACTGAAGCGGCGCCCGGCCGTCGGACCGCCACGCGGGCCGAACGGTCGTCGGCGCCTTGCGTGGAGCGACCCGCGCACGCTCTGCTATCAGCGACCGAGCCCCCTGTCTCCGACATGCGCGTACTCTTCGTCAGCGGAATCGACGGCTTCTGCCATCGCTACCAGGTGCTGCACCGCGCGGCGCAGCTCGTGGCGCTCGGTGCCACGGCAACCGTGCGGCACTTCGCCGATCCGCGGCTTCGCGCGGACCTCGGCGAGCACGACCTGCTGTTCGTCTACCGCGTGCCGGAGACGGCAGCGGTCCGCTCCCTTCTGGCGGCCGCGGGCGACCTCGGTCTGCCGCGCATCGCGTCGATCGACGACCTGATCTTCGTCGACGACCCGCGCTGCCTCCCGGATCTGGAGCACCTGCCGGAAGCCGAGCGCGACGAGTGGCGTGCCGGCGTGCGCCGGTATCGGGCGACGATTGCGCGCTGCGACGCGTTCGTGGCACCGACCGAGCCGCTGGTGCGCATCGCGGACGGCCTCGGCTGGCACGCGCACCTGCACCGTAACGCGTTGTCGCCGGCGGAGCTCGAGCTCGGACGCCGAGCGCGCGACGCGGCGGCCGCGGCCCGGGCGTCGCGGACCGGGCCGGTGCTCGGTTACTTCAGCGGCACACCGAGCCACGACGCGGACTTCGCGTGGATCGCGCCTGCGCTGTGCGACGTGCTGGCCGCCGAGCCGTCGGTGCGCCTGCTGCTCGTCGGCCCGCTGGCGCTGCCGCGCGCGCTCGAAGTTTTCGCGGATCGCATCGATCGCCGCGGTCTCGTGCCGTGGGACGAGCTGCCCGCGCTGGTCGCATCGGTCGACGTCTGCCTGGCGCCGCTGCTCGCGGAGCGTCCGTTCGCGGCCGCGAAGGGCGAGATCAAGTATCTCGAAGCCGCGGCCGTCGGGGTGCCGACGGTGGCGGCCGCGACCGCCGCGTATCGACACGCGATCCACGACGGCGAGAACGGCCTGCTCGCGACCACGCAGGGTGAGTGGCGCCGCGCGCTCCGCGCGCTGCTCGGCGACCCCGGGCTGCGCCACCGCCTCGGCGCCGCGGCGGCGACCGACGTCGCGCGCCGGTACGGCGAGGCGGGGCGCGCGAGAGAGCTGCTGGCGATCGTCGACGACGTGCGCGGCGGCCTGCGGCGGCGCGGCTGCAGGATCGTGCTGCCTGCCCCGGGCGACGACGGGGCGGCTGACGACGGGGTGACCGAGGCGCGGCCGGTCCGCGCCGCCCTCGAGCCGGATGCGCAGCCGGCGTTCGTGCCCGCCGAGGCCGATGCGGTAGCACCGCCCGTCGGCGGTGGCGGCATGCTGCAGCAGCGCCTGCGCATCGCACGGCACGGGCTCGTCCGCGTCGACGTGCACCCGGTCACGTTCGGACAGGCGATCGCGCGGCGCGTCTCGCTGGTGCTGCGGCGCGAGGATGGTCCGGTCGTGGGGTCGTGCACCGTGCCGGCGGCGGAGCTGCCCGACCGCGCCTGGCTCGCGCTCGACCTCGACGCCCCCGAGATGCTCTCCGCGGGCCGGACGTACCTGCTCGAGATCACGGTCGACGGTCGCCGCGGCGGCAGGGCGCCGACGTTCGGCTTGATGACGCGGGGCGTTGCCGCTGCCGGCGACACGACCGCGACCGGGCCGCTGGGCATGGCGCGGCTCGACGGCACCGCCCTCGAAGGTGTGCTCGCCGTGCGCGCGTTCGCCGACTGGCGGGTCGCGCTCGGCGCGGACGACGCGACGGAGAGAGCGCGCGACCGCGCGCATGGTGGCCCGGTCGCCGGCTGCGGTGCGACCGCGTCGGACGTCGGCTGGGCAGAAAGCGAGGGGCCGTCGTGAGGATCGCGCAGGCCATCGCGCTCTACCTGCCGGAGTTCCAGGGCGGCGCCACGCTCGTCTGCGATCGGCTCGCCCGCGCGCTGCAGGCCCGCGGCCATCAGGTGGAGATCTTCAGCGGTCGCACCACCGCCGCCGAGCCGCTCGGCACCCTCAAGCGCGACATGGTCGGTCCGTTCCTCACCTGGCGCGTCAACCTCGGCCACGCCTTCCATCCGTGGTCCCGTGAGAACTACGCGAATCCCGTCGCGGCGGAGTCGTTCGCGGAGTTTCTCGCGGCGACGCGGCCGGACGTCGTCCACGCGCACAGCATCCAGGCGCTCGGCGGCGGGATCCTGCACGCGGCGCGCGACGCAGGCGTGCCCGTGGTGCTGACGATGCACGACTGGTGGTGGCTCTGCCCGTGCCTCTTCCGCCTCTCGCCGGCGGGAACGGTCTGCTCGCCGATCGTGCGCCCGGAGCGCTGCTCGGGCCAGGGCACCGACTTCCTCGACCGCCGCGCCGCCCTCGACGCGGCGATCGCCTGCGCCGACCGCATCCTCGTGCCGTCGGCGTACCTGCGCGACAACCTGATCGCGAACGGCTTCGATGCCAGCCACGTCTCGGTGCAGGAGAACGGCACCCCGCCCCCGGGGCGGGTCCGTGACCGGTCGCGCGACGCGTACGATCCGTCGCGCCCGCTGCGCGCGGTGTTCCTCGGCGGGGCGGGCAACCGCGAGAAGGGACTCGGCGTGCTGCTCGAGGCCGCGTGTCTCCTGCCGCCGGGAGTCGTCGTGCACGCGCACGCGGTGTCGGGCGACGACGTGGCGCCGTACCGCGACCGCCTCGCCGGACGCCTGGTCCACCACGCGCCGTTTCCGGCCGAGCGGCTCGACGACGTCCTCGAGGACGCAGACGTGGTCGTGATCCCGTCGCTGATGCGCGAGTCCTTCTCGCTGGTCGCCCGCGAAGCGCTGGTGCGCGGCGTGCCGGTGGTCACCAGCGACTGCGGCGGGCCCGAGGAGGTCGTGCGCGACGGCGACAACGGCCTGGTCGTGCCGACCGGAGTCGCGTCGGCGCTCGCCGCCGCGCTCACCCGCCTGGCGCACGACCACGCACTGCTCGCGCGCCTCGCGGCTGCGCCCAGGCCGCGCCTCGCGACGCCCGACGAGCAGGCGGCTGCGGCGGAAGCACTCTACGAGGAGGTGGTGCAGGAGGCGCATGCGCGCCGCGAGACGTCGGGGGCCGTCGTCCCGCAGAAGAGCCTGTGGCGGCGCGTGTTCGACCTGCGCGCGCTGTTCGGCATGGGCACCGGGGACGCACCCGCGGCCGACTCCGCTGCGGCTCCTGCCGCCGGGACGGCGTCGCGCGCGGTCCCGCGCCACGCAGCGCGCCCGCGCCGCTTCGGCGAGGGCCGGCGCGTCCTGTTCCTCACCGGAATCGACGGGGCACCGCTGCGCTATCGTGTGCGCCACCTCGCCGAGCAGCTCGCGGAAGCCGGGATCGACAGCCGCACGTTCTACCACTCCGACGAGCGCGCTCTGGTCGCGGCGCGCGGCGCCGACCTGATCGTCCTGTTTCGCGCACCGTACAGCGTGAGCGTAGCGGCGGTGATCGCCGAGGCGCGACGCCGCAGGGTTCCGGTGATCTTCTCCGTCGACGACCTGATCTTCCGCCCCGAGCTGCTCGGCGACGCGCCGGCCCTGGAGCACGCGCGCGCGGAGATCGTTGCGGGCTTCCGGCAGAGCGTCGAGAGCCACGCGCGCAGCTTCGCCGCGTCGGACTACTTCCTCGGCAGCACCGAGGCGCTGGTCGCGGCGGCGAAGGACGCCGGCCGCACGGCGTTCCTGCACCGCAACGGCGTGGGCACAGAGCAGCTCGCGTGCGCCGCGCGCGCACGGTCGGCGCTGCTCGCGGCGGACGCTGCCGCGAACGGAAACGGATCGGCTCGTCCGCTGCGCGTCGGGTTTCTCTCCGGCACCGACACCCACGATCGCGACCTCGCCGTGATCGCGGCGCCGCTGCGCCGGACGCTCGAGCGCTTTCCCGACGTGCGGCTCGTCGTCGGCGGACCGGTCGCGATTCCGACCGAGCTCGACGGCCTCGGCGAGCGCCTCGAGCGCTGGCCGTTCGTGCCGTGGAGCGAGCTGCCGGCGCGCCTGGCGAGCCTCGACGTCAACCTGGCCCCGCTCGAGCTGCCGAACACGTTCAACGAGGCGAAGAGCGAGGTCAAGTATCTCGAGGCGGGCCTCGTCGAGGTGCCGACCGTGGCGAGTCCCAGCCACGCGTTTCGCGCGGCGACGCGCGAGGGCGCGACCGGGCTGCTCGCGCCGGACCAGGACGCGTGGGAGCGCGCGCTCACCGGGCTCCTCGCCGACGGCCACGCCCGCGCGACGCTCGCGCGCCGCGCGCGCCGCGACGTCTTCTTCCGCTACGGCCCGCGCGTGCAGGACGCGAGCCTGCTCGCGATCCTCGACGAGGTCGCCGAGCGCGGCCCGAGCGCGGCCGGTCCGGCGCCGTCGCCGATCCCGATGGAGGCGGGCGGCGGCTCGCTCGTGGCGCTCGAGCCCGCGGCCGCGGCGTACGACGTCCACCAGCTGCTGGCCGAGTCGGGCGGCCCGCTCCGTCCGGGTGCGGAGGTCGAGCAAGCCTTCACCTGCAGCACGGACGGCTTGCGTCGTGTCGACGTGATGGTCGGCACGTACGCACGTCGCAACGCGCACCGCGTGCTGCTCGAGATCGTCGACGAGAGCGGCGACGTACGCGGCTCCCGCGAGCTGCCGGCCGCGAAGCTCGTCAACCAGACGTTCGTGTCGGTGGATCTCGATGCCCCCGCCGGCGACTCCGCAGGGCGCACGTTCACCGTGCGCGCCAGCGCCCCGGAAGCGCGCGAGGGCAACGAGATCCTGCTCTGGACCGCGCCCAGCGCGATGGAGGGCCTCGCCATCGGCGGTGCGCCCGTGCCCGGGCGTGCGCTGACGTTCCGCACGTTCGCACGGGACCTCGGATGAGCGTTCTCGTCCTCTCCTGGGATCGCGTCGGGGAGCGCATGGCGGGCTCGGCGATCCGCACGGTCGAGCTCGCACGCGCGCTCGCCGCGAGCGACCTCGACGTCGTGCTCGGCGCCCCCGAGGGCAGCACGCTGCCGGAGGCGGGCCGCCGTGCGCTGCGCCTGCGGACGTTCGCGCCGGAAGGGTCGCTGGCGCCGCTCGTCACGGGCGCCGACGTCGTGGTGGTCTCGGGACGGGTCGAGCTCATGACCGCGATCAAGAAGCCGCTCGTCGTGGATCTCTACGACCCGTTCGTACTGTCGAACCTCGACCTCTACGGCGATCGCTTCAACCGCTCCGGTGGGCGCTCTTTGCTGTCGCTGTGCTGGCTCGAGCACCACCTGGCGAACGGCGACTTCTTCCTGTGCGCCAGCGAACGCCAGCGGAGCTTCTGGCTCGGCATGCTCGCCGCCGCCGGCCGCATCAACCACGCGAACTACGCGGACGATTCCGAGCTGCGCCGTCTCCTCGCGATCGTGCCCTTCGGCGTGCCGGACGTCGATCCGCAGGCGGGCGCCCCGGCGGTGAAGGGCGTGCTGCCGGGCATCGACGCGGGTGACCGCGTGGTGACGTGGGCCGGCGGCATGTGGAACTGGGTCGATCCGCTGACGCTGGTCCGCGCGACGGCGCTGCTGCGCGCGCGTCGCCCCGACGTGAAGACGCTGATTCTCGGTACACGCCACCCGAACCCCGAGATCGGCGAGATGGCGATCGCCCGGGAGGCGCGCGAGCTCGCGCGCCAGCTCGGAATCCTCGACCGCGGCGTGTCGTTCCTCGACTGGGTGCCGTACGCCGAGCGTCACCGCTACCTGCTGGAAAGCGACGTCGGCGTGAGCCTGCACCGCTCCGGTGTGGAGTCGGAGTTCGCATTCCGCACGCGCGTTCTCGACTACCTCTGGTGCGGCGTGCCGATGGTGCTGACGGCCGGCGACGAGCTGGCGGCGCGGGTCGAGCGCGAGGACCTGGGGCGCGTCGTGCCGCCCGACGACCCGGCGGCGGTGGCCGGCGCGATCGAGGCGATGCTCGACGCACCCGACGCCGCCGCGCGCCAGGCGCGGATCGCCGCGGCGCGCGACACGCTGCGCTGGTCGCGCCTGGTCGCTCCGCTGCGCGAATTCTGCGTGGCACCGCGCCACGCGCCGGACCGCGCCGGCGACGCCTGGTTCGCCGCCGGCAGCACGCGCACCGAGCTGCCGCATAAAGACCAGGCCCTGATCGCCGAGGAGATGGTGAGCGACGCGCGCAGCATCTCGCCGGCGCTGGGCGCTGGCTTCGCGCCGGCGCAGCGGTTCCGGGCGACCTACGATGGCCTCTGTCAGGTGGAGGTGCTGTTCTGGGTCGAGCCGCCGGTCGCGGGAACGAACCTGCTCTTCGAGCTGTACTACGTGGCCGACGAGCCCTCGCTCGCCGCGCGCGTGCTCGTTCCGGCGTCGCACCTGCCGCGCTCCGACTGGCAGCGCTTCGAGTTTCAGCCGCTCGTCGCGTCGCGCGGCCACCTGATGGAATTCCGCCTGAGCCTGGTGCCGCCGCCGACGCCGGGGCGTCCGGAAGGCCGGGTCTGCGTGTGGCAGTGCGCGCCGCCTCCGGGCGAGGTCCTGCACGGCGACGGTGTCGCGTTCCTCGCGCGCTACCTCGTCGGCGGCGTGCTCGACGAGGTGCCGACCCCGCCGGAGGACTTCCTCTTCATGCACAACACGACGGTTCCGCTGCACCCGGGTGGATCCCGCGCACCGGCGATCGACGACGGCGTCTCGCTGGCGACCGAGGAGGGCGCCGTCGACCTCGACCAGTTGCGTGCCGAGCTGGCGCGTGTGTCGGCACAGGCCGCGGCGGCGGAGCACCGCGCCGACGCGCTCGAGGCGGCGCTCGAGGCGCGCGTCGCGGCGCAGGCGCACGCCGCCGCGCGCGAGGAGATCCACGCGCGGACGGGCGTCGGCGCGCTCGCGATGCGCGCGCTCGAGGACCTGTTCGGGGCGGCGCTGGCCGGCGTCCGCGCGCTGAAGCGGCTGGGCGTCAAGCTGCTCGTCCTGGCGTTGATGGCCGCCACGGTGCCGCTGGCCGTCGTGCTCGCGCTCGGGCTCGCGGGCTGCGACCTGCTCGCGCGCCTGCGCCGTCCCGAGCGACGGGCCACGACGCCGCGCGCGCACCGGCCAGGGCCGTCGGATGCGGTGTCGGTGGTGATCCCGACGTGGAACGGGCGCTCGCTGCTCGACATGAGCATCCCGCCGCTGCTCGAGGCGCTGCGCCGGCACGGCCACCCGGACGACGAGATCATCGTCGTGGACAACGGCAGCGACGACGACACGCTCGCGGCGCTCGCCGGGATGGTGACGGCGGCTGCGAGCGCCGGACCGGGGCCGCTGCTGCGCTGGATCTCGCTGCCGACCAACGAGGGCTTCGCCGGTGCGACGAACCGCGGCGCGCGCGACGCGAAGAATCCGGTCGTCATCATGCTCAACAACGACATGGTGGTGGAGCCGGACTTCGTGCAGCCGCTGCTCGACGCGTTCGCGGCGGAGCCCGACGTCTTCGGCGTGTCGTGCCAGATCGACTTCATCGACCCGTCGAAGCCGCGCTGGGAGACCGGCAAGGTCCACGGCGAGCTGGTGCGCGGGCTCGTCCGCCTGTTCCACCTCGACCGCTTCGACGAGGATCTGATCTATCCGATCTTCTTCGCGGGCGGCGGCGCGTCGGCCTACGACCGCGAGCGCTTTCTCGAGCTCGGCGGCTTCGACGACCACGTCTTCTCGCCGGTCTACATCGAGGACGTCGACCTCGGCTATCGCGCGTGGAAGCGCGGCTGGGCGTCGGTGCTCGCGCCGCGCAGCAAGGTGCACCACAAGCACCGCGGCACCACGCGGCGCCTGTGGAGCGAGGGCGTCATCCACAGCTTCTTCCTGAAGAACCTGGCGGCGCTGCTGTGGAAGAACGTCGGCTCGTGGTCGCTGCTGTCGCGCCACCTGGCGGGGCTCGTGCTGCTGCCGCTGAAGGCCTTCCGCGAGGAGGGCGGACGCTGCGCGATCGCCACGGTCAAGGGGCTCGCGAAGCAGATCCCGGTCGCGCTACAGGGTCGCCTGCGTGAGGCGCGCGTCACGCGTGTTCTGACCGACGAGGAGATCCTGCACCTGTCGCGCTACCGGCACGCGTACCGCGCGCGCTTTCATCCGGAAGATCGTGCCGCGGGCGCGCGTCCGCAGGTGCTGGTGATCGCACCGTACAGCCCGGCGCCGCCCGTACACGGCGGTGCCGTGCGCATGCTGAACCTGATCCGCGAGATGCGCGCCGCGTGTGACGTGACGCTGATCGCGTTCACCGACACCGACGCCGAGCGCCGGATCGAGAACCTGACGGTGCTGCGCGACCTGTGCCGCGACGTGGTGCTGATCCCGCGCGACGGCCGCGGCAGCGGCGGCTGGCTCGAGCCGGGCAAGACGCGCGGCTTCCACTCGCGCGTGATGGACGAGCAGGTCGAGTACTGGCTCGACCGGCGGCGCTTCGACGTCGTGCAGGTCGAGTACACGCACATGGCGCACTTCCTGCCGCGCCCGAGCCCGGGGCTGCTGCGCGTGCTGGTCGAGCACGACGTGACCTTCATCGCGCAGCGCCGCGCGCGCGCGATCGCGACCTCCGCGCCGCGCCGCCTGAACCTCTGGTACGACGGGCTCAAGACGCTGCGTCACGAGGTGGCGGCCGTCGAGGACGCCGACCTCGTTCTCACGATGAGCGACGACGACGCGGCGAGCCTCGCCCGCTACGTCGATCCGGCGCCGCTGGTCACCGTGCCCAACGGCGTCTCGTGCCGCGACTTCCCGCTGCGCGACGCCGCCGAGGAGGAGCCCGCGACGGTGCTGTTCGTCGGCTTCTTCCGCCACGAGCCGAACGTCGAGGCCGTGCTGTGGTTCGCGCGTGAGGTACTCCCGAAGATCCACGCGCAGCGCCCCGAAGCGTTGTTCCGCGTCGTCGGCGCGTACCCGCCGCAGGCGCTCGCCGCGCTCGCGGCAACAGACCCGCGCATCGAGGTCACGGGCATGGTGCCCGAGACCGCGTCGCACTACCGCCGCGCGACCGTGTTCGTGGCGCCGATCCTGCGCGGCTCGGGCACGCGGCTCAAGATCCTCGAGGCGATGGCGAGCGGCTGCCCGGTGGTCTCCACCACCATCGGCGCGGAAGGTCTCGGCGCCGCTGCCGGCGAGATCGTCATCGCGGACCCCGCCGAGGAGCTCGCATCGGCGGTGTGCGCGCTGCTCGGCGATCCGGCGCGGCGGCTGACGCTCGCCGGCAACGCGCGGCGCTTCGTCGAGCGCACCTACGACTGGCCGGCGATCGCGCGCACCATGCTGCGCGCCTACGGCATCCCGACCGGCGCCGCCGAGGCCGCACGCACCGAAGGCGACGGCGCGAGCGCCGCCGGTGATGCGACCGAAGGCGGCAGCGCGAGCGCGGCGACCTCGCCGCTGGTGAACGGCGCCGCGTCGCCGTGGGACGCCGGGAGCGTCCAGTGAGCGGTCCGCTCACGCTGCTGCGTCCGCTGCGCTACGACCGCGTGCGCGAGGTGCTGGTCATCCAGACCGAGACGGGCGCGCAGCTCGGCGGCATCGTCGAGCGCGTGCGCGGCATCTTCCCGGGCTGCCGGATCCACCTGCTGGTGCGCGAGGCCGACAGAGGGCTCGCGGGCGCGATCGACGTCGAGCAGTTCGACGTCGCGCGCTGGGAGGAGCGCTTCGACCTGCTGTCGCGGCTCCGCCGCCGCCGCTACGACGTGACCGTGCTGCAGCTCGGCACCGGCGGACCGAGCGAGCTCCGCCTGCTGCCGTTCCTGATGCGGACGAAGAGCCTGGTCGCGTTCAACGCGAGCCTCGACTACTTCCCGCTGAACGTCTTCCGCCTGACCACGCTCGCGCATCACTTCTCGCTGGTGCAGGGCGAGGCTGGACCGCTCCGCGCGACGCTGTCGCTGCTCCGCGGCGCGGTCCTCGCGGCGGCGTCGACGGCGGCGAGCGTCGTGGTGCTGCTCGCGTCGGTCGGCGGGCTCGAGCTGCGCGGCTTGTGGCGCCGGCGCCGGCGCGCGTCGCGTACGGGTGTCGCCGGTGCGCGCGCCGCCTGAGGGCGCGCGCGGCGACGCGGCGCCGTTCGCGCCGCGTCTCGACTCCGGCGAGCGGCCGCGGCTCCTGTCGCTGCTCTTCGGGATGAACCTGATCAACTACGTCGATCGGGTGAACGTGACGATCGTGGCGCCGGTGATCCTCGCCGACCTGGGCTGGGACAAGGCGAAGCTCGGCAGCGTGATGTCCGCGACGCTGCTCGGCTACGCGGCGGGACAGATTCCCGCGGGGCTGCTCATCGACCGCTTCGGCGGCGTCGTGATCCTCGCCGCGATGTGCGCCGCGTGGTCGATCGCCACCGCGCTGACGCCGCCGCTCTTCGGCTGGATGGCGGCGCTGCTCGCCGTGCGCTTCCTGCTCGGCTTCTTCGAGTCGGTGAACAACCCCGGGCAGACCTCGCTCAACACGCGCGCGTTCCCGCCGTCCGAGCTGGCGCGCGCGCAGGGCCTCTGCTTCGCCGGCACGCAGGTCGGACCGCTGATCGCCTCGCCGCTGATCGCCTGGCTGGTGACGCTCTACCCGTGGTCGTACGTCTTCTACGGCTGCGCGGCGCTCGGGCTGGTGTGGGTGGTCGCGTGGCTCGCGCTCGTCCCGCGACTGCCGGCGCCCGGGGACGGCGCGCCGCCGGGCGGGCCGGGAGCGCTCGCGGGCGCGGCGCGCGCGACGCCGCCGCCGCTAGCGATCCTCACCGCGCCGCCGGTGCTCGCGCTGGCGCTCGCGGGCCTCCTCTGGGGCTACGCGATGTGGCTCTTCGTCGCGTGGTTCCCGACCTACCTGTCCGACGCCTGGGGGCTGTCGCTGCAGTCGATGGGCTGGGTGAACGCCATTCCGACGCTGGGCGGCATCGCCGCACTGATCGGCGGCGGCTGGATCTCCGACCGGCTCGTGCAGCGCGGCGTCGCCGAGGGACGCGCGCGCAAGCTGCTCGCGGTCGCCGGGCTCGGCGGCTCGTCGGCGTGCATGGTCGCCGCCGCACTCGCGCCCACCGGCGTCGCGGCGGTCGCGTTCTTCACGCTCAACGGCTTCGTGCAGGGGCTCGCGGTGGCGCCGCTGTTCAGCCTGCCGGCGGTGCTGGCACCGCGCGCCGCGGCCACCATCGCCGCCGCGGCGAACTTCTGCATGGCGCTCGGTGGCGTGGTGAGCCCGTACGTCGCGGGCCTGCTGCGCGACCGCACCGGCGAGTGGTCGATCGCGTTCCTGACCGCGGCCGCGGCGCTGCTGCTCGCGAGCGTCGTGCTCGGGCTGGTGTTCCGCGCCGAGCCGCTGCCCGGGCACGGGCGGGATGCGGAGGTCGCGTGATGGCGCGCGTGACGCTCTACACGCGCGACGGCTGTCCGCACTGCGCACGCACGCGCGAGGCGATCCTCGGCACAGGCGATCGTCTCGTCGAGGTGAACCTGTCGCACGAGCCACAGGCGATGACCGAGTTCCTGAAGCTCACCGGCGGACGGCGCGTCGTGCCGGTCGTGGTGCGCGGCGGAAGGATCGAGGTCGCGCCGGACGGCGGCACGGAGTTCTGACGCGGCCCGTGCCGAGCGCGCGAACGCTTCGAGAGCCGGCGCCTCGGCTGCACGTCGCGTGGGCGCGGGCGCGGGCAGCTGGCCGCTAGCCGCGGCCGCGTCGCCAGGCGCGCAGCGCGTTCAGGCCCAGCACGAGCCCGCGTCCCGCACCGAGGATCGCGGCCGGGATCACGACCAGGCCGACGAAGTACGTCTCGGGGTAGGCCGGCCAGCCGTTCTGCATCCACCACGCGATCATGTAGGGCCACCAGCCGAGCGCGGCGAGGATCGACGCCCCGGTGATCGTCTGCTCGACGCGGCTGCTCCCGCCGAGCCTGCGTCGCGGCGGCGGCCCCTCGACCTGCATGGCGTCAGGCGGCCGTGCCGCGGTCGCGCGCCAGCGCCTCGGCGAAGCGGCCGGTCGGGTACGGCTGCACGCCGAGGTAGTCGTTCAGCCGCGTGCGGCCCTCGGCGACCACGCCGTCCACCGCATCGATGACGCGCCAGTGCATGGTCGGTCCGAGCAGCGGCTGCGACTCGACCGACACGATGCGGACCTCTCCGCGCTCGAAGCCGCAGATCGGCTGGATCGCGCGCAGCAGCTGCTCGCCGTTGAGGTGTCCGTCGCCGAAGTTCCAGCCGAGGATCATGCCGCCCATCAGCTCGCCCTCGTGCCACTCGTAGTCCTCGATGTCGTCGACGGCGGCGGGCAGCGCTTCGAGCAGGGCGCGCCCTTCGAAGTGCATGAAGCGGCTCACGGTCATCATGATCTTCGCGACCGCGAGCTGCTGCGGGTCGGGGACGAACTTCGCGAGCTGGTCGTACACCAGCGGCGCCGACTTCTTGAGCTTGTCGAACTTCTTCGCCGTGTCGCCCTTGCGGACGAGCCAGATGTTGTAGGCCCAGTTGCCGGCGTAGTAGCGCATCGACAGCAGGAACGACGCCTTCGACGGGAAGAAGTTGCCGAAGGTCGGCACGACGGCCAGCGACAGCAGCAGCACCGTGAGCAGTAGCGGGTCGCCCGTCAGCGCCGACAGGTGGGCATCGGGGTTGAAGCCGAACAGGACGATGCCGCCGTAGATCATCAGGATGTTCCACTCGACCGGCATGCCGTTGGGATTGTTCATGCCAATGAAGCCGTGGAAGCCGGTCATGAGGATCAGGCCGAGCACCGTGAGGATGGTGCTGTCGGAGCCCAGCACGAGGATCACCGGGATCGAGTACTCGGCCACCGTCCCGAAGTGCGCCATCAAGGCCGCGAGGCGCGACGGACGCAGGTCGGTGGGGAAGCTCGTGAACAGGCCCTTCTTCAGCGCCTTCGGGAAGAACGGCCCGTTGTTCATCATGAACATGATGACCGACGGGAAGTGGCGGTTGAGCTTCGACGTCGCCGCCCAGAACCAGATGAAGCACCACACGAGCTTCGCGCCCGAGATCCAGAGGTCGTTCGCGTACGCGAAGACGATGCAGAACAGGACGACGAAGTAGTGCTCGGCGCGGCACGCGAGGTAGAGCGTCTTGTCGAGGACGCCCATCACCGGGATGGTCAGCATCACCGGCGCGAGCAGCCACGGCGCGACCTCGGGCGCGATCAGGGCGCGCAGCAGGAAGAGCTGGTTCGCGCCGTAGACCACCACGTCGAGCCAGTTGCGCGTGTCGCCGCCGATCAACGGTGCACCGCGGAACACCGGCAGCTTGATCGTTCCCGTGCGCAGGAAGTGGCGATAGCCGCCGAACCACGGGTCGAAGCGCGCGTTCATCGGACCCCAGCCGCAGCCGAAGCCGGCGAGCTCCCAGAACATCGACCAGACCATCGCCTTCTTGAACGCCTCGGCGGTGAACGCCCACTGCCCGACCGACCAGAAGCCCGGATAGTCCGCGTTGAAGCTGCACCAGAACGCCCAGCCGCCGATCAGCGGGAAGAAGTACTTGATCCAGTAGAGCGCCATGACGCTCGGCAGGTTCGGGCTCGCGTTGGCCCAGGTCACGCAGGCGAGGCGGACGCGCTCGGCGAACGGCGCGGACAGGATGCGCTGCGGGTCGAACGGCGGCAGGTCCGCCGCGGCGTCGGGCTGGCTCATGGCGGCGTTTCTCGCTTGGCGTCGGGCGCGGTGCAAGCCGACGCGCAGGCCTCCGACCGCGGCCGGGGCCGCCGCCGAGCCGGGCGCCGAGGCCGCGATCGCGCGATCCTCACCGCCGCACTAGCGTCGCAGCATGTCGGCCCTCGGATACCGCAGCCGCACCTCGACGTTCGGCCGCAACATGGAGGGCGCCCGCGCGCTCTGGCGCGCCACGGGCATGAAGGACGAGGACTTCGCCAAGCCCATCGTCGCGATCGCCAACAGCTTAACGCAGTTCGTCCCCGGGCACGTCCACCTGCACGACGTCGGGCAGCGGGTGAAGAAGGTCATCGACGCGGCCGGCGGCTGGGGCGTCGAGTTCAACACGATCGCCGTGGACGACGGCATCGCGATGGGCCACGGCGGCATGCTGTACTCGCTGCCGAGCCGCGACCTCATCGCCGACAGCGTCGAGTACGTGGTGAACGCGCACTGCGCCGACGCGCTGCTGTGCATCTCGAACTGCGACAAGATCACGCCGGGCATGCTGATGGCCGCGATGCGGCTCAACACCCCGACGATCTTCGTCTCGGGCGGCCCGATGGAGGCCGGCACGATGGCCGGGACGCACGACCGCGACGGCAGGCAGGTCGTGCGCAAGCTCGACCTCATCGATCCGATGATCGCGGCGAGCGACGCCAGGGTCTCGGACGAGGAGCTCGCCGAGATGGAGCGCTCCGCGTGTCCGACCTGCGGCTCGTGCTCCGGCATGTTCACCGCGAACAGCATGAAGTGTCTGAACGAGGCGCTCGGGCTCGCGCTGCCCGGCAACGGCGCGTACCTCGCGACGCGCGCGCGCCGCTGGGAGCTCTTCGAGGAGGCGTCGCAGCGCATCGTCGAGCTGGCGAAGCGGCACTACAAGGGCGGCGACGCCTCCGTACTGCCGCGCAACTTGGCGACGTTCGAGGCGTTCGAGAACGCGATGGCGCTCGACATCGCGATGGGCGGCTCGACCAACACCGTGCTGCACATCCTGGCGATCGCGTGCGAGGGCGGCGTGAGCTTCACGATGGCCGACATCGACCGGATGTCGCGCCGGGTGCCGAACATCTGCAAGGTCGCGCCATCCTCGCACTACCACGTCGAGGACGTGCACCGTGCAGGCGGAATCTTCTCGATCCTCGGCGAGCTCGACAAGGCGGGACTCATCCATCGCAACGTCGGAACCGTGCACGCGACGACGATGGGCGAGGCCATCGACCGCAACGACATCATGCGAGCGACCGCGACGCCCGAAGCGAAGGCGCGCGCGCTCGCCGCACCGGGTGGCGTGCCGACGCAGGTCGCGTTCTCGCAGGACCGGTACTTCGCCGACGCCGACGCCGACCGCGCGCAGGGCTGCATCCGCGACGTCGAGCACGCCTACGGCAAGGACGGCGGCCTCGCGGTGCTGTACGGCAACTTCGCGTCGGACGGCTGCATCGTGAAGACCGCCGGCGTCGACGCGTCGATCCTGGTCTTCGAGGGGCCGGCGCGCATCTTCCACTCGCAGGACGCCGCGTGCGACGCGATCCTCGCCGATCAGGTGAAGGAAGGCGACGTCGTCGTCATCGTTTACGAGGGCCCGAAGGGCGGACCCGGCATGCAGGAGATGCTCTACCCGACCTCGTTCCTGAAGGGGAAGGGCCTCGGCAAGGCGTGCGCTCTGGTCACCGACGGTCGGTTCAGCGGCGGCACGTCGGGCCTCAGCATCGGTCACGTGTCGCCGGAGGCGGCCGAGGGCGGTGCCATCGGCCTCGTGCGCGAGGGCGACCGCATCCGCATCGACATCCCGGCCCGCCGGATCGACGTGCTGGTGGACGAGGCGACCCTGCATGCGCGTCACGACGAGGAGAGCGCGCGCGGCGCGGACGCGTTCAAGCCGCAGCGCGCGCGCGAGGTCTCGCGCGCGCTGCGCGCCTACGCGCTGATGACGACGAGTGCCGCGAACGGCGCCGTGCGCGACATCTCGAAGCTCGTCGACAACACCGCGCGGCGCTGAGCCCGCGTCGCAAACCCGCACCGCGGCGCGGGTCGGAGGTCTTTCCGCCGCGTCAGCGCTGGGTGCGGTCGTGCGCGAGCAGCACCAGCGCCACGCCGATCAGGATCACGACCATCGCGCCGAGCGTCGCGGGGCCGAGGCGCTCGCCGCCGAGCCCGACGCCGAGCAGCACCGCGACCAGCGGGTTGACGTACGCGTTGCTGGTCGCGAGCGCCGGCGAGACGTTGCGGATCAGGAAGTTGAACGCGCTGAACGCGAGGATCGAGCCGACAAGCACCAGGTAGGTGAAGGCCGCGAGCGAGGTGGCCGACGGCACGACCGTCACGCGCTCACCCGCGACGAGGCCGAGCACGAGCAGCGTCGTGCCGCCCGTCAGCATCTGCGTGGCACTCGCCATCAACCCGGAGGGCAGCGCCATGCGCCGGTTCAGAATCGTCCCGGCGCCCCATGCCAGCTGTGCGACGAGGAGCAGGAAGGCCGCCATCGGCGTCGCGCGCAGGGCGCCGTCGCCGTTCAGCAGCACGACGCCGCCGAAGCCGATCGCGAGCCCGAGCCATTCGAGCGGCCTTGGCCAGCCTTCGAGGATCCCGGTCGCGAGCGCGATCCAGAGCGGCGTCGTCGCGACGCCGAGGGCCGCGAGGCTCGACGGGATCGAGCCCTGCGCCCACACGACGGCACCGTTCGAGATCGTGACCATGAGCACGCCGATCACGGCGGCGTTACGCCACTCGACGAGCGGCGGTGCCGGCACGCCGCGCAGGCGCAAGGCTGTGAGCAGCAGCGAGCCGGCGATCATCGAGCGCGCGCCGGCCATCACGAAGGGCGGCATGGTCTCGAGCGCGAGCTTGATCGCGAGGTACGTCGAGCCCCACACGAGCCACACCGCGAGCAGCGCCGCGCCGATCGCAGCGTGCGATGGTGGCGCGTGTCCGGCCGCGAGCGCGTGCACCGTCCGTACCTCCGGCTTGGCGGCCACAGCACTACGCTATCCGCCGCGATGACGCACGGCCAGAGCGCGTCCACGAGCGTGTCGCGCCGTCGTCGCGCCGCACGGGCGACGCCCGGTCGTCGCCGGCCGCCGGTGGTCGCCGTTGGTCACCGGTGGTCTGGTCCGGTTCCGGGCGCTGCGATAGAAAGGTGGTGCGTGGAGGACTCGACGACCGGCAAGCGCCTGTACCTCAGGCTCGGCGACCGCGTGACGCACCTTCGCTACGACGAGTGGGGCGAGGGCGCGGTGGTCGAGGAGCGTACGTCGGTCGTTCCCGGTGGTACGTGTCTCGTGCGTCTGCTGTGGGAGGATGGACGGCAGCGCACGTTCAACAACGACCTGGACCACGAGCAGTGCTGCTACTTCTT
>Ga0194131_10005437_pt1 | contig 18366 bp, 18 predicted proteins | sample TA2KigO120mmetaG_FD_148631 | JGI IMG/M metagenome (GOLD analysis project Ga0194131, IMG submission 148631) | Freshwater microbial communities from Lake Tanganyika, Tanzania - TA2015053 Kigoma Offshore 120m | ecosystem: Environmental > Aquatic > Freshwater > Lake | place: Tanzania: Lake... | reverse complement strand
CCGCGCAGGTAACCGCGCATGGACTGCGCCCCGGAGATCCAGTCATCGCCGCTCGCGCCCTCCATGGTGTCGTATCCCTGGTCGATGAGCATCACCACGGCGTAGCGGTGATAGCGCGGGATCTCGGCGCCGTTTTCCTTGTGCGAGAACCAGGCGTAGCGCGGAATCTCGCAGATGCCGGTGAGGTCGGCGCCCAGGAAATAGGACAGCGACTTGATGGCGCGCGCGTTGGCGGCGGGGTCGGACAGGGTGACGTCGTGCTTCGGCGCTATTGCGCCGTCCTGGTACGGCACCAGCGCGCGGATCACTTGCAGCAGGCTGTAGGAGAACGGCGTCTTGAATGCGAAGCGGGTGCGCTCTGTCTTCGCCTTGTCCCCAAGGTCGCCGTGCAGCGCGCGCTGGAAGAACGCGGCGCGCTTGGGCACGCGAGGCACCTCGTCCTCGAGGATCAGCGTCGTGGGCCGCGCGAGGCGCTTTACCGTTTCCATCGGGTAGGCGCTCAGGTGCGAGGCGCGCTGCGCGCGGCGGTTGCGCTCGCGCCCTGATTGCGCGCCGTTGATCCCCCACCAGTAGCGCAGGCCGCCCGAGTTCAGGGCCTCCGGGTGCAGCGGCAGGTCGACGGCGAGCTCGTAGTCGGTGGTGATCGCGGCGAGGCTGAAGCCCGTGCCGATGAAGGGCGCGGCAAGCGAGTCCCCGGTGCGCACGGCGAGGCCGGCCAGCACCGCGAGTTGGTGCAGATCCGCCTGCGCATGGCCCTGGAAGTGCGCCAGCGCCTGGAATCCCATGTGGCGCACATGGCCTGCGAGCGCGACCGCGATCTCGGCGGCGCGCATGTCGGCCACGGCGGCGACGGCTGGACGGGTCCAGTCGCGGGCGAGGTTGCCTTCCTCCGGCACGCGAGCGTGCTCGACCAGGACGACCAGGGCGAAGCCACGCGCCGGCGCCGGCAACGCGCAGATGCCGGCCATGCTCGCGTCCAGGAAGTAGGCGCCGCCCTTGAGATCCATGACGCGGCGCCGCAGGTCATCGCCCACCGGCGCCCTGGCGCGCGCGGCGGGGCCGTCCGCAAAGGCCGCGTAGATGCCGCGATAGCGATCGGCTGCGCGCGCGAGCAGGCTGGACGATGGCGCAGCCGCCGCGGCGGCGCGCGGCGGGCGCTTGGCTTCGGTCGTGATCACGCCAGGATCCCGCGGCAGCGTCTCCAGCGGGAATGGGCCGAGATGGAACGGCCGGTCCTTGCTGCGGGGATGGATGAGCATGCCAACCTCTTGGCTGCGAGGATACTCGGAAATCGCTTACACTCCGCCGGCCGATTCAGGAGGGGGCTGCCATGATGCGCATCACATTGTTCCTTGTCACCGCGTTGTTCGCGGCGTCGCAGGCCCTCGCGCAGGACTGGCCCTCGAAGCCGGTGCGGTTCATCGTGCCGTTCCCGCCGGGCGGGACGGTGGATCCGCTGGCGCGCCTCGCCGCGGCCAAGCTGGGCGAGGCGCTCAAGCAGCAGTTCGTGGTCGAGAACCGGCCCGGCGCCGGCGGCTCGATCGGCACCGGCATGGCGGTGAAGTCGGCTCCCGACGGCTACACCTTCGTGTTCGTGTTCGACTCCCACGGGGTCAACCAGGCGCTGATCCGCGGCCTGCCGTTCGACACCGCGAAGGACCTGGCGCCGGTGATGCTGGTGGGCCGGGCGCCCTACGCCATCGCCACCGCGGTGGCCAAGCCCTGGAAGAGCTTCGCCGAGGTGGTCGCGGCCTCGAAAGCCAAGCCCGACTCGGTGAGCGTGGGCTCCATCGGCAACGGCACCATCGGCCACCTGACGCTGGTCATGGCGCAGCAGATGGGCGGCTTCAGGCTGATCCACGCGCCTTTCGCCGGCGGCGGCCCGATGAACCAGAATATCCTCGGCGGCCAGGTCGAGCTGGGCATCGGCTCGGTGGCGCTGCTCTCGCCGCAGGTGCGAGGCGGCAAGATGCGCGCCGTGGCCACCACCGGCGAGGCCCGGGCCGCTGCGCTGCCGGAGGTGCCGACCCTGATCGAGCAGGGCTTCCCGGGGCTCACCGCCTTCGCCTGGTGGGGCATCTTCACCCCGGCGGCCACGCCCAGGCCGATCATCGACCGGATGCACGGCGAACTGGTCAAGGTGTTCAACCAGGCCGAGGTGCGCAAGACCCTGTCCGAGGGCATGGGCATGGATCTCGTCGTCAGCTCACCCGAAGCGCTGCAGCAGTGGACCCTCGCCGAGATGGCGAAGTGGGGCAAGGTCATCCAGGACAACAACATCCGGACGGACTGAGCGCCGTGGCCTCCTGAACGGCGTGGCAGAGCAGCCCATCCCGCGCTGGGTCGGGATCGCCCTGCTGCTGGCGATCGCGGTGGCGTTCGGCGCCAACCACGTCGCGGCGCGGGTCGCGTTCGACCATGGGGCCAACGTCACCACGGCGGTCGCGTTCCGTTCCGCGGGGACTGCGCTGTTCGTGCTGGGCCTGCTGCTCGCCAATGGCGTCTCGCTGGCGCTGCCGGCGGCGACCCGGGCGCGCGCGGCGTTGATCGGCCTGATGCTTGCGGTGCAGAGCTACTGCCTGTACTCGGCGGTCGCGCTCATCCCGGTGGCGCTGGCGCTGCTCGCCTTCCAGACCTTCCCGATGGTGCTGGCGCTGCTGTCCTGGGCGGCGGGCGCCGAACGGCCCTCGCGCCGGGTGCTGCTGGCGATGCCGGTGGTGCTCGCCGGGCTCGCGCTGGCGCTGGAGGTGTACGGCGGCAGCGGCGATGTCGCGGGCCGCTGGAGCGAGATCGGCGAGGGCGTGCTGTGGGCCACCGGTGCGTCGCTTGCCTTCGCCAGCGTGCTGTTCTTCACCACGAAGTGGCTGCCGGCGGTCGATGGGCGCCTGCGCAGTTTCCTGATCATGAGCATGGTGGCCGCGGCGACCATTGCCGGCGGCGCCGCGGCGGGCGACTTCCGGCTGCCGGCCGACAACACCGGCTGGATCGCGCTCGCGCTGCTGGTGGCGCTCTACGGCACCGCGATCACCTCGATGTTCGTCGTCCTGCCGCGGCTGGGCGCGGTGAACAACGCCCTCGTGCTCAACTTCGAGCCGATCGCGGTGCTCGCCATCGCCTGGGTGGTGCTGGAGCAGCGGATCGCGCCGCTGCAGGTGCTGGGCGCGTTCATCGTCGTCGGCGCCATCATGGCCACGGGGAAGAAATGACCAGACTGTGCATCGTCCGTCACGGCGAGACGGCGTGGAACGCCGAGCTCCGGGTGCAGGGGCAGCTGGACGTGCCCCTGAACGATACCGGCCGGCGGCAGGCGCAGGCGGTGGCCTCGGTGCTGGGCAGGGAGCGCTTCGCGGTCATCTATTCAAGCGACCTCGGACGCGCGCGGCAGACCGCGGCGCCGACGGCCGCGGCGCTGGGGATGGATGTACGGCTGGAGCCGGGCCTGCGCGAGCGCCACTACGGCATCTTCGAGACCCACACCTACGCCCAGGTGCAGGCGAAGTTTCCGCAGGAGTACGCGCGCTTCGACGCCCGCGACCCTGAGTTCGATTTCCGCACCGGGGAGAGCCTGAAGGACTTCTACGCGCGCGCGGTAGGCAGCATCACGGCGATCGCCGAGCGCCACCCGGGCGAAGACGTGCTCGTCTTCACCCACGGCGGGGTGCTGGACAAGCTCTACCGCCACATCACCGGGCTGTCGCTCTCGGCGCCGCGGGACTTCGGCATCCCGAATTGCGGCATCAACCGGCTCGGTACCGCCCCCGGCGGCTGGCAGATCCTGGCCTGGGCCGACAAGCGCCACCTAAAGGCCGCCCTCGACGACCTGCCCCAATAGGCGGGGCAGTCGCTACTTCACCACCTTGAACAGGTTGTTGTAGCTGTCGGTCCAGGGCCTGAGGCCCGGGATGGGGTCGATTTTCTCGGCGTCCTCGAAGCGCTTGTCGGCGGCGAGCTGCCCGTTGGCGGTGACCAGCACGTACTCGGTGCCGGAGTACTTGTCCTCGGAAGGATCGTCGCTGATGCGGATTGCCTTCATGCCCTCGGCCTCGGCGACGAGCTTCAGAACCGGCGCCAGGCGCACGAAGCGGTTGGTGACGTTGTAGACGATGACCCCGCCCGGGGCGAGGTGGCGCATGTAGGCCTGCAGCGCCTCGCGCGTGAGCAGGTGGATCGGGATCGAGCCGCTGGAGAAGGCGTCCACCGACAGCAGGTCGAACTTCTGCGGCGGGTCGCGCTCCAGGTTCAGCCTCCCGTCGCCGGTGACCACCTCGATCTTCGCCTTCGAGCCCGACAGGTACCAGAACTTCTCGCGCGCGATCTTCACCACCTCGGGATCGAGCTCGTAGATGCGGAAGGTGTCGCCGTCCCGGCCCCAGGCCGTGAACACGCCCACGCCCAGGCCGACGATGCCGATGCGGCGGGGGCGGCCGCTGTAGTAGTCCAGCGCCCGCGCAATGCCCGAGTTCGGCCCGAAGTAGCTGATCGGCTGCATGCGCAGCTCCGGATCGGTGTACTGCCAGCCGTGGTTGATGACCCCGTGCACCAGGCTGCGGGTCGCGCTTTCGTCGGCGCCGCGAGGGTGCTCCTTGACTCGCAGGGTGCCGTAGAAGCTGCGCGTCACCAGCAGGGCGTTGTCGCGGATGTAGGTCAGGTACTCCAGCGACAGCCAGCCCACCACGCCGGTGATGGCGAGCGCGACCGCAGGCACGCCGGTGCGGACCGCGGCCCAGGGAACGGCGGCGCGGGACTTCCAGGTCAGCCACGCGGCGAGCAGCCCGCAGGCGACCAGCGCGAGCGGCAGCTCCAGGTAGGTGTCGAAGACGCGCGGCGCGATCAGGCCGACGAACAGGCCCCCGGCGGCGCCGCCCACCGAGACCATGAGGTAGAAGCGCGTCAGGTACTTCGGCGCCGGGCGCATTGCCGCCAGCTCGCCGTGGCAGAACATGCAGGCGACGAACAGGCCCGCGCTGTAGAGCGCCAGCGCGCCGCGGATGTCCATCACGCCCAGGTTGTCGAACAGGAAGTACGCCATGCCGGCGAGCAGCGCGAACAGGGCCGGCAGCGCCCAGGTGCGCGAGTACCAGCCGCTGCGGCCGCGGCCGGTGCCGAGGTCGAAGACGAGAATGAACGACAGCAGGTACAGCACCAGCGGCACGATCCAGAGGAACGGCACCGAGGCCACGTTCTGCGTGATGTGGCTGGTGGTCGCAAGCAGCATGAGCGAACCCAGCGCGGACAGCCCGAACCACATCAGGTAGGCGCCTGCGCCGGGCGCGGGGCCCGCCGCGGCCGTGGCGGCGCCCGTCGCCGGGGGCTGTTCGATGGTGGCGCGGGTCGCTTTCCAGGCCGAGGTCGCGCACAGCACCGCGAACAGCGCGTACAGCGCGCTCCAGCCCCGGGCCTGCGCTGCGAGCGTGCTCGCCGGCTCGATCAGCGGCGGATAGGCGATGAGCGCGAGGAGCGACGCCAGGTTCGACAGCGCGAACAAGCGGTACACCGTGCCGCTGGGGAAGCTGCGCGCGAACCAGGCCTGCACCAGCGGCCCGGTGGTCGAGAGCAGGAAGTAGGGCAGGCCGATGGTTGCCGCCAGCAGCAGCAGAATCCGGCCGCCGGGCTCGGTGTCCGGGTCCGGCTTCCAGGATTCGCCGGCGAGGATCGGCAGGAAGGCGAGGCTGGCCGCCAGCAAAACGGTGTGCAGGATCGCCTGCGCCCGCGGCGCGAGCTTGCGGCTCACCGCGTCCGAGTAGGCGTAGCCGGCGAGCAGCACCAGCTGGAAGAACACCATGCAGGTGGTCCAGACCGCGGCGGTGCCGCCGAACCAGGGCAGGATCTGCTTGGCGATGATGGGCTGCACCAGGAACAGCAGGAAGGCGCTGGTGAAGACCGTGGCGGCGAACAGGATCATGAGGCAGGAACCGGAACAGGCCGAAAGGCGGCAATTATCCCTGAATCATGGCAGGGGGTGCGGTTCCTCTTCCATGGCCGCAGTCTGCTCGCGCAATTCCAGGATCCGGTCCTGCCAGTAGCGCTGGGTGTTGAACCAGGGGAAGGCGGCCGGGAAGGCGGGGTCGTCCCAGCGCCGCGCGATCCAGGCCGAGTAGTGCAGCAGGCGCAGGGTGCGCAGCGGCTCGACCAGCGCCAGCTCCCGGGCGTCGAAATCCTGGAACTGGCGGTAGCCGTCCAGCAGCGCCTTCAGGGACTTTAGCGCGCCCTGCCGGTCCCCGGGCAGCAGCATCCACAGGTCCTGCACCGCCGGCCCCATGCGCGCGTCGTCCAAGTCCACGAAGTGGGGCCCGCGGCCGGTCCAGAGCACGTTGCCGGCGTGCACATCGCCATGCAGGCGGATGCGGCGGACCGGGCCGGCCAGCCGGAACGCCTCCGACACCCGCTCCAGCGCCTGCGCGGAAACCGTTTCCCAGGCCTCGCGGACGTCGGCCGGAATCATCCCGGAATCGAGCAGCCATTGCCGCGGCTCGGTGCCGAAGGCCTCGATGTCCAGTGCCGGGCGCACGGCGAAGGGCGCGGCGGCGCCCACGGCGTGGATGCGGCCGAGGAACCGGCCGATCCACTCCAGCACCTTCTCGTCCTCCAGTTCCGGCGTGCGGCCGCCGCGGCGCGGGAACACCGCGAAGCGGAAGGCGCCGAACGCGTGCAGGGTGGTGGCGCCGGCGGCGAGCGGCGCGACCACCGGGATCTCGCGCTCCGCGAGCTCGGTGGCAAACGCGTGTTCCTCCAGGATCTGCGCCCCGCTCCAGCGGTTGGGGCGGTAGAACTTGGCCACCACCACGGAGCCGTCCTCGAGGTTGACCTGGTAGACGCGGTTCTCGTAGCTGTTCAAGGCCAGCAACCGGCCGTCGCCGCGCCAGCCCGCGCTGTCAAGTGCGTCGAGCACCGTGTCCGGCGTCAGCCCTTGGTAGGCAGGTGGCATGCGCCAATAGTACGGCGCATCTGGGCTAGACTTGGCCCTGTATGGCGGACGCGGAAATCCTGGTCGAGGTCTCCGACCTGCACTTTAGCTACGGCGAGCTGCCGATCTTCCGCGGCCTGTCGCTGAAGATCCCGCGCGGCAAGGTGGTGGCCATCCTGGGCGGCTCGGGCAGCGGCAAGTCCACGCTGCTGAAGCTGATCGGCGGCCAACTCGATCCGTCGCGCGGCTGGGTGCGGGTGGCCGGCCAGCTGGTGCACAAGCTGCCCACCGACGAGCTCTACGCGCTGCGGCGCAAGATGGGGATGATGTTCCAGGTCTCCGGGCTGTTCAGCGACCTGTCGGTGTACGAGAACATCGCTTTCCCGATCCGCGAGCACTACAACCTTCCCGAGGAGCTGGTGCGGCCGCTGGTGCTGATGAAGCTCGATGCGGTGGGCTTGCGCGGGGCGCGCGACATGATGCCCTCGGAGCTCTCCGGCGGCATGGCGCGCCGCGTGGCGCTGGCGCGCGCCATCGCCACCGATCCGCTGCTGGCGATGTATGACGAGCCCTTCGGCGGCCTGGACCCGATTTCCCTGAACGCGATCGCGCAGCTGATCCGCAAGCTCAACGACGCGCTGGGCCTGACCTCGGTGGTGGTGACCTACGATGTCTCGGAGTCGCTCAAGCTGGTGGATTACCTGTACGTGATCGCCGAGGGCCGGCTGGTGGGCGAGGGCGCGCCCGAGGAACTGCTCGATTCCGAGCAGCCGTTCCTGAAGCAGTTCCTGCACGCGCTGCCCGACGGGCCGGTGCGCTTCCACTTCCCGGCGCCGCCGCTGGAGGCGGCGCTGCGGCTGAACGGCCCGGCTACGCCTTCTGCGGGATGAAGCTCAGCGCCACGCCGTTGTTGCAGTAGCGCAGGCGCGTCGGCGGCGGGCCGTCGTCGAAGACGTGGCCGTGGTGGCCGCCGCAGCGGATGCAGTGGTATTCGGTGCGCGGATAGATCAGGTGGTAGTCCTTCTTGGTCCCGAACACCCCCGGGATGGTGGTGAAGAACGACGGCCACCCGGTGCCGCTGTCGTATTTCATCGCCGAGGTGAACAGCGGCAGGCCGCAGCCGGCGCAGGCGAACACGCCGGCTCGCTTTTCGCGGTCCAGGGGGCTGGAGCCCGCGCGCTCGGTGCCTTCCTCGCGCAGCACCTTGAAGGCGGGCTGCGGCAGGCGCTTGGCCCATTCTTCCTTCTTCAGCTCGAGCTTTTGCGCCGGATCCGGGATCTGCGTCCCGGGCGCGAGCAGGCTCTTCCAGCTCTTCTGCAGTTCTTCGATGTCTGTCATGGTCCTGGGCCGGGCGCGGGCGCGGGTAGCATGGGGCAAGTATGCCGCGAGCGGCGCAAACGCGAGGTATTTCAACACAGTCCGTCGCCGCATGTCGGTCCCTCCTTTGGCGCCCCGTCGCCCCCGGGGCTGCATCCTGACGCAGGGTAATCTAATATCCAAGCCTTCTGGAGGAGGAGAACGCCGTGAACCGAAGCCTGTTGCTTGCAGCCCTGCTCGGGGCCGCCACGCCGGCCCTGGCGCAGGATTATCCGACCAAGCCGGTGACCCTGATCGCTCCGTTCCCCCCGGGGGGCGTGGCCGACATCGTCGGCCGGCCGCTCGCGGCCAGCATGGAAAAGGCCCTCGGCCGCCCGGTGCTGGTGGTGAACCGCAGCGGCGCGGGGGGCGCGGTGGGCACCACCGCGGTGGCCAAGTCCGCGCCCGACGGCTACACCATCCTGATGTCGCTGTCCTCGATCTCCATCTTCCCGGTCTCCGACCCGATCAACGGCAAGCCGGCGCCCTACACGCTGGGCGACTTCGCCCCAATCGCCCTGGTGACCTCCGACCCCACCGTGCTCGTGGTGGCGGCCGATGGTCCCTACAGGACGATCCAGGAATTCATCGCCTCCGCCCGCGCCTATCCCGGGCAGATGAACTACTCGTCCTCCGGGGTCTACGGCACGCTGCATGTGGCGATGGAAATGTTTGCCAATGCCGCCGGCATCAAACTGTTCCACGTGCCCTACCAGGGCGGCGGGCCGGCCGTCGCGGCGCTGCTCGGCGGCCAGGTCCACGCGCTTGCCTCGGGCCCGGCGGCGGCTGTGGCGCAGATCAAGGGCGGCAAGATGCGCGCGCTCGCCGGCTGGGGCGACAAGCGCCTGCCCATGATGCCGGAGCTGCCGACGTTCAAGGAACTGGGCTACCCTGAGGTCGAGTTCTATATCTGGTCGGGCGTGTTCGCGCCCGCGGCCACGCCGGCGCCCGTGATCACGCGCCTGCGCGCCGCGGTGCGCGCTGCGGTGAACGACCCGCAGTTCAAGGGCGCGATGGACAAGGTGTCGACGCCGATCAGTTACCTGGACGCCCCGGAGTTCGCGCAGTTCCTCGCGCGCGACGCCGCGCGCCTCAAGGTCGCAGTGGAGAAAATCGGCAAGGTCGACTCGAAATAAAAGCCCTATGTCCGCTTTCCCGGGCGGCGGTACTGAAGCAGATTGCCGACCTCGCGCTCGAAGGGATCGCGGCGCATGACGCTGCGCGCCTGCCCGGGGGCGAGCAGCTTGAAGTGCCGGATGTCCTCCAGTTCGTCCACCACATCCCAGGCGCCGTCCTCGACCGTGACCCACTGCGCGGGCTGCAACCGGCGCAGGTCGTAGGGCACCGAGTAGGTGCGCAGGGTCTTGTGGTCGCGCTTGTTGTAGTACTCGTGGAACCACGACATTGCGAGTTCCCGCAGGCTGCGGTAGACCGGATCGCGCCAGCGCAGGCCGATGCCGTTGGTTTTGGAGATCGCGCCCCAGCGGCCGCGGCGCCGGAACAGGGCGACGACATGGTCGTAGTCGCGAACCGCCTGCAGGTCGAGCAGCAGCGGCGGCTCGCCGTGCACCCAAAGGGCGCACGCGGCCAGCATCGCGCCCTCGATGCAGTGCGCGCGGCGCGCGCGCAGCACCTCCCGCACCGAATGGCAGCTGTCGCCGTTGGGCTCGAAGTTCTGCTTCAGGCCGTAGAGGAACTGCTGGATCTTCTCCGGGGTGCGCAGGCGGCGCAGGACGGCGAATTCGGCCCGGGTAAGGCCGAGCATTTCGCGGGTCGCCCGTTTCTTTTTCATCTTGTTGCGCGCAAGTGTAGCTAAAATCCGCTCGTGGACCATTGGCAGAGAATCGAAGCCGCGATAGCGGGAGCCGCGACCGACCGCCTGCCGGTCGCCCTCTGGCGCCACTTCCCGGTGGACGACCAGGACCCGGGCAAGCTCGCCGCGCACACGCTCGCCTGGCAGCGCGCCTGGGACTTCGACCTGGTGAAGTTCATGCCCTCGGGCACCTACGGCATCGAGGACTGGGGCGCGAAGACGGCCTACGAGGGCGCGGAGAATGGCGCCCGCGTGGTGAAACAGGTCGGCCTGAACCGGCCCGAGGACTGGCAGCGCCTGCCGAAACTGGATGTACGCAAGGGCGTCTACGGCGCGCAGAACGCGGCGCTGGCCGCCGCGGCAAAGGAACTCAAGGGCTCGGCACCCATCCTGCAGACGGTGTTCAGCCCGCTCACCACGGCGAGGAAGCTCGCCGGCGAAGCGGCCTTGCAGCACCTGCGGCAGCATTCCGATGCCCTGGAGGCGGGCCTGAAAACCATCACCGAGGTCACCATCGCCTTCGGTGAGGAGGCGCTCAAGGCCGGCGCGCACGGGTTCTTCTTTGCCACGCAGCTGGCGACCGCGGATGTGCTCGCGCCCTCGCAGTACGAGCGCTTCGGCAAGCGCTGGGATCTCGAATTCTTCGATGCCTTCAAAGGCAGGACCCGGGTCGACATGCTGCACCTGCACGGCATGAACCCGATGTTCGATGAACTGGCGGGCTATCCGGTGGGCCTGGTGAACTGGCACGACCGGCTGACCACCCCGACCCTCGGCATGGCCGCGGGCCGTTTCAAGGGCGCGCTGGTGGGCGGCGTGGAGGAACTCGGCCTGCTGGTGAAGGGCTCGGAAGCCGAACTGCGCGCCCAGGTGCGCGATGCGATATCCCAGACCGGCGGCCGGCGCCTGCTGGTCGGCCCCGGCTGCGTGGCGGGAATCGCCGCCCCGGAGCTCAATATCCGTGCCGTCATCGACGAAGCGAGGAAAGCCGCATGAACCGCATCCTGATCGCCCTGCTGGTGCTTTCGTTCTCCGCGACCGCGCAGGCACAGCCCTGGCCCGCCAAGCCGGTGCGCTTCATCGTGCCCGCGGGACAGGGCGGCACCATCGATCCCCTGTCGCGCTTCTTCGCCGAGGCCTACGCCAGGGCCTTCGGCCAGGGCTTCGTCATCGACAACCGGCCTGGGGCGCAGGGCAACGCCGGCCTCGCCGCGATCGCCAAGTCCGATCCGGACGGCTACACCATCGGCATGGCGGCCTCCAGCATGATCGCCATCAACCCGCACCTGTACGCGACCATGCCCTACGACCCGAGGAAGGAACTGGCCGGGATCGTGCTGGTGGGCGACGTGCCCAACATCCTGGTGGTGCACCCGGAGGTGCCGGTGAAGACCATGGCCGAGTTCACCGCCTACGCCAAGGCGAACCCGGGCAAGCTCAATTTCGGCTCCACCGGCAACGGCAGCTCGATGCACCTGGCGGGCGAGCTCTACAAGACGCTCACCGCGACGCAGATGACGCACATCCCGTACAAGGTGCCGGCCGATGCCACCAACGATCTCATCTCGGGCCGCACCCAGCTCATGTTCCAGCTGATGACCGGCATCCAGGGCCAGGTGAAGGCCGGCCGTGTGCGCCCGATCGCGGTGCTGTCGGGCAAGCGCTGGCCGGGCCTGCCCGATGTTCCGACCTCGGTCGAGCAGGGCATGGGCAACCTCAAGTCTTCGGTCTGGTTCGCGGTGGTGGCACCCAACGGCGTGCCGGCCGCGGTGGTCGAGCGCATCAACGCCGAGACCAACAAGCTGCTCGCCGACCAGGCGTTCCGCGACCGCGTGCAGGCGCTGGGCGCCGCGCCCATGGGCGGCAGCGCGGCCGACTACCGCAGGCTCTACGACGAGGAATTCGTGCGCTGGGCCGCGGTGGTGAAGGCCTCGGGGGCGAAAATCGACTAGCTGAAGCGGTACGCGTCCATCGCCAGGGATCCCATCTCGATCCCGGCGTAGAGACGCTCGGCCCGGTAGTTCGCACCCGCGGCGCCCAGCGCCACGAACAGCGGCAGGAAATGCTCGTCGGTGGGGTGCGCGCGTGCCCCGTGCGGGTTGAGCGCGCGGTAGTCCACCAGCGTATCAAGGTCCCGTTCTTCTATCTTCTGCCGCACCCATTCCTGGAACTCGCCGGCGTACGGCAGCGGGCCATCGCCGCGCCGCTCGCGCAGGTTGTGCGTCATGTGGCCCGAGCCGATGATCAGCACGCTTTCGGCGGCCAGCGGCGCCAATGCCCGCCCCAGCTTGAGGTGGTGGCGTGCGGGTAGTTCCGTCTGCACCGCCACCTGGACCACCGGGATGTCCGCCTCCGGGTACATGTGCAGCAGCGGCGACCAGGCGCCGTGGTCCAGCCCGCGCTGCGGGTCGACCGCGGCAGCCAAGCCGGCCGACTGGAGCAGCGCAAGTGCGCGCGCGGCAAGCGCCGGGTCGCCCGGCGCCGGGTACTGCACCTCGTAGAGCGGTTGCGGGAAGCCGTAGAAATCGTGAATCGTCTCCGGCCGCGTCGCGCCGGTGAGCGCCGGGATGCTCGTCTCCCAGTGCGCCGAGGCGATCAGGATCGCCTTCGGCTTCGGCATGTCGCGCGCGATGCCCCGCCAGACGGCGCGCACCGCGCCGGGCCGGATGGCATGCATCGGCGAGCCGTGGGAAAGGAACAGGACGGGCAGCGCCGCCGGCGCCATGTCAGTCCACCCGGGCGCCCGAAGCCTTCACGATCGGGCCCCAGCGCTTCATCTCGTCCTGGATCATGGCGCCCATCTGCTCGGGCGTGCCGCCGACGATCTCGTACCCCAGGTCGGTCATGCGCTTGACGAAGTCCGGTGCATGATTCCTTCCTCCTCAGGGATGAGGCTGCAGGATACGCCAGGCCTCACGCATCGATGCGCGGCCCCAGGCGGTTCGCTGCCTCCATCAGCACGTGCTTGCCGGCGCCGATCACCGGCACGGGCGCAGCACGCGCCCGGGCCGCTCGCCGGTCGGCTTGCCCTCGCGCCAGGTGATGCGCCCGTTCACGATCACCGCCTCGATGCCCTTGGCCGGCTGGATCGGCCGCGCGAAGCTGGCCGCTTCGTCCACGGTGCCGGCGTCGAACACGCACAGGTCGGCGAAATTGCCCTGCTTCAGCACGCCGCGGCCTTCCAGGCCGAAGGTTCTCGCGGTGAGGCCGGTCATCTTGTAGACCGCGGTCTCCAACGGGAACAGGCCAAGGCCGCGCGAGTAGTGGCCGAGCACGCGCGGGAACGTGCCCCACAGGCGCGGATGCGGCGCGGCGTCGTGCGGCAGGCCGTCCGAGCCGACCATGGAATGCTCGAAGGCGAGCACGCGCTGCACGTCGTTCTCGTCCATGGAGAAGTAGATCGCGCCGGCGGGCAGCAGTTTCTGCACCGCGGCTTCCTTGGGCAGGCCCATCTTCGCGGCCGCCTCGTCCAGGTCCATGCCGTTGAACTCCGGGTGCGGCTTGGACCAGGTGATGAGCACCTTCATCGCCACCCAGGTCCGGCTCCAGGACAGGATGGTGGAGGAGGCACAGTACGGATAACAATCCAGGCCTATCTTTTGATCCTTCATGCGCTCGGCGATGAACGGCAGCGTTTCCTTCATGCGGCCGAAATTGGGCCGACCCGCGACCTTGTGGTGCGACACCACGACGGGAACCTGCAGCGCTTTGCCGATGCGGAAGGTCTCCTCGAGCGATTCCATGACCCGGTCGCCCTCGTCGCGCATGTGCGTGCAGTACAGGGCCCTGCGCGCGGTGAGCGGGCGGCAGACCTCGATCACCTCCTCGGTGGTCGCGGCGCTTGCCGGTTCGTAGTACAGGCCGGTGGAGCAGCCGATCGCGCCGGCTTGCAGCGCCTCGGACACCATGCCCTGCATGCGGCCGATCTCGGCGGCGCTGGCCGCCCGGTCCAGCTTGTCCATCACCGCGACGCGCAGCGTGGAATGGCCCACCAGCAGCGCGCCGTTGGTCGCGGCGGGCTTCGCTTCCAGTTCCTCGACGAAGGCGCGGAAGCTGGGGTAGCGGTAAGCAGCGGTGTCGCCGATCAGATCCAGCGGCGGCGGCGCCGCGCGCTCGCCGAGCACCAGCGGTGCGAGCGACACGCCGCAGTTGCCGGCGATCACGGTAGTGACGCCCTGGCTCGCCTTGGGCGCCATGTCCGGGGCTGAGAGCATCAGGCGGTCGTCGTGGGTGTGGGCGTCGATGAAGCCGGGGGCGACGATCCTGCCGGAGGCGTCGAGGTCGAGCTCCGCCTGGTGGCGGGACAGGTCGCCGAGGGCAGCGATGCGCTCGCCGCGCACGCCGACATCGGCGCCAAAGCGCGGCGCGCGCGTGCCGTCGATGACGGTGCCGCCGCGGAGGATCAGGTCATAGTGTTCGCTCATCGGGATTCCGCACTCTACCAGCCACCGAAGCGCGGCCGGTAGGCGCCGCAGCCGTCGGTGAGTACCAGTAAGGCGGCGCGCCAGCTCCGGCCGGCGTCGCGGTTGCCCGCGGCGCGGTCCCACACCGTCCACGAGTCGAGCAGGGCGGTGAGCAGATCGAACAGGACCGCTTGCCGCACCGCCGTGGCGCGATTATGCCGCTGCCGCCGCTCCCGCGCTCCAGCCTGCGATTCGGCCGAACACCGCGCCGTTGGTCAGTCCCGTTCCGCCGGGATAGTTGAACCAGAAGATGCCGCCCACCAGTTCCCCCGCTGCATACAACCCGGGAATGGGCGGGCCGTCGGAAGACAACACCTGCGCCCCGGTGTTGATCTTCAGGCCGCCGAAGGTGAAGGTCACGCCGCAGGTCACCGCGTAGGCCTCGAAGGGCGGGGTGTCCAGGGTGTTGGCCCAGTTGGACTTCGGGATCGCCAGGCCCTTGGTGCCGCGTCCGTCCTTGACGTTCGGGTTGAATGGCACCGTGGTGTCCACGGCCGCGTTGTAGCGCTTGAGTTCCTCGAGCGCCGCGGCCTGGTTGGTGTCCTCCAGCTTCGAGACCAGCTCCTCCAGCGTGTTGCCCACGCGCTTGGTCACCTGCCGGATCTTGTATTCGTCGCGCAGCTGCGCCTTCACCTTGGCGTCGAACACCTGCCAGGCGAACTGCCCGGGCTGCGACAGGATCACGCGCCCGTACTTGGCGTAGGTGTAGTTGCGGAAATCCGCGCCTTCGTCGAGGAACCGGCGGCCGTCCGCATTGATGTACACGCCCCAGGGGTAGGAGTGCTTCTGGAACTGGTCGCCCACCGCGAGGTCGCCGAACTCCGGGGCGTTGCGTTCCCAGGCCACGGCGTGGCAGCCCGACCAGTTGCCCGTGGGCGCGGCCCCTGCGTCGAGCGCCATGCGGATGCCATCGCCGGTGTTGAAGCGGGTGCCCCGCACCTTGGCCAGTTCCCAGCCCGGGCCCAGGTAGCGTGTGCGCATCTCGGGGCTGGACTGGAAGCCGCCGGCGGCGAGCACCACCGCCTTCGCCGAGAGCGTCTTCGTCCTGCCAAGGTGGCGCACCACCACGCCCTTGACCCCGTCATCGTCGGCGACGAGCGACTGGGCGCGGGCCTCGAACCAGACCTCGATGCCGTTCTTCTTCGCGATCGTGGTGAGGGATTGCACCAGGCCCGGGCCGCCGCCCACCGCTTCCACCGTCAGGCCGCCCCAGAACTTGAAGCGGCCGTTGATGTTGAACGCCTGCCGGCCCCAGGCGGCGGTGAAGCGCACGCCCTTGTCGCGCATCCAGGTCACCGTCTCCAGGCTCTTCTTGACCAGGATCTCGGTCAGGTCCGGGTCGCAGCGGTACTCGGTGACCCGCGCCATGTCGTCGAGGAACTGGTCCTCGGTGTAGGTGCCGAAGTCGGTGCGGGCGATTTCCTCCGCGCTCAGGTCCGGCATCACCTGCTTCAGATCCTCGAGGCCGGCGTAGGCCACGCGCATCAGGCCGGCGGTATACCTCGAGTTGCCGCCGGAGTCCGCCTCCTGCGCACGTTCCAGCACCAGCACCCTCGAGACCTTCTCGCGCGCGGCCAGCGCCGCGCACAACGCGGCGTTGCCGGCGCCCACGACAATGACGTCGTACTTCATGCCACGACCTCGTACTGCATCAATCGGCCTTGATGCCTGCGGCGCGCACCACCTTGCTCCAGCGCTCCTGCTCGCGCCTGATGAACGCGGCGTACTCCGCCGGGGTCGAGCCGACCGCCTCGGCGTCGTCGGCGGCGAAGCGCTCGGCCACCCTGGGACTCTTCGCCGCCTTGGCGGCTTCCTCGGCCAGGCGCCTGATGATGGCCTCGGGGGTCTTGGCCGGCGCGTTGAGGCCATACCACTGCGAGTGCTCGAACCCGGCGTAGCCCTGCTCGGCGACGGTGGCGACCTCGGGCAGGGCGGGCAGGCGCTTTGCGCCGGCCGCGGCGATGACGCGCAGCTTGCCGCTTTTCACGTGCGGCATCAGCGGCGGGGTGCCGGCGGCGGCGGCCTGGGTGCGGCCGACGATCAGGTCGGCGACGTTGGGGCCGGTGCCCTTGTACGGAACGTGCTGGATATCGAGGCCCGCCACCTGCTTGAGGTACTCCATGGCGAGGTGCCCGGCCGAGCCGTTGCCCGCGCTGCCGTAGAAGAGCTTGCCGGGCTGCGCCATGGCCAGGGCGACGAATTCACGCAGGTCCTTCGCCGGCACGCTTTCGTGCACCACGAAGATGGAGGGCACCAGGGCGAGCAGCGACACCGCGGCGAAATCGGCGTTGGTGTCGAAGGGCAGCTTGGCGTACATGAACGGGTTCACCGCCAGCGTGCCGATGTGGCCGATGATCAGGGTGTAGCCGTCGGGGTCGGCGCGCGCCACCTCCTGCATGGCGAGATTGCCGCCGGCGCCGCCCTTGTTGTCGACGATGATGTTCTGCCCCAGGCCCTTCTCCATTTCCGCGGCAACCGAGCGCGCGACGATGGAGGAACTGCCGCCGGGGGCGAACGGGACCACCAGGCGGATGGGCTTGCTGGGGTAAGTCTGCGCGAAGCCGGGGATGACAAGCGCGCAGGACAGCGCGAGGAGCAGGCGTTTCACCGGGGTGCCTTTCAGGTTCAGAATTGGTACTTGCGCAGGCCGCCATCGACCGGGATCACCGCGCCGGTGATGTAGCGGGCGCGCGGCGAGGCAAGGAAGAGGGCAAGGTTGGCGAGGTCCTCCGGTTCGCCGTAGGCGCCGACCGGAATCTCGTGCTCCGACTGCCAGGCCCGGTACTCGGGCGTGTAGTTGCGCAGGATCTGCTCGCTCATGATGCGGCCGGGCTGGATGCAGTTCACGGTGATGCCGTGCTTGCCGACCTCGCGCGACAGGCCCTTTGACCAGGCGTGCATCGCCGCCTTGGCGCAGAAGGCGCCGTTGATGCCCTCGGGCTCGGACTTGCCGGTGATGCTGATGATGCGGCCCCACTTGCGCGTGATCATCTGGTCCACCAGGCGGTCGGTGAGCTGGCGCTGCCGGGTGAAGTTGAGGGTTATGGCCTCGGCCCAGTTCGCCTCGTCGGTGTGCAGCTGGAATTTGCGCGAGCCGCCGGCGTTGTTGACCAGGATGTCCACCGCGCCCAGGCCCGCGAGCGCGGCCTGGGCGATGCGCTGCGGCGCGTCCTCGGCCATCAGGTCCTGCTCGATGATCACGAGTTTCGCGCCCAGCTCCTGCCCCAGCGTCTCGAGCAGGTCGCGGCGCCGCGCCACCACGGCGAGGCGCGCGCCCTCGCCGGCGAGGGCCTTGGCGATGGCGCGGCCGATGCCGACGCTGGCGCCGGTCACCAATGCGGTCTTGCCTGCGATACCCAGGTCCAAGCGCAGTCCTGCAGCCGATCGTGGCGGTGAGGACTACTTCTGGCCCAGCGCCGGCGGCCGCCAGGCGAGCGGCAGCGGCCCGGGAGAGCGCAGCATCCGGATCATGCGCAGCGCCGACTCGCGCCCGCAGTAGTACCCGGGCACCAGCACCGTTTCCGCGAAGCCGAGCGCGCGGTAGAAGCGCTGCGCGGCCTGGTTGCCGGAGCGCAGCTCCAGGTGGATGCTGGCGATGCCGGCGGTGAGGGCCGATTCCAGCAGCCAGTCCACCAGGCTGCGGCCGATGCCGCGCCGGCGGTGCGCCGGCTGCACCGCGAGCAGTGTCAGGTGGGCGCGCTCCTCGCCGAACTCCATCGCCGCGAAGCCGCGCAGCGCGTCGCGTCGGCCTTCGGGCTCGGTGGCGGCGAGCACCACCATGTCCTGGTGCCGGATGGCGCGCGTGATGCGCGGCGCGTCGTACTTCCAGC
>Ga0194131_10005435_pt1 | contig 18377 bp, 16 predicted proteins | sample TA2KigO120mmetaG_FD_148631 | JGI IMG/M metagenome (GOLD analysis project Ga0194131, IMG submission 148631) | Freshwater microbial communities from Lake Tanganyika, Tanzania - TA2015053 Kigoma Offshore 120m | ecosystem: Environmental > Aquatic > Freshwater > Lake | place: Tanzania: Lake... | reverse complement strand
AGGCCATAGAGCACCGCCGAGAACAGCAACAGGCGACGCCGGCCGAAGCGGTCGATCACGTACCCGGCCAGCGGCGCGCACAGCGCGATGATCGCCGAGGGAACGGTGAGCAGGATGCGCGACAGGTACTCGATGTTCTCGATCCCGGCGAAGTGCTCGCGCAACAGCGGCAGCGACGGCGACAGGGGCGCGAAGGCCATCGGCGTCAGGGTCGAGGTCAGGATCAGCGTGATCTGAACCGGTCGAGAGCGGGCCGCGGCACGAAAGGCTTCGAGGTCGAGGGGCTTGGACATGTCGGGTGAACGAACCCCCTCCCGGAAAGGGAGGGGCAGGGGTGGGTGAATGCTGAACGCGCGAGCAACCCCCTGCGCTCGCTGCGCCCGCCCCCTCCCTGTCCGGGAGGGGATCGCGAAACGCGCCTACCGTTCGGCGCCGAACAGATGCCAGCCCTGGGCGAGCATGCTGCCCGCTTTGCCGGCCTCGAGCGGCGTATGATCCAGGATCACCTTGTCGCGGGCGAAGCCCGCTTTGACGGCTGGATCATAGAGGTCCATGTCGTGGAGCGTTCCCCAGAACGGCTCGGCGTTGTAGTGCGTCGACCAGTCGCGCATGAACGCCGTGTAGGGGTCGAGTTGATCGTTGCGTACGGGCACGTCGAGGTGCAGCGCCAGCCCGCCTTTCCGCAGCAGGCGCCGCGACTCCTTCATGACGTTGTAGACCGCCTTGAAGGAAATCTCGTGGAACAGGATGTGCGAGACGATGAGATCGAAGGACTCGTCGGCGAACTTCGTGTGCTCGGCATTCTGCTGCGAGAAGTGAATGGCCTTGCCCATCGATTCGGCGCGGGCCTGGCCGTAGCGCAGCACCGGCGCCCCGATGTCGATGGCCTGAATCTCGGCATCGGGAAACGCCAGGGCGTAGGGAATGATCGAATGCCCGACGCCGCACCCCATCTCCAGGATGCGGCGTGGTTTGAAGTCCGGGCGTTTCTGGCGCAACCATCGAATCAGCGACACGCCCATGTCGTCGTTGTAGTCCCCGAGTGCGCCCATCGCGAACATGTAGACCCCGGGGTCGTAGATCGCGCCGGCCGTGACGTCGTCGGTCGTGCGCTCGGAATGATACCCGCCCGGCATGAGATGGATGTCGACCGAAGACTGATAGCGCGGGATCGCCAGCGTCGGATCGAGTTCGAGCGTCGCCTTTCGGGCGCGTTGACGCAGGCCGCGCGCCCGGGCGTTGAGCGTGTCCATCTGGCGAAATGCCACGGCTTCGCCCACGTCCTGCTTCAGCTCCTGGTAGAGCCGCGACAGCGACCCGAACATCTGCCAGTACTCGTCCTGGCGCATTTCGTCACGCACCTCGTGGCGGTTCTTCGGTGCCCGCTGATGCTGGCGCTGGAACGCGGGCAGGACGCGCTTCTCGTAGACCAACTTGTTGCCTGGCGTGAGCTGCTTGACCACGTGCTCCTTGAAGTGGAACACGAAGCTCATCCGTGCCGACTCGTCGTGATTGGTGTCGGGCATCATCGCATGGGGACCGGGCATCTTCATGGGCTCGCCTCCGTGGCTCCGGCGCCGAGTATATCCCGATTCGGGCGGTCTACCCCGCGTCTTCGTCGAAACGGCGGCAGCCGGCGACGACGCTCGGTTTCCGTCGATGCCGACGTGCCCAAGACCCGCCGGGACGGGCGCAATCGCATGGCCGATTTTGCCCGATCGTGGCACAATGCCCGAAACGGGCTCTGCACAACGGAGGATGTCATGGCGGTCGCCGAAGCGGATGCGGGATTGACGAAGAAGCTCCTCAAGGTCAAACCGGCCACCGAGGCCAGCCTCGAGGGGTATGGCTACATCATCGGTGGGACGCGGACGGCGCCGCCGCGCAAGCAGAACTACTACGGGAACTACGTTCAGGTACGAAAGCCGGCGAAGTTCGTGTCCAATGCCGACACCGCGCTCTCGGTGGCGACCATCAACCCCCGTCCGATGCAGGTGCGTTGGATGGAGTACCACAACAAGCACACGCAGACGTTCATCCCGCTCATGGGCAAGCCGTTCGTCGCGGTGTTGCACCGGCCGACCTGTCGCATGCCGGACGGCTCGTGGAACGAGAAGGGGAGCCTCTATCCCAGCGTCGACACCGTCGAGGCGTTTCTCTTCGACGGATCGGCCGGTTTCGTGATGAACATCGGCACCTGGCACGAATTCCCGTTCGCCGTCGAGGAGAACACCAACGTCATCGTTATCCTGACCAACGAGACGACCTCGAACCTCGACAACGTGGTCGACGGCGAGGCGCAGGGCGGCGATCTCAACAAGCGCGACCTGCAGAAGCGCCTGGGCGTGGTGTTCGAGGTGCAGCTCTAGGAAGCGGCGCGGCCCGTAGGATCGCTGGCGCTGGTGGCCGGATAGCGCGTCAGCAATTGCGCCAGATCGTTCTCGAGCAGGGTTTCGCGTTCGAGCAACAACTTGACGCCGGCGTCGAGCAATGTGCGTCGCGCCACGAGCGCGCGGGTGGCTTGATCGAGGGCATCGTTCACGACCGTTCGCACGGCCTCGTCGATCGACTTGGCGGTATCCTCGGAGAAATTCCGCGGCCGCTGGGCGAGCGCCCCGAGGTCGCCCAGGAAGGGCGTCGTCTCCTCGTCGTAGGTCACTGGCCCGAGAATGGCGTTCATGCCGTAGCGCATGACCATGCCGCGAGCGATATTGGTGGCCTTGGCCATGTCGTCGGCCCCGCCGGTCGACAGGCGTTTGAACACGAGTTGTTCGGCCGCCCGACCGGCCAGGAGGACGGCGAGCTTGATCCGTAGTTCGCCTTCGGTCATCAGGTGGCGATCTTCGGTCGGGCGTTGGATGGTGTAGCCGAGCGCACCGATGCCGCGTGGAATCACCGAAACTTTGTGAACGACGTCCGCGCCGGGCGAGCTCAGCGCCACGATGGCGTGTCCCATCTCGTGCACCGCGACGGTCTCGCGTTCGAGCGGTGTGAGGATCCGATTGCGCTTTTCGAGGCCGGCGACGATTCGTTCGATCGCGGCGGTGAAGTCGGCCATCTCGACTTGCGCGGCGTTCCGCCGCGTCGCGACGACCGCCGCCTCGTTGACGAGGTTGGCGAGGTCGGCGCCCGTGAAGCCCGGGGTCAGGGCCGCGACTTCGGCCATGTCGACCGCCGCCGACGCGGCAACCTTCTTCAGGTGGACCTCGAGGATGTCGATGCGTCCTTTGCGATCGGGGCGGTCGAGCAGCACTTGACGATCGAACCGTCCAGCGCGGAGCAGCGCAGGATCGAGGATTTCCGGTCGGTTGGTCGCCGCCAGCAACACGACGCCCGTCGACGGATCGAAGCCGTCGAGTTCGGCGAGCAACTGGTTGAGCGTCTGCTCCTTCTCGTCGTGACCGCCGCCCCAGGACAGGCCACGGGCCCGTCCCAGGGCGTCGAGTTCGTCGATGAAAACGATACAGGGCGCATGTTGGCGGGCCTGGTCGAACAGGTCGCGCACGCGTGCGGCGCCAACGCCGACGAACAACTCGACGAACTCCGAACCATTGATCGAGAAGAACGGGACGCCGGCCTGACCAGCCACGGCGCGCGCCAACAGGGTTTTGCCGGTGCCTGGCGGACCGACCAGGAGGATCCCCTTGGCGATGCGTGCCCCGAGGCGGCCGTAGACGCTGGGCTCGCGCAGGAACGCGACGACCTCCTTCAGTTCTTTCTTGGCCTCATCGACGCCGGCGACGTCATCGAAGGTGACCTTGACCTCGCGCTCCATGAACACCTTGGCCCGGCTCTTGCCGACCGACATCATGCCGCCGAGGCCCTGACGATCGGCAAATCGCCGAAAAACGAAGAACCAGACGCCGACGAAAAAGACGACCGGCACGATCCAGGACAGAAGGTCGCGCCAGAACGTGCTTTCGATCTCGCCGCGGAACACCACGCCGGCCTGGCCGAGGCGTTCGGCGAACTCGGGGTCGACCCGGGTCGTTTGGAACTCGCTGCGTCCCGATGGCATCGCGGTCTTGAGGCTGCCGCGGATGACCCGGTCCGAAACCGCGACTTCGGCGACGTTGCCCGATTCGAGTTGCCGCACGAACTCGCTATAGGGGAGCGGCTCGATCCTCTGAAACTGTCCCCACAGCGCCTGCAGCAACAGAACGCCCGCGAAGGCGAGAACGAAGTACCAGACGTTGAATTGGGTTCGCTTCTCCACCCCTGGTCCGAGCCTCAGCGTATCGAGACGACGCGGAAGGTGCGTTGCGCACCGTCGTGCTCGGTGACCGAGAGATACTCGCCTTCCTTGATGGTATGGCGGTCGAGCTTGAACAACGGCTCGTCGTCGTCACTGCGGTGGCGGTCATAGTCGAAGCGCCAACCGCTGCCGACATGCGCGAGCACGCCGCGCTCGTCCGGTTCGCCCTGCCAGAACCGGCGCACGGTGCACCTGGCCTTCTCGCGTCGCCATTCACCGGCGTCGAGGTGGCCATCGGCATCGAGCGGCGCGACGAATTCATAGCCACGCGCCGGACTGCCGTCAGGAAATTCGCGGCTGCGGGCCAACTCGAGGCGAACAGTACGAAGGGTCATTGGTGCTCCCTGAGTGTCCTCTCTTCATGCCGCGGAAGAACCGCCGCGCCGTTGATGCGAGTCAATGGCGAACGCGAACATGTCCCCTATATTGACAACCAGTTCCAGATTTCTTGGGGAAAGGAAGCATCATGAGTCTGATGGACATCACGCCGTGGCGCAGCCGCGGCCGTAACGATCTCTTTCCGCTGCGCAGCTTGCAGCGCGAGATGGACCGCCTGTTCGAAGGGTTTTTCGCGGGCTCAGGCGTGCCCGAACGAGGCGAGGCCTTTCTGTCGCCGGCGCTCGACGTGACCGAAAGCGACAATGCCGTGCACATCGCCGTCGATCTCCCGGGTATGAGCGAAAAGGAGGTCGAAGTCAGTGTCAGCGACGGCATCCTGACGATCAGCGGCGAGCGCAAGACGGAAAAGGACGAAAAGAAGAAGCACTATCATCTGATCGAACGCAGCTACGGCAAGTTCGTCCGCTCCTTGACGTTGCCCAACGACGTCGATGCCGAGAAGGTCGAGGCGGTGTTCAAGAACGGCGTGCTCGACATCACCGTGCCGAAGCGCCCGGAGGCCAAGAAGGCGAGCAAGAAAATCGAAGTGAAGAAAACCTGAACGGTCCTGCCGGTCCCCACCCCCCTGACAACCACGGCAGGGCGAAACGAGCGAGTCGCGGTTCCGCGCTCGCTCGTTTTCTTTTCACACGAACAGGAATTCGAGCGCCTGGAAGACCAGCATCGCGAAACAGGCGGCCGCTCCGACCATCGGAACCCAGGCGGGGACGCTGAACACGTCGGCCGGCGCGTGATGGCGCCGCATCTTCATCTGCATCAGCGCAAGATCGACCAGGAAGAAGATCAGCAGCACGATGAACGACGTGATCTGGGCGAGCGTGAGGATCGGCGCCGCGAGCGCAAAGGCGATGATCAACACACCGACGGTTATGGTAGCGACGACGGGCGTGTGCGTACGCGGGTGAACGCGTCCGAGGATCGCGGGCAACCGCCCCATGACTCCCAGGCCGTAGAGCATGCGTGAGGCCATGATGATCTGGATCAGCGCGCCGTTGACGATCGAAAGCAGGCTGATCAGCGTGATGATCTCGGGCGGCAGGTCCGGGCGGCGCTCGAACAAGAGCGCCAAGGGAGCATCCGAGGCGCCGAGTTCCGGCAGCGGGATCGACAGGACCATCACGATGGTCACGGTGATATAGAGCACCGTCGTCACGACGAGCGTGAGTGCGATCGCCCAAGGCAGGGTCGTGCGTGGATGGCGGACCTCTTCGGCGACGTTGGCCAGGTCCTCGAACCCGATGAACGCAAAGAACGCAAGGACCGTGCCCATCAAGAGCCCGATCAACGCCGCGCGCTCGCCGGTCGGGATCATCGCGGGCAGCGCTTCGGGCAGGGCCCCGAACGCGTCGCGACCGATCCAGAGGGCGAGCAGCAGCCCGGCAATCTCGAGGACGGTCAATGCCCCGGCGACGATCACCGCCTGCTTGATACCCCAAATCGCGAGCAACACGAGGAGCGTGATCGTGCCTACGATCGTCGCGACCTTGGGAACCGGAAGCAGCTCCGCGAGATAGCCGACGAATCCATGCGTGACCGTGGCCGAGGTGACGACACCGGCCAGGACCACGAGCAGGCCGACGGCCAGCGACAGAAACGGCGAGCGTAATCCTTCGGCGACGTAGAGGGCTTCGCCGGCGCTGCGCGGATAACGCGAGGCCAGTTCGGCGAAGCACAGCGCCGAGAAGGCCGTGATGACCATGGCGACCAGGAAACTGGCGGGTGCCAGCAAGCCGGCGACGCCAGCCACCTTGCCGACCAACACGTAAATCCCCGCGCCGATGGTCGTGCCCAGGCCATAGAGCGTCACCAGCGTGAGCGACAGGTTGCGCCGCAGGTGCGGCGTGTGGACGCCGCCGGGTGGGTGGTCACCGCCGGGTGGCGTCGGGGTCCCGGCGGTGAGGCTCACGGGTCTAGTGAGCGAACAAGGTCGGAACGGTCATGTGATTCAGCAGATGCCGCGTGACGCCGCCGAACACGAACTCGTTGAACCGACTGTGACCATAGGCGCCCATCACCACGAGATCTGCACCGAGATCGGTGATCTGCGACACGAGCGCCGCGCCGACCGAGGTGTCCTCGGCGTGGAACGTCTTGGTCTCGACTTTGACCCCGTGGCGGGCGAGATGGGTCGAGATGTCGAGCGCCGGGACGCTGCTGCGCAGATTGGCGCCGACGACGTAGACCGTCTTGGCGCGCTGGAGGATCGGCAGGGCGTCGGTCACGGCACGAGCGGACTCGCGGCTGCCGTTCCACGCCACCATGACCGTGCGCCCGATCGTCTTGAACGAGCCGCTGTGCGGCACGGTGAGCACGGGTCGCCCGGTGGCGATGGCGAGATCGCCGGGCAATCCCTCGGTCCCGGGAACGTGGGCCGGCCCATCCGTGACCGGTTGGCCGACGACCGTGATGTCGGCGTAGAGCGACTGCAACCGCAGTACTTCGAGCGGCACGCCACGCTCCTCCCGCCACTCGACCAAAGCGCCGCTGCGCCGGGCCCAGTCTTCGAATTGGGCCTTGGCGGCTCTGGCTCTGGCGGTCGCGTTCTGTTCGTATTCGTCGAAGAACTGCGGTGGGATCTCGGCGATACCGTAGGCCGGCACCTACATCGGGATGATCGTGTAGAGGCCGATCAAATGGGCCTTGTCGTTCAAGGCCATCGCCGCTTCGATTCGCGCATCGTTGCGAACATCGTCGGTGAGGTGAACCAGGATCGATTTGTAGGACATGAGCGACCTTTCGCTTCGAGGAGGGCGTCCCTGGGAATATGGTCCGGGGGTGGCCGAAAACCTTGATCTTGCTCAATTTCCCGGCCGACGTGACAGAATCTCGAGGGCCTGGCGGCGAGCGGAATCGACATCGGCCTGGGCCATGATCTTGGCGAGAGCTTCGAGGTTTTCGGCGGCGCCCGGATAGCGTCGTGCGTCGGCGACAAAGAACCAAATATAGGAGCGGATCAGATCGGGTGGGCCGGAGGCCCCGCGTCCGTAGAGTTCACCCAGTTCGAACTGTGCCGCCTCGACGTCCTGGCGCGCGGCGCGAAGCGCCCAGCTTTCGGCACGCGCGAGATCGACGGGCACGCCGAGCCCGAGGCGATACATGCGGGCGAGATGGTACTGCGCGACCGGTACGCCGCGTTCGGCCGCGGGCGTCAGCAGACGCAGGGCGCCCGCGTAGTCCCCCTGCTGATAGCTCTCGAAACCGAGGCTGAACATCGCATCGGGATTGCCCTTGGCCGCGGCCTGCTCGAGCCAATACTTGGCTTCGACCGGATCGCGCTCGGTGCCGAAGCCATGGGCATACATGATCCCGACGTGATATTGGGCAATCGCGTCACCGCGCTTGGCCAACGGCAACAACTCGTGCCAGGCCGTGACGCGGTTCCCTTCGACGAAGGCATCGATCCCCTTCTTGAGGTCGGCGGCCGTCGCCGACGCAGACAGGAATGCGGCGGCGATCAGCGAACTGGCGAACGTCGATGGGCGCATGGTCGGACCCCTCACGGTCCATCCCTCGAAGCGTGGACCCGCCCCTGCCGGGAATCAACTCCCCGATAGCTCGGGTACGAGCACCGCGGCCCCGGTCACGGCGCCGCGCCGCAACCGGTCGAGGGCAAGGTTGGCATCCGCAAGGGCAAACCGTTCGATGGTCGTGCGAACGGGGATCCGCGGGGCGAGCCCGAGGAATTCCTCGCCGTCACGACGGGTGAGGTTGGCGACCGAGACGATCTCACGCTCGCGCCACAACCACTCGTAGGGAAACGCGGGGATGTCGCTCATGTGGATACCGGCACAAACCACCCGTCCCCCTGGGCGCACGGCACGAAGCGCCTGCGGCACGAGGGCACCGACCGGCGCAAACAGGATCGCGGCGTCGAGGGGTTCCGGAGGGACCTCGCTCGAAGCGCCGGCCCAGGCTGCCCCGAGCGACCGCGCGAAGGATTGCCCCGCATCGTCACCGGGTCGCGTGAACGCGAAGGTGCTGCGGCCCTCGTAGGCCATGACCTGCGTGACGATATGCGCCGCCGCCCCGAAACCGTAGAGCCCGATGGTGCGGGCTTCGCCACACTTGCGCAGCGCCCGGTAGCCGATCAGGCCAGCGCACAGCAGGGGTGCCGCACTCGCGTCGTCCAAGGGGCCGGGCAACGGAAAACAGAAACGTTCATCGGCGATCGCATAGTCGGCGTAGCCACCATCGCGGTCGTAGCCCGTGAAGCGTGCGGCCTCGCAGAGGTTCTCCTGGCCCGCCCGGCAGTAGCGGCAGTCACCGCAGGTCGAACCGAGCCAGGGGATGCCGACCCGCTGGTCCCGTCGAAAGCGGCTGCCAGCGTCACTTTCCACGACGTAGCCGACGATCTCGTGTCCGGGAACCAGCGGCAGGCGTGAGCCGGGCAGTTCGCCATCGACGACATGCAAGTCGGTGCGACAGACTCCACAGGCCGCGACGCGAACGAGGACGTGCCCGGGCGGGCGGGTCGGCACGTCGCGGTGGACTTCGCGCAGAGCTTGTCCGGCTTGGTGCAGCACCATGGCGCGCATGACGCCAGAGAACCCCGGTCCGGCGCCGGGGACTATGACGTCGGTCAACGCCTAGTGGTCGTCCCCCATGCCCGGCGGCGGGACGCGGAACTGGAACGTGAACGCGCCCTGGCAGGGCCCGAACATCCGGATCTGTTCCAGTCGTAGCAGGCCTTCATCGACGGTCGGTTGCGTGTCCACGTCCTGCCACCACAGGCACATGACCGCATCATCCATCGGCACGAACCACTCCGCGCGGCGCTTCATCATCGCGACATGGGCCGCACTCTTGTAGACGAAGCGTTCGAGACTGCCGATCGACTTCCAAACCGACATGTTGATCAGTTGGTCGGGTCCGAGCGGCCGGATGGCGGTGGCGTTGCCGCTGTCGTCCTTGAGCCGCCACACGAAGCCCGGCGCTTTCTCGGCCTCGGCGTTCACCGTATCGAGGTGCGCGACGAAATCGGCCATCGCCGGGTCATCGAGGGGGGCACGAAGTTTGGCGACGTTGATCTGCGCCAGGTTGTAGCGAACGGTCATGCGTGGTCCAACGATTGGTCGTTCAGGCGATCGCCGGTTAGCATATCGCGAATCCCAGCGGAGGAATCATGGAGAACGGCGACGTGAACGCGATCAAGGATGTGGCGATGGCCTGGGGTCGGGCCTACGCCAGTGGCGATCTCGAAGCTCTCCGCCGGTTCTATAGCGAGGAGTCGGTCGTCATCCCGCGGCGCGATCGCAAATACTCGGGTTGGTCCGAGATTCGGCAGTTCTTCGAGCGGCGCTTTCGTGCGGCCAAGGTCCGGGCCCAATCCAAACTCGAGAACATTCAGGTCCATGGCGACTGGGCGTTCATGCAGGGCATGACGACGATCACCGCCGAACCCAAAGACGGCGGGAAACCGGAGGTCGAGAACGCGCGCTATTTCATCCTGTTCAAGCGCTACGTCGATGGGTGGAAGGTATACCAGGACATGGATACGCCGGCCCAAGCCTGAACCTAGCGTCTGCCCATCGTGATCAGGATCTTGCCATGCCGCTCGGCACCGCGGCGGTCGGCGTGTTCGAGGGCATCGGCCAGGCGCTCGAAGGGGTAGGTGGCGGCGACCCGGGCGGTGAGGGCGCCGGTACCGATCAGTTGCGCGATTTCGGTGCGAACCGCGCGTTCGAGTGCCGGTGTGTAGAGCCGCCGGAACGTGCGCGACATGAGGAATCCCTGGAAACGTAGCCCGCGGGTGAGCGTGAGTTCCTTGGGCAACACCGGGTCCTGGCCGCTCATCAGGCCATAGTTGATGATGATCCCCGAATCGGCGAGGCAATGGGCGAGCCAGGCCGTGTTGTGGCCACCGGCGACGTCGAGCGCCAGGCGAATTTCGGCCCCGCCCGTGGCTTTGGCGACCTGGGCGGGCAACGTCTCATCGTCGAACACGACGGCATCGGCCCCGTGGGCCTCGAGTTCCGGGATTACCTCGGCCCGGCGGATGGCACTGATCGTGCGCAGGCCTTGGCGCTTCGCCAATTGGATGGCGAATCGCCCGCAGGCCGAGTTACCACCGTTTTGCAGGATCCAATCTCCCGGCTTCATAGGCTCGTAGGCGTTGATCAACAGCCAACTGGTCACCGGATTGACCGTCGCCATGGCCAGTTGCAGGGCGTCGCCGTCATCGGGCACGCGAATGAACTGGCTGGCGGGCAGGCGGATCAACTCCTGGCAACTCCGCGTGGCGAGCGGCGGAATGGCGCGGTCGCCGACTTTGAAGCCGCGGACGTTGGTCCCGACCGAGACGACGCGGCCGACGCACTCCGATCCCGGACTGTCGGGGAGCGGCGGGGCGTACGGGCGCTGACCGGTGACGCGCAGGACGTCCGCGATATGGAGACAAACGGCCTCGACCGCGATCACGACATCCTCCGGCCCGGCCGGGCCCGGATCGTGATCGACGAACTCGATGACGTCTTTCGGCCGGCCGTAGCGACGATAAAGGGCTTTGCGTGCCAAGGGTCAGCGCTGACGCCAGGCGCCGTGCAGGCCACCCGGGACACGGTGAGGCATTTTCACCGTCGCGATCGGTCCATTGGCCAACCGCTGGGCATCCAAGACGACGAGGTCCGAACGATTTTCGTCGCGGCGGAACACCGTCGTGAGGATGTAGCCGTCGCCCTCGGGCGAATCGGGTGTTCGCGGGGCAAACGCCGGTTCGCCCACGAAACAGCCATCACCCGGCACATAGCTCTCCCGTTGGCCCGATTTCCAATCGTAGTGATGCACGCAGTCGAAGTTGCCGCCGGGTTTCGCCCAACCGGCACTGTAGCCGTGGCGATAGGGGTGAGCGCGATGGCGCAGGTCCATGCTCGGCATCTCCCCCAAGCTGCCGTCGAAACGCTCCTCCTTGACCGAACGCGCCTTGAGATCGACGCGCCAGCGGTAGACGCTCGGCAGCGTCATCGTCTTGAGGTCGGGCCAGGTGCCGTCGGGGTTGGGAAACAGCATGGCGCGCGGGTACCGCGCCGTGTCGCACAAGAGTTCGTCGCCCTGCTGATAAGCGTTCATCGTGTGTGAACCCCAGCAACCCGCGAACTCGATCCACACGATGTCTTCGCCGCGGCCGAAACGCTCGAGGACCCCGAGAAACGACGAGCGATGGTTCTCCCACGCGAGGTACGGCTTGCCCTCCGCGAGTCGGCGGCGGTCATAGACACCCGGCATGACCGACAGGACGACATAGTCCTCGGTCAGGAACATGTCGTGGGTCATCGAATCGTAGGGTGTCTTGATCCTCGTGGAATGAACGACGCGGCCGTCGCGATCGACGACGTGATAGACCGAGTCGCCCGCTTCCGGATGCGGCCGCGTGCGTCCGAACAGATGCAACTCGCCCGTCCGTCCGTCGATCTTGGGGTGGACCATGACGTCGTGCGGGATGCCGCCGGCAAAGTCGTAAGGGCCCTTGGTTTCCAGGCTGATCGGGTCGAGTTCGTGGGGCAGGCCGGTCTCCCAGGTCGAAAACACCCGGCCGTGATGCACGAGGATCGTATCGTTGGCGGCATTGAGGCTCTTGCCCTGCACACTCGGGTCGCCGGATCCGGGGGAATAGAGCGTGGGATAGAGTGCGCGTCCGGCCTTGCGTTCGGCGAGAAATCGTTCGGTCCTGGTCCAGCGATTGACATAGCTCACGCGGCCATCGTCGAAGTGCCAGGCATGCACCATGCCATCGCCGTCATACCAATTTGCGTAGGTGCCGCGCGGCGGATACTGCGGGTTTGGTCCGTTGCGGTAGTACGAACCGCGCAGCGTCGGCGGCACGTCTCCTTCGATGACACAGTCGTTGATATTGCCCTCGATGAGGAGCGGCACGTAGTTGCCGGTCAGGCCGGGGGCGGCGGGAAAAGGTCGCATGGCATCCTCGTTGTCGGGTGGCTGTCACTCTAATGCCGCGGGCGTTAGGGTAGAAGCCGTTGTGACGCCCAAAGCCGATTCGCGAGGTTCCGACCGATGAGCGGCCGCCCCGGGCTAAGGCCGCCCGACGCGACTACCAGCGTGGAAAGCGGCATCCTGGAGAGCTTTCCCGATCCCGTTGTCGTGGTCGGCGGGGATCGCGCCGTCGTCGCGGCCAATCGGGCGGCCCGCGAGATCATCGGTCCCGCCTACCATGGGCGCAACCTTGCGTTGGCGCTGCGTCATCCGGAGGTCCTCGACACCGTGGACCGGGTGTTGCGCTCCGGCGAATCACGTTCGGTCGAGGTCTCGCTGCCCGGCGCGTTCGTGCGGACCTTCAACCTGCAGGCGGTGCTCGTTCCCGCTGGCGAAACCACAGCCGGTCCACAGGTGGCGTTGGTGTTTCACGACGTTACCGTCGCCAGGCAATCCGAGGCCATGCGCCGGGACTTTGTTGCCAACGTCAGCCACGAACTGCGCTCGCCGCTTTCGGCCTTGCTTGGTATGATCGAAACACTTCAGGGACCGGCGTGCGAGGATGTGCAGGCACGAGAGCGGTTCCTCGGGATCATGAACGCCGAGGCGAGGCGAATGACGCGCCTGATCGAGGACCTGTTGTCGCTGTCTCGGGTCGAAATCCACGAACACGTCCCACCCAGGGGCCGGGTCGATTTGGCGGGTGTGCTGCGTGGCGTGGTCGACAGCGCCGGGGCCGCCAGCGAGGAGGCGCGCCGCCGAATTGCCGTTTCGATCGCCGGCGATCTGCCCAAGGTGGTGGGCGACGCCGATGAGTTGCGGCAAGTGCTCCAGAACCTGGTCGACAACGCGCTCAAGTACTCGCGTCCGGGAACCGCTGTTCGCATCGACGTGAGAGGCGTCCCCCGGGTGCCGCAGCACGGCGGACCCGGCGTCGCCGTGTCGGTCAGCGACGAGAGCGAGGGGATTCCGGCCGAAGACGTCCCTCGGCTCACCGAACGCTTCTACCGTGTCGATAAGGGGCGGTCGCGAAGTCTCGGGGGCACCGGCCTCGGCCTCGCCATCGTCAAACACATCATCAACCGCCATCGCGGCCATCTGGCCGTCGAAAGCCGTCTCGGCGTGGGCAGCACGTTCACCGTGACGCTACCGGCTGCGGCCAGCGAAGGCGTCTAGGAGGCCCGGCTCCCTCGCCTTTCATCAAACTGTCACAGAACTGAAACAGGATCGCCTTGCCACGGGCCTATGAGGGCGTCCGTTCGGGCGCGTTGCCCAGGACGACAACAGGAGGAACTCCGTGAACAGGAATTTGTTGGGCGTTGCCGTGGTTGCCGCGGGTCTCATGGCGACCCCGACCTTCGCCCAGGGCGTCGACCCGAAACTGCCCACCTACCGCGCGGTGAGCGGGGTCTCGGGCAACCTCAAGTCGATCGGTTCCGACACCTTGAACAATCTCATGACGTTGTGGACCGAGGGATTCCGGGCGGCCTACCCCAACGTCCAGATCGAAATCGAGGGCAAGGGTTCCTCGACGGCGCCGCCGGCGCTGATTGCCGGGACCTCGAACTTCGGGCCGATGTCGCGCCCGATGCGTGCGGCCGAGAGCGACGAGTTCCAGAAGAAGTTCGGCTACAAACCGGCGGTCGTGCGCGCCGCAGTCGACGCGCTGGCGGTGTACGTTCACAAGGACAACCCGATTCGCTGCCTGTCGTTACAGCAGGTCGACGCCATTTTCTCGAAGGCGCGCAAGGGCGGCGGCACGAAGGACCTGGTGCGCTGGGGCGACGTTGGTCTCACGGGCGAATGGGCCGACAAGCCGATTTCGCTCTACGGCCGCAACTCGGCCTCCGGTACGTACGGCTACTTCAAGGAAGTGGCGTTGTTCAACGGCGACTACAAGGATTCGGTCAAGGAGCAGCCGGGGTCCTCGACGGTCGTCCAGGGTGTTGCATCGGACAAGTTCGCGATGGGCTACTCGGGTGTAGGTTACAAGACCGCCGACGTGCGTTCGGTTCCGATCTCCGCCAGGGAGGGTAGAACGTGTTTCGATGCCACCGCGGAGAACGCCTACGCGGGGGATTACCCGATCTCGCGCTTCCTCTACATCTACGTGAACAAAAACCCGAACCAGGCTTTCGAGCCGGTGAGGGCCGAGTTCATCAGGTTCATCTACTCCAGGCAGGGCCAGGAAGCCGTCGTGAAGGACGGCTACTTTCCGGTGACCGCCGACTTGGCGGCGCAGGATCTCAAGGATCTTGGCATCACGGTCGGGAGCGGTAGCTAACGGCGTGTGTCGCGACGAGGTCGGCCGGAGCCCCGGCCGACCTCCTTCCTTTTCCGAGGGAAGCCGATGACCGAAATCCGTTCCGGGCGGGCGCGGGCAACCGCGTATGTCCGGCCGAAACAGACCAGCCGTGCGGTGCGCTACGCCGACAAAGCGGCGGACATCGTCGTGACGGTCGGCGGTCTGTTCGTGATCCTGGCGGTGGCCGGCATCATGATTTTCCTCGTTCAGGTCGTGGTGCCACTGTTCACCGGCGGCTCCCTGAACGAGAGCCGCGAGTACACGCTGCAACGCCCCGAGGGGGCGAGCCTCGCGATCCTCACCGACGATACCAATGTCTTGGCGGTCGAAGTGCTTGCTTCCGGCAAGACACGGGCGGTTCATCTACCGACGGGTACCGTGCTCGCCTCGCCGACCATCGACCTCGGCGGCCAGAAGATCACGGCTTTCTCGAAATCGATTCGTTCGGATGACTTTGCGGTTGGGTTCGCCGACGGTACGGTGCGTTTCGGTCAGATCGGGACGCGTTCAACCCTGATCAAGGCCAGCGACCTGCCGCCCAACCTGGTGCGGTTGAACGACCTCGATCAGACGGATGGCGAGGCGGTGTTTCACCGGCGTGACGCCGAACAATTTCAGCGCACGACCTTTTCGGTCATCCTCAACGAACCCCAGGCCGTGGCGCCGGCCGGTCGGGCCATTGCCCAACTCGATTACCGCGTGGGTGGCACGGTCGAACGACCGACTCGATCATTCCTGACCAAGGATGGGGACAACGTTCTGCGACTGACGCGGGCAGAAACCCGCGTGAACCTGTTGACCCGTCGCGAGACCACGACGCTCGAGTCGGCAACGCTGCCGGCGATGTCCGGCAGCGGCACGATCATCGGGGCGCTGATGACGGCGCAGGCGGATCAGGTCTATGTCGCCCGCGAGAACGGCGAGGTGCTGCGCTTCGACACGCGGGACCTCGGGGTTCCCAAACTCATAGAGACGCGGAGGCTGACGGCGGACGGCGTGGCACTGACCACCATCGGGTTTCTGATCGGTGAACAGGCGATCGTGGTCGGCGGATCGGACGGCAGCGTCAATGTGTTCTTCCGGGTCGAAGATGCTGCGGCTGGGACGAGCGATGGGCATACGCTCAAGCTCGCGCATGAGCTGGAGAGGCAACGTGCGCCGATCCGCGCGATCGCGGCCAGTGCGCGCAACAAGGCGTTCGCGACGGCCGATGCGACCGGCGTGATCTGGGTGAGGCACTCGACCAGCGCTCGCGTGCTGATGAAGCTCGGCGAGTCGTCGCGGACGGAGGTTGCCTCGATCGGCCTGTCTCCGCGCAACGACGGCGTGGTGGCCAGTGACGCGAGCGGTCGACTGCGTTTCTGGGCGATCGATATTCCCCACCCGGAGACGACGCTACAGACGATCTTCGGCAAGGTCTGGTACGAAGGTTTCCCGGAGCCTGCGTTCACCTGGCAAAGCTCGTCGGGCAACGACGAGTTCGAGCCCAAACTGTCGTTGGTTCCGCTGATCTTCGGCACGATCAAGGCGACGGTGTACGCCCTGCTGTTCGCGGTGCCGATCGCGCTGGCCGCTGCGATCTTCACGTCGCAGTTTGTCCATCACTCCGTGCGAGCGGTGGTCAAGCCGGCGATGGAGATGATGGCGTCGTTGCCTTCGGTCGTACTTGGGTTCATTGCCGCCTTGATCTTGGCGCCGATCGTCGAGTCGTTCATCGCCGCTGTCGTGTTGGTCTTTATCGCCCTGCCGATGTCGCTGTTCGCCGCGGCCTATCTCTGGCAGTTGCTGCCTCCGGCGTCGGCCCTGCGCTGGGACGGCTTGCCCAAGTTCATGTTCATGTTCGTCGTGCTGTTTTCCGGCTGCTGGCTGTCCTATGCCGCCGCGCCGGGGTTCGAGGCCGTATTCTTCGCTGGTGATTTCCGGAGCTGGGTCAACGGCACGGCTGGTAGCGGCCGACCGTTCTTGGTGTTGCTCCTTTTGCCCGCGGGATTCTTGGCCGCTTCGGCGCTCGTCCGGCGCGCATTGAACGGCGCGATGCGGGATCGCGTTCGCCAACTTGGTCGCACACGGGCCGGGTTGGTGGATGGCCTGTGTTGGTTGCTAACCCTCGTTGCCGGCGCCATCGTGGCCTTTGTTCTGGCCTATGTATTCACGGCGGCCGGGTGGGACCCGCGCGGCGGCGTGTTGGACACGTACGTGCAACGCAACACGTTTGTCGTCGGCCTGGCGATGGGCTTCGCCGTGATCCCGATCATCTACACGATCGCCGAGGATGCGATGTCGGCGGTCCCCGAGCACCTGCGTGCGGCGAGCCTGGCCTGCGGCGCGAGCCCTTGGCAGACGGCAACGCGGGTGATCATTCCAACCGCCGTCAGCGGCATTTTTGCTGCAATCATGATCGGCATGGGTCGTGCGGTCGGCGAAACGATGATCGTCGTGATGGCCGCCGGCAACACGCCGATCCTCGACTGGAACGTGTTCAACGGCCTGCGCGCACTTTCGGCCAATATCGCCGTCGAGTTGCCCGAAGCCGTGGTCGGAAGCACGCTCTGTCGCATGCTGTTCCTCGCGGCGTTAGCGCTGTTCGTCATGACGTTCGTTCTCAACACGATCGCCGAGCTGATCCGACAGCGCTTCCGTCGGCGCGCGGTTCAACTCTAGGCCCAGTCGATGACCACGGAGACTCTCACCGCTCCATCGAATGCCGTCGCGGCGCGCCGCCGGAGGACCTTCGGTTCGGACGTCTCGGCATCGGGCGAGCCTGCACAATGGGCCTTGGGCGGAGCGCTGGCGCTCGGCATCGTGTTGATCGCTGGTTTTCTCCTCCTGGTGTTCTGGAACGGCGTGGCAACGTTCTTCCCAAAGCCGATCGTCGCGCTGACTTTGACCGATGGCAGCACGATCGCCGGCCCCATTCGTCGCAGCGAGGAGTTTCGCGTCCCGCCCAACGAACTTGCGTCGCTGCCGCCGCCGGTGCAGGCGCGAATTCGCGACGATGGCGGCATGGCGGAGCGCCAGCTCATCCAGATCGGCAACTTCGATCTCTACAACGAGGATTTCCGTTGGGTCCCGAGCTACCTCGTGGCGGGCGCGAGCCGGCCGCGCGACCTCGTGTTGATGGAGCGTTTGGAGTGGGGACCGTTCGTCGGTCGGGTGAAGCAAGTGGTCGAGGACGGGCGGCCGCTGGCCGACGGAGATCCTTTGCCGACGGGTCTCGATGCCGTGCACCGCAAGGCGCGCGACCGTTGGCAGCAGATACGGCGCATCGAGCGCGGCGACATCGGCGTGGTCAATCACGACATCGACGGGATACGTCTCGAGGTTCGGCGCCTCGAACTGCGCCACGGGCCCGACCACGAACGCGTTGTTGCGGCGCGGCGCGCCGCTGAACCCGAACTGGCGCGACTGCGCACTCAGTATGACACCCTCGCGGCCGAGGCCCGGAGGCTGCGACAGGAGGATGCGCGGACGACGATCACCTTGGCCGACACC
>Ga0194131_10005434_pt1 | contig 18382 bp, 14 predicted proteins | sample TA2KigO120mmetaG_FD_148631 | JGI IMG/M metagenome (GOLD analysis project Ga0194131, IMG submission 148631) | Freshwater microbial communities from Lake Tanganyika, Tanzania - TA2015053 Kigoma Offshore 120m | ecosystem: Environmental > Aquatic > Freshwater > Lake | place: Tanzania: Lake... | reverse complement strand
ACACTACCCGCCGCTGAGTTCCCGGTCGTCGAAGTGATCAACGCCCAGCAAGTCCTTCGGTTGCCCCAAATCGAGTTCCGCAAGCTGATCGACAAAGTGCATTTCTCGATGGCGCAGCAAGACGTGCGGTATTACCTCAACGGCATGTTGATCGAGTCCGAGGGCGGCAAGGTGCGCGCCGTGGCGACCGATGGCCATCGACTGGCGCTCTGCGAAAGCAGCCTGCTAGAGCGTGTGGCCGGCAAACAGCAAGTCATTTTACCGCGGAAGGGCGTCCTCGAACTACAGCGGATGCTCGGCACAGAGGGTGAGGTCTCGTTGGCGGTCGGCATGAATCACGTTCGCTGCGAGATCGGCGACGTTCGCTTCACATCGAAGCTCATCGACGGCAGGTTCCCCGAGTACAGTCGTGTCATTCCTGCGAACGCCACCCGCACGATCGACGCGGATCGCGGGATTTTACGACAAAGTTTGCAAAGAACGGCGATTTTGTCGAACGAGAAATACCGCGGCATCCGCCTCAACATCAAACCTAGCTCGCTGACGTTGCAGGCGCACAACCCCGAGCAAGAAGAAGCCGAGGACCAGATCGAGGTGAACTACACCAACGAGGAAATCGAAATCGGTTTCAACGTAACGTATCTGCTCGATGCTTTGTCGGCGATCGAAACCGATCGGGTCAATATCTCGCTGACGGATGCGAACAGCAGCTGCCTCATCACATCCGCCGATGCTGACGGCACCAAGTACGTTGTCATGCCCATGAGGCTCTGAGACCACGGATGTCCCTGGCGGAGCTGACACTCGAAAACCTCCGCTGCATCGAAAAAGCCGAACTGTCGTTCGGTCCAGGGACTACCTTGATTTTCGGGGCAAACGGCGCCGGCAAAACCAGCATCCTCGAGGCGGCGTACTTGCTGGGCCGCGGCCGATCGTTCCGCACCCGACTCAACGTGCGTCTGATTCGGCACGGCCAAGCCTTTGCGCGCGTTGTGGGACGGGTTTGCGCTGATCCTGTCGACCGAACTCTGGGCGTCGAGGTCCAGCGGGGCAGGGAAAGCAAAGGGGGTACGATCGGGCGGCTCGACGGGGCCGATGTCCGCAGTTTCGCCAATCTGGCCACCGCCTTCCCCGTGCAAGCGATGGATCCCGATGCCCACAAACTCATCGAGGAGAGCTCAACCCGACGCCGGCGATGGTTGGACTGGGCAGTGTTCCACGTGGAACAAGGGTTCGCCGCGAATTGGGTTCGGTATCAACGCGCGGTGACGCAGCGAAACGCCGCGCTGCGGGCGGGGAGAACGGAGCTCGATATCTGGGATCACGAGTTGGCGCGAGAGGGGGAGGCCATGGCGATGGCCCGGCAGCGAGTACTCGCCGCGCTGCATCCCTACTGGATGGAGATCGCTGCGGAACTGACCGACCTACCGATAAGCCTCGATTTGCAGTCAGGCTGGGACCAGAGCGTAGGGTTAGGTGATGCCCTGACGGCGGCGGCACAGCGGGATCGCGACCGACGAACCACCACCGTCGGACCGCATCGGGCGGATCTCAGTTTGAAGATCAGCGGCAGGCTGGCCCGCGAGGTCTTATCGCGCGGCCAGCAGAAACTTGCTGCCGTCGCTCTCAATCTCTGCCAACTCGAATATCTGAAACGAGAACATGGACTGCACCCGACGGTCCTGCTCGATGATCCCTCCGCGGAGCTTGACCGAGAGCGACTGTCGCGATTTATCGGCCGGGTCACCGGTTTGGAATGCCAGGTGATCGTCGCCGCACTCGATCGGGAGACTGCGCTATTCGGGACTCCAGAAACAGTGTTTCACGTGGAACAAGGACGGGTATTTCAGGTATGATTTCGCATCTCTCCGCTGGGCCCAAGCATGTCCGAAGCAGACGTCTACGATTCCAGTAAAATCAAGGTCTTAAAGGGTCTCGACGCGGTCCGAAAGCGGCCCGGAATGTACATCGGCGATACCGATGACGGCACCGGGCTGCACCACATGGTTTTCGAGGTCGTCGACAACTCGATCGACGAGGCGCTGGCGGGCCATTGTGACCGCATCGTGGTCACGATTCACGCTGACGAGTCCATCACCGTCGAAGACAACGGCCGCGGCATCCCGGTCGATATTCACGCCGAAGAAGGCCGTTCTGCCGCCGAAGTCATCATGACTGTGTTGCACGCCGGCGGAAAATTCGACGATAGCTCCTACAAAGTGTCTGGCGGCTTGCACGGCGTCGGCGTCTCGGTGGTCAACGCGCTCTCCGACGTACTGCAGCTCACCATCCATCGCGACGGCAAATTGCACACGCAGGAGTATCACCTCGGCGACCCGGTCGCACCGCTCGCCGGGGCGGGAACCACCGATCGCACCGGCACGATGGTGCGCTTCAAGCCCAGCCCGTCGATCTTCACCAACATCCAGTTCGATTACGACACGCTCGCCAAACGTTTGCGCGAATTGTCGTTCCTCAACTCGGGTGTGCGCATCGATTTGGTCGACGAACGCGAAGACAAGCGCGACGTTTTCCAACATGAGGGTGGTTTGCAGGCTTTCGTCAAACACCTCAATCGATCGAAGCAATCGATACACGATCACGTGTTTTGGTTCCGGACCCAGGAAGGGTCGATCGGTGTCGAGGTGGCGATGCAGTGGAACGACTCTTATCAGGAGTCGATGTTCTGCTACACCAACAATATCCCGCAGAAAGATGGCGGCACGCATCTGGCCGGCTTTCGCGCAGCGCTGACCCGTACGCTCAATGATTACATCGAAAAAGAAGGCGTCGCCAAGCGCGAGAAAGTCCCGACCACCGGTGACGATGCACGCGAAGGGCTGACGGCGATTTTGTCGGTCAAGCTTCCCGATCCGAAGTTTTCGTCACAGACCAAAGACAAACTTGTCTCCTCCGAAGTCAAGGGCGTCGTCGAGACCGCCGTGGCTCAAAAATTCTCCGAGTTCCTGTTGGAAAAGCCGCAGGAAGCGAAGGCCATCGCCGGCAAAATCATTGAAGCAGCGCGCGCTCGTGAGGCGGCGCGCAAAGCCCGCGAATTGACGCGTCGCAAGGGCGCGCTCGATATCGCCGGCTTGCCTGGCAAGCTCGCCGACTGTCAGGAAAAAGATCCGGCGCTCTCCGAACTGTTCATTGTCGAGGGAGATTCGGCAGGCGGTTCTGCCAAACAGGGACGCGATCGTCGCACTCAAGCGATCCTGCCGCTTAAGGGCAAGATTCTGAACGTCGAAAAAGCTCGATTCGACAAGATGCTGTCGTCGGCCGAAGTCGGCACCCTCATCACCGCGCTCGGCTGCGGCATCGGGCGCGACGAATTCGACATCGAGAAACTGCGCTACCACCGCATCATCATCATGACTGACGCGGACGTCGACGGCAGTCACATCCGTACGTTGTTGCTGACCTTCTTTTATCGACAACTGCCGTTGCTCATAGAGCGCGGCCACATCTACATTGCGCAACCGCCGCTCTACAAAATAAAGCGGGGCAAGCAGGAGATGTACGTCAAAGACGACAACGAACTCAACGCCATGCTGCTGAATTCAGCTCTCGAAGATGCCCAGCTGCATCTCAATTCGGCAGCGCCGCCGGTGCGGGGCGCAGGCCTCGAAACTTTGGCGCGGCAATATGTCGAAGTGCAGCAAATCATCGCGCGCTCGGCGCGGCGCTACGATGCGCGTCTACTCGAGCAACTGCTCTACGTGCCGGTGGTTTCGCGCGGCGATTTCGGTCGAGCGGACTGGCTCGCAGCTTGGACGACCGAGCTGGCCGCGCGCCTGAATGCCGCGGCCGATGGCAACGCCAACTACCGACTGGATGTGCAGGCCGCCGCAACCGGGCAGGGCGTACCGCGCATCCACGTGATCAAGGATGAGCATGGCAGTCGCTTCGACAAGTACCTGACCCGCGATTTCTTTGACTCGTCCGAGTATCAACGCATCGCCACTCTGTCGCGTACCTTGGCGGGCTTGATCGGCGAGGGCGCTCACGTGCGGCGCGGTGAATCGCGGCGCGATATCGCGTCGTTCGAGCAAGCCATCGATTGGTTGTTCGAACTCGCCAAGCGCGGCCAGTCGATCCAGCGCTACAAGGGTCTTGGCGAAATGAATCCCGAGCAGTTGTGGGATACGACCATCAATCCGGAAAGCCGGCGCCTGATGCAGGTGCGGATCGAAGACGCCGTCGCCGCCGACGAAGTCTTTACCACGCTGATGGGCGATGAGGTGGAGCCGCGGCGTGAGTTCATCGAAAAGAACGCCTTGGCGGTATCGAACCTCGATGTTTGATTACGCGTCGTAGCCCGGCGATTCGCGGTCGAGCTTGCGCAGCAGACCCGGCCAGGCGAGTTTGCTCGCCATCGGGCCCATCATCGCCATTTGTGTTGTGACTTCGTCGCGTGCCGCGGCGGGCGCGTGACGCACACCCTGTGCGCCCGCGGACAAGGCCATCACTTGTTGCTGGCAGGCGCGCTCCAGCATGAACAAACCCAAGAACGCATCGCAGGCTGTGGGACCGAGCGCCAAAGTTCCATGGTTGCGCAGCAGCAGCAGCGACTTATCGCCCAGATCGGCGACGATGCGTTGCCGCTCATCGAGATTGAGGGCGATGCCTTCGTAGTCGTGGTACGCGAGTGCGGGCAGCACGATCAGTGCATGTTGGCTGATCGGCAGCAGGCCGGCCTCTTGCGCCGACACCGCAGCGCCCGCGTCGGTGTGCACGTGCACGACGAACTGCGCATCGGCCCGGGCCGCGTGGATCGCAGAATGGATGGTAAAGCCCGCAGGGTTGATGGGCTGCGGGTTGTCGTCGACCTTCTTGCCTTGCAGATCGACCTTGACCAGACACGATGCGGTGATTTCGTCGAAAAACCAGCCGTAAGGATTGATGAGAAAGTGGTGCTCAGGTCCGGGCACACGCGCCGAGATGTGCGTGAAAATCATGTCGTCCCAACCATGCAGCGCCACCAGCCGATAGAGCGCCGCGAGCGCAACCCGCGCCTGCCATTCCTCGGTCGAAATCTTTGACGAAAGCGGGCTGGCGCGGGTGTCGGGATTTGCGTTCATCAGCGGGTCTCCTCAGGCGTACATCGGCAAGATTACTGCCGCGCGATATCATCGTCCCATGATTAGCCAAATTTCCACCCAGGGTAGCGACGAGGCGGGTGAATGAGCGCCACGATACTGCAGAAATTGCCGATCGGCGAACGCGTGGGCATCGCTTTCTCGGGCGGTCTCGACACCAGCGCGGCCGTGCATTGGATGCGCACGCGCGGCGCACTGCCCTGTGCGTATACCGCGCATCTCGGGCAGCCGGACGAGAGCGATTACGAGGGCATTCCGCAACGCGCGCTCGCACTGGGAGCAGCCCATGCGCGGTTGGTCGATTGCCGAGCACAGCTCGTTGCCGAGGGTATCACGGCGATCCAGAGCGGCGCGTTTCACATTTCGACTGCGGGCATCACCTATTTCAATACCACGCCGCTCGGCCGCGCCGTCACCGGGACAGCCTTGGTGCTCGCCATGCGCGAGGACGGCGTCAACATCTGGGGCGATGGCAGCACGCACAAGGGCAACGATATCGAACGTTTCTATCGCTATGGTTTGCTGGCGAACCCTGCGCTGCGCATCTACAAGCCGTGGCTGGACGAGCGCTTCATCGCCGAACTCGGGGGTCGGCGCGAGATGTCCGCATATCTCGCCGCTGCTGGCCTCGACTACCGCGTGAGCACCGAGAAGGCTTATTCCACCGATTCCAATCTGCTCGGTGCCACGCACGAAGCTAAAGATCTCGAATTTTTGAACCGCGGTATTAGCATCGTGCAGCCGATCATGGGGGTTGCCTTTTGGCGTGACGAGGTCGCGATCCCTCATGAGATGGTCAACGTCCGTTTCGAGGCCGGGCGCCCGGTCGCGCTCAACGGCCAAAGTTTTGCCGACGAGCTCACGCTGTTCGAAGCAGCCAACCGCATCGGTGGTCGCCACGGCTTAGGTATGAGCGATCAGATCGAGAACCGCATCATCGAAGCCAAAAGCCGCGGTATCTATGAGGCACCGGGGATGGCGCTGCTTTTCATCGCCTACGAGCGACTGCTCACCGCCATCCACAATGAAGATACGATCGAGCAATATCGCAACAACGGTCGGCGTATCGGCCGTTTGCTGTATCAGGGTCGTTGGTTCGATCCGCAATGCCTGATGTTGCGCGAAAGTGCCCAGCGCTGGGTTGCGCGCGCGATTACCGGTGAGGTGACGCTGGAACTGCGCCGCGGCAACGATTGGTCGATTCTCGATACGCAGGGCCCGCAACTCAGCTATCACCCCGAGCGCCTGACCATGGAAAAAGGCGAGGGCATGTTTACTCCGGCCGATCGCATTGGTCAGCTTACTTTGCGCAATATGGACATCGCCGACACACGCGAGAAGTTGCAAGTTTATAGCGAGACCGGCTTGCTCGAGCACGAGGGCCCGCCGCGACTGCGCTGAGCGCCAGTCGCCGAGGGTTGCGGCAGACGCTGTCGTCAGGGGCGCAGCGCCTCGGCTAATCTTTGTTGCAATGCGGGCACCGACAGTCCCACAAGATCGCGTGGCAACTCGCGAAGTACGCGTTGCAGTGCGGGCTTGGGCAGGTGGCCACGCAGCTCCGCGAGGAATCGCGGTGCCGCGACCAAGACCACCCCACCACGGTTGTGGTTGTTCGCTGCCGTGGTCACGCGATCGGCGATCTGGCGTGCAAATTGACTGACGGCGTGCTGCTTGTGGCCGCGTCGCCCTTGCAGTGCCGTGCGTCGTATACCCGCACCACTGCCGCTTTGTCTGCTTCGGGTCATGACGGTCCCCGGCGCATCGGCGCCGAGATCGCGGTCATGACGCGTCGTGAACGGGTTATCGATGGTTTCCAACGAGCGGGGTAAGGCACCAGGCTCACTCAATTCGAATACTTTGGCCTGCCGTGAGTCGGCAACGAATACGGTGATGCCCGTGGCTGACAAACTATTCTTCGATGCCGGTTTCCTGCTGGTCGATGGTTCATCGTCCCGCAGTCGGTATCGATCTTTGGCGCGGTGGCGCACTCTTCGGCGAGTGGCCTTAACGAGTCAGCTGCGGGCGAACCTCGAAGGCACGCGCAGTCTGCCTTCCCGTTCGAACCTGGCGGCGATGCGCAGCAGACGATCTTCCGCATACCGCGGTGCCACCACCGTCATACCAACCGGCATTTCTTTGACGACGCCGATCGGCAGAGTGATGCTCGGATAGCCGGCAATCGCCGCCGCCGAGCCCAGCGTCGAACCCCCGGTATCGTTGCGATCGCCGAGTATCGTGTCGATGAGACTCGCAGGCCCGGTGCCTGGTGCCACCAGCACATCGACGCGCAAGTTGCGGAACAGGGCATCGAGGCCTTCGAACTCCACGAGTTTGCGCAGGTTGGCGACTGCATCGAGATAAGGTTTTTCGCTGAGCGGGCCTTTGGCGACGGCCATCTCCAGAATTTCCTGACCGAGACGCGGCATTTCCCGATCGGCATTGCGACGGTTGAAGTCGATCAGCGCCTCCAGCGTTCTGACTTCGGCCTGCTGCGCGTTCAGCGCACCCAGATAATCGTGGAGGGCGGCTTTGAATTCGTACAGCAATGCGGTGAATTCGTCGGACTGTGCGTCGCGAAAATTGCGCGGCAGCGGCGCGTCGATGATTTAGGCGCCGGCACTGCGCCACACTTCGATCGCCCGTTTGTAGAGTGCCTCGACACCAAGCCGCATCGAATCGGTCGCCGGAGCAATACCGACCCGCAGCGAATTGGGTTTGTTGCTGATCGTGGTTTCGAGCGCTACTTTTCGCCGTGGTCGCTCGTAAATGATGCCGGCGAGCAAAGCGGCATCGTCGACACAGCGGGTCATCGGTCCAGCAACATCTTGACGCGGCGAGATCGGCACGATGCCGCGGCCGCTCACCGCTCCGAGCGAGGGCTTGAAGCCGACCAGCCCGTTCACGGCCGATGGCGAGAGGATGGACCCATTGGTTTCGGTGCCGATCGCAGCCGCGCACAAGCTGAGCGCGGCTGCGGTTGCCGAGCCTGAACTCGAACCCGACGGCGTACGCAACGGATCGTAGGCGTTACCCGTTTGCCCGCCGACCGCACTCCAACCGCTGTTCGATTGTGTCGAGCGGAAGTTGGCCCACTCGCTGAGATTGGTTTTGCCGAGGATCACGGCGCCCGCGGCACGCAGCCTTGCGACCAGCGGTGCGTCGGTAACGCGAAACGCCTTGGCCAAAGCAAGCGAGCCCGCCGTCGTCGGCAGCGGATCGAGCGTCGCGATATTATCTTTGATTAGCAGCGGTATGCCGTGCAATGGGCCGCGTACGGTGCCCGCGCGACGTTCGGCATCGAGCGCTCGTGCGGCTTGCAAGGCCTGCGGGTTGACCGCGAGAACTGAATGGAATTTAGGTCCGGCCTGGTCGATTTTGGCAATGCGATCGAGGTATGCCGTGACCAGTGCCGCGGCTGACAAACCCTGCTCCAGCTGCGCCTTGAGTGCTGCGAGCCCCTGCTCGATAGGATCAAAATTTGCCGCCTGCGCGTTCGTCGGCGTTCGCCAGATCCACTTGCAGCGCTAGCGCGGAGCCCAGCGACAGCGCGCTGAGGGACGTCAAAAATCGCCGACGTTTCATGAAGATGTCCTCGAGAGCTTTTGCTCGCGGATGAGCCTGATGGTGTTTTCGATCCAAGCTTGGGCTTCGTCATTGATGTCGCGTGGTTCGCGATCCGCCGTTTCGATGGGCGGACCGATGATCACGCGGATGTGGCCCGGTTTTTTCAGCAGGCCGCGGCGCGGCCAGTAATAACCCGCATCGTGGGCAATGGGCACCACCTTGCAGCCGACGCGGCTCGCGAGCAGGGCGCCGCTGACGCCGTAGGGTCGAGTTTCACCTGCCGCAACACGCGTGCCCTCGGGGAATATCAGGATCGATAGACCTTCGGTAAGGCGATCGCGGCCTTGTTGCACGACTTGATTGACCGCGGAGGCGCCTGCGCCACGCCTGACGGCGATCGAACGCAGCAATTGCAGACCCCAACCAAAGAAAGGGATGTACAAGAGCTCATGCTTGAGCACGATCACCTTAGCGGGACCAACGAGGAATTGACCGAAGGTCTCCCAGGCGGAGGAGTGTTTCCAGTAAGCGATATGCGGTTCCGGCGGAATGTTTTCGCAGCCCTCGACCGAATAGCTGAGCCCGCAGGTTACCCGCAATACGTCAAAGATCCGCGCGGCATACCATTCGATCAGCGCAAAGCGTTTGGGATGCGGAAAAAAACCGCCCACCAGCACGAAGAACATCGCGTAGCCGAGGGTCCACGCGAACAGGAAGGTGGTGAAGATCAGCGAGCGCAGAAGCTGCACGTCGCGCCTCGTGTCAACCGGGGAGTCGAGAAAGATCGGCCACGCCTGCGAACAGGCTGCGGACTCGTGCCACCAGTGCAAGGCGGTTGGTGCGCAGCGCGGGATCAGGATCATTGACCATGACGTCAGTGAAAAAAGCGTCGATCGCCGGCCGCAGCCCCGCCAGAGTCTCGAGAGCGGCGTCATAGTGCCGCGCGGCCAAGGCCGATTCGACCTTGCTGGCCACCGCTTCGATCGCCTCGTGTAGCGCACGTTCAGCTGCTGCCGTCAGCAAACTTGCATTGACCTCGGCGATGACAGCTTGCCCAGCTGACTCGCCCCCCGCAGATTTTTTGAGAATGTTGGCGATGCGTTTGTTGGCCGCCGCAAGACTTTCGGCTTCGGGTCGTTTACGGAAGCTGGCGAGCGCTTGCATGCGCGCCTCGAAATCGATCGGTCGGCTGCCACCCGTGGCGAGTACTGCATCGAAGGATTCAGCGGGGAAGCCGGCGTCGAGGTAGTGCGCGCGCATGCGTTCCTGAAAGTAGGCCAACACTTCGCTTGCAGTTTCTGCAGTTTTGACCGGCTGCGCAGCGACTGCCGCCGTGACCAGTTTGGCCAGATCAAGATCGAGACGACCTTCGAGAGCGATGCGAAACACGCCGATAGCGGCCCGGCGCAGTGCGAAGGGATCTTTGGTGCCGCTCGGTTTTTGCCCGATGCCAAAGATTCCAGCGAGTGTGTCGAGTTTGTCGGCGAGCGCGACTGCGGCGCTGACCGGGTCTGCAGGCAGCGCATCGCCCGCGCCACGCGGCTGGTAATGCTCGCGAATCGCCGCTGCGACTCGAGGATTTTCGCCGTCGGCGACCGCATAGTACGCACCCATGGTGCCTTGCAGTTCAGGGAATTCCCCCACCATCGCCGATAGCAGATCGCATTTGCAGAGATCGGCTGCACGCGCTGCGAGCTCGGGGTCTGCGGCGATCTGCGGAGCGATCGTGCGCGCAAGCGTGACGATGCGTCGCACCTTGTCGCCGATCGAGCCAAGTTTTACCTGGAAGGTGACTTTGTCGAGTCCGTCGCGCCAAGCCGCGAGCGACTGCCGTCGGTCTTGTTGCTGGAAGAACGCCGCATCGGAAAGTCGTGGGCGAACCACGCGTTCGTTACCTTCGCGCACGCGCGTGGGCTCGCGGCTGTCGATATTGCTGATGGTGATGAAGCGATTGGTGAGGGCACCCGCTGCATTTTCGATAGCGAAATACCGCTGGTGTTCTTGCAGCGTGGAGATCAACACTTCGCGCGGCAGCGCGAGGAAACGCGCATCGAAGCGGCCTTCTACGGCGACTGGCCATTCGACCAGCGCAGTCACTTCATCGAGCAGTTCTTCATCGAGTACGGCGCGCCCACCTTGCGCCTGCGCACAGGCCAGCACCTGCTCATGGATGTGCGCTCGGCGTTCGGCGAAGCTCGCGATCACGTGCCCTTGTGAGCGCAAAACCGCTGCATAGTCGGCAGGTGCTGCGATGGCCAGCTCGCCCGGTGCATGAAAACGATGACCGCGCGTGCTCGAACCGGCAGCGGTATCCAGCAGTCGCACGGGCAGCACTTCGGCGCCGAAGCGCATCACCACCCAGTGTACGGGCCGCACGAATTCGGCATCGCCCGCGCCCCAACGCATGCGTTTCGGGATCGGCAGCGCATCGAGTGCCGCCTGCACGATGCCCGGCAGCAACGAGACCGCCATTGCACCCGGCTTGCTGCCTTCGAACCAAAGAAATTCGCCCTTGCCCTCGGTCACTCGACCGAGCGCACCCACAGCGACACCGCAGCTTTCCGCAAAGGCGGTGGCTGCGCGCGTCGGCTGCCCGGTTTTGTCAAAGGCGGCATTGACCGGCGGCCCGCGACGCTTGAGCACTTGCTCGGGTTGCCTCTCGGCAAGCGCGTGTACGAGCACCGCCAAGCGCCGTGGTGCCGCGTAGGACACGAGTTCGCCACGCTGCAAACCCGCCGCTGCCAGACCACTGCGGATCCCTGCAGCGAGCGCACGCTCGAGCTCAGGCAAGGCAAGCGGGGGCAATTCTTCGGTGCCGAGCTCGAACAGGAAGTCGCGCACGGCAGTCACCGCGTATTCTCCTGCGCCGCGACGGCTGGCGCCGGTGCGATGGGTGCTGCGGCCTGCAGCATCGGAAAGCCGAGCGCTTCGCGAGCGTCGTAATAGGCCTGGGCGACGCCACGCGCCAGCGTGCGTACCCGCAGGATAAATCCTTGCCGCTCCGTCACCGAGATGGCGCGTCGCGCATCGAGCAGATTAAAGGTGTGCGAGGCCTTGAGTATCTGCTCATAGGCCGGCAAGCCGAGCTTGGCCTCGAGCAATTTTTGACAGGTGGCCTCGTATTCGTCGAAGTCTCTGAACAGCACCGCGGTATCAGCGTGCTCGAAGTTGTACTTCGACTGCTCGACTTCGTTCTGGTGATAGACGTCGCGATAAGTGATCTTGCCGCGTGGCCCGTCGGTCCAGACGATGTCGTACACGCTGTCGACGCCTTGCAGGTACATCGCCAGACGTTCGAGGCCGTAAGTGATTTCGCCGGTCACCGGCTTGCAGTCGATGCCGCCCACTTGCTGGAAGTAGGTGAACTGCGTGACTTCCATGCCGTTCAGCCACACTTCCCAGCCGAGTCCCCAAGCGCCCAGCGTCGGCGACTCCCAGTTGTCTTCGACGAAGCGGATGTCGTGTACCAATGGATCGAAGCCCAGCATTTTGAGCGAGCCGATGTACAGATCGAGGATCTCGAGTGGCGAGGGCTTCATCACCACCTGAAATTGGTAATAGCGCTGCAGCCGGAAGGGATTGTCGCCATAGCGGCCGTCGGTGGGACGACGCGAAGGTTGCACGTAAGCCGCACTCCAGGGCTCCGGCCCCACGGCACGCAGGAAGGTCCCGGTATGAAAAGTGCCCGCGCCGACTTCCATGTCATAGGGCTGCAGCACGACGCAGCCCTGATCGGACCAGTATTGCTGTAGTAAGAAAACCAGATCCTGAAACGTGCGGGCCATGATTCCGGCGCGCGGCTTTGACCGCGGTTAACCCAGGGGGTGGCCAGTATACTGACTGGCATGTTGAAAGCGGCTGCAACAGCCAAGTCGCTACCAGCCGGGGGGGCACGATGGAGACGACGGTAGCGCGTGATCGCGCAGAGCAGGGAACCAAAGTCGGTATCTGGGAGCTCGCCCCCGGCATCGAGCGCTCGAATTTCTATGCGTTGCTCGGCACCGCATTCTTTTCGATCGGCTTGTTGACGCTGGTCGGCAATCTGCGACCGTACCTGTTCAACTCGATGCTCGATATTCCCGACGACATTCAGGGTCGAGTCAGTGCGTCCATGGATGTGGTGAGCGAGATCCCGGCGCTTTTGCTATCCGGGCTCATCGGCGCAGCGTCCGACCGACTCGGTCGCCGCATCATTTATGGCATGGGTTTCGCGATCCTGGCGATTGGCTACGCGCTGTTTCCGTTCGCGAGCTTCGACTGGACGCTCTACGCGATGATTTTCATCACCGCCTGCGGCGCATCGCTCATTGCCGCGATGCTGTCGGCCGTAATCGCCGACTATCCGCAGGAAACCTCGCGCGGCAAGTTGGTGGGTATCTGTTTCTTTCTCAACGGGCTCGGCGTGGCTTCTTTGGTTGGGCTCGCTTCGCAACTGCCAAAGATTTTTCTTGCGCAGGGCATGACGCCGCTTGAGGCGGGCCGCGCGGCTTACTGGTCGGTAGCTGTGCTTTGTCTCATCCCCATGATGATCGTGTTGCGCGGACTCGCACGCCGCGCACCGGGGCAGCTGGAGCAGCGCGAGCCGCTACTGGCCACGCTGCGCGTCGGCATTGCCGCGGCCCGTGATCTGCGCGTGCGACTCGCCTATGCGTCCGCTACCGTGTCGCGCGCTTCGTTGTCGATCATCAGCGCGTTCTTTTTTCTCTGGATGGTGCAGGCCGGCAAGGAGCAGGGCATGTCGCCCGCCGAAGCCATGCAGCACAGTGGCGGTATTTTCGTCGTCATCCAGATTACGGCGACGTTTTGGGCGGTGACGGTCATCAGCTTCATCGACCGTCTCGATCGTGTGCTGTTCATGGCCGTTGCTTCCGCCCTCGCCTGTTTTGGCTACGTGTGGTTCGGTTTCCAGGACGATCCATTCCAGCCGGCGATGTACGTTGCCGCGGTGTTTCTTGGTGTTGGCGAAATGAGTGGCATCCTCGCCTCGCAGGCCTTGGTCGGACAGGTGGCGCCAGTGCGGGGCCGCGGCGCGGTGATCGGCGTGTTCACGCTGTGCGGGTCGCTAGGAATATTTCTGGCGGCCAGCGTCGGCGGCACGCTGTTCGATATCTGGCGACCGTCGGCGCCCTACATTCTCACCGGCTGCTTGAGCGGTCTCTTGTGCCTGATGGCCGCCTATGTGTGGGGCCGGGGTCATGGGTATTGGGGTCGTCATCACTAATGGTTATAATAGCCATATGAAAAAGGCTAGTATTTCAGAGCTGAAGGACAAGCTAAGCGCGCTTATCGACGGCGTGCAGCGTGGCGCGCCGCTGTTGATCGTCGATCGCGGCCGCCCGGTGGCGCGGCTCGAGCCGGTCAGCGGTCCCGTCAAGGGCGGCGATCCCGAGGGTCAGTTGGCGCGGCTCGAGCGCGCCGGAGTGCTGCGTCGGGGTCGTCGCGCTCTGGCGCCGGAGCTCCTCAAGCGTGAGCTGCCGCGCGCGGTCCGGGGCTCCTCTGCTGTGGCGACTTTGCTCGAGGAGCGTCGGGAAGGGCGATGAAGTTCTGGGATTCCTCGGCGCTGCTGCCGCTCGTCGTCAGCGAGCCGACCACCTCCTCGGCCCGCGCATCTCTGGCGGCGGATCCCGTGATGATCGTCTGGTGGGGCACACGAATCGAATGCGCGTCGGCGCTCGCGCGTCTGGAGCGCGATGGCGCTCTCGACGCCGGCGGTGCGGCCCGCGCGTTCGACAACCTCGCGACATTGGCCGATGTTTGGCACGAGATCGACGCCAGCGACATGCTGCGCGAGTGCGCGGGCCGTCTGCTGCGTGTGCATCCGCTGCGCGCCGCCGACTCCGTCCAGCTCGCCGCCGCGGTCGTCGCCGCCGAGATGCGCCCGACCACGCTGGAGTTCGTGACGGCCGACCGTCGGCTCGCCGACGCTGCACGGAAGGAGGGGTTTACGCTGGTGGCGCTCGTCTAGCGCCGCGATGAAATCTTGTAGGTCGTCGACCCGAAGGTGACGACCACGTCGGCGCCTCGGTGCCTTTGTGCACTAAAATAATGCAATTAAGTCTGTATGTGCATTATCGTGGTGCATATAAGCCCTGGTAATAGGCTTTTTGAGTCTTCAAATCCTTGATTTTCCTGCTCTTTGGTGCGGCGGCACGGCAGATGCATCATAATTGCGCGTCTTTTTCTTTCTTAACTTACTCGATTTCAGAACGGAGCGAACATGAGCACCGCCAGTGACGTCATCAAGATGATCAAGGACAAGGAAGTGAAGTGGGCCGACCTGCGCTTCACGGATACCCGTGGCAAAGAGCAGCACGTCACCATTCCCGCCAAGCTGGTGGATGAAGGTTTGTTCCGCGACGGCAAGATGTTCGACGGTTCCTCGATTGCCGGTTGGAAGGGCATCAACGAATCCGACATGATCCTGATGCTTGAGGCCGGCACCGCGATCCTCGATCCTTTCTTTGAAGAAGCCACGGTCAACATCCGTTGCGATGTCATCGAGCCCGCCACCATGCAGGGCTATGAGCGCGACCCGCGCTCCATCGGCAAGCGCGCCGAGGCTTATCTCAAGAGCACGGGCATTGCCGACGGCGCGATGTTTGGTCCCGAGAACGAGTTCTTCATCTTTGACAGCGTGCGCTGGAAGAACGAGATGCACGGCTCGGCCTATGAAATCGATTCCGTGCAGGGTGCATGGAACAGTTACACCGACATCGAGGGTGGCAACAAGGGTCATCGTCCTGGCGTGAAGGGCGGCTACTTCCCGGTGCCACCGGTCGATGCTTATCAGGACATCCGCAACGCGATGTGCGGCGCGTGTGAGGAACTCGGCCTCGTGGTCGAAGTGCACCACCACGAAGTTGCGACCGGCGGTCAGTGCGAAATCGGTATCGGTGCTGGCGGTCTCGTCAAAAAAGCTGACGAAGTGCAAAGTCTGAAGTACGCCGTGCACAACGTCGCGCACGCCTATGGCAAGACTGCGACCTTCATGCCGAAGCCGCTGGTCGGTGACAACGGCTCGGGCATGCACGTTCACCAGTCACTGCAAAAAGACGGTAAAGCGCTGTTCGCCGGCGACAAATACGGCGGTCTGTCCGACATCGCGCTTTACTACATTGGCGGCATCATCAAGCACGCCAAGGCGCTCAATGCCTTCACCAACGCCGGCACCAACAGCTACAAGCGACTGGTGCCGGGCTTCGAGGCGCCGGTGATGCTCGCCTATTCGGCGCGTAATCGTTCAGCCTCGATCCGCATTCCCTTCGTCTCCAATCCGAAGGCGCGTCGTATCGAAGTACGCTTCCCCGATTCTTCGGCGAATCCGTACTTCGCCTTTGCAGCCATGATGATGGCGGGTATTGATGGTATCCAGAACAAGATCCACCCCGGCGATCCGGCGGACAAAGATTTGTACGATCTCGAGCCCGAAGAGGCGAAGCACATCCCGACGGTGTGCCACTCTCTCGACATGGCGCTCGAGCATCTCGACACGGATCGCGAGTTCCTCACCCGCGGCGGCGTGTTCACCAACGATGTGATCGATGCCTACATCGGCCTCAAGATGCAGGAAGTCACGCGTTACCGCATGAGCACTCACCCGGTCGAACTCGACCTGTACTACAGCTGCTGAACCAGGGCGGCGTGATGCGCGGCAAGCACCATGGCGGTTGAGCGACTCTTCCAGAGTTTCGCTGCGCATCACGACCCCGCAGATCTTCTCGATGCCCTGGCGACCGGCGTCGTCATGCTGGATGCCGCGTTGATGGTCATGCATGCGAACGTTGCCGCACAGGGCCTGATGGCCGTGGGCCTTAACCAGGCCCGCGGTCGTCCTTTCTGCGAACTCTTCACGGACTGCACGGCGCTGCAGGTCTCATTGCTTCGAGTACGCGACACCGGTGAACCAATCACGGAAATCGAACAGGCCCTGCGACTGCTCGGTGCGCCGCGCGAAGCGCGCATCGTCGATTTTACCATCACCGCGATCGACGATGTGGGTGGGTCGCGTCGTCTGTTGCTGGAACTTGCCGATGCGGCACCCCGTGCACGTCTCAATCGCGATCATGCCTTGCGAGCCAGGCTCGAAGGCAACCGCATGATGACTCGGCAGCTGGCGCACGAGATCAAAAATCCGCTCGGCGGCGTACGCGGCGCAGCGCAGTTGCTCGCGCGTCAATTGCCCGATCCGGAACTGCGTGAATACACCAGCGTAATCATCAACGAAGCCGATCGGCTGACGGCGCTGGTCGATATCATGACGAGCCCGGCGCGCCTGCCGCAGAAAATTGCGCTCAATATTCACGAGGTTTGCGAGCACGTACACCGGCTGCTCACTGCCGAAGCGCCCGCGGCCGTGGTGGTTGAGCGCGACTACGATCCCAGCATTCCCGAAGGTCGTTTCGACCGCAATCAACTCGTGCAGGCGCTGCTCAACCTCGCCCGCAATGCGTTGCAGGCGGTAGGCGAGAAGGGTCGCGTTGTGCTGCGCACGCGCGTCGTCACGCAGGCACATATCGGTGCGGTACGGCATCGGCTCGCTGCGCGAATCGATGTACTTGACGATGGCCCAGGCGTGCCCGAAGAAATCCGTGGCACCCTCTTCTATCCGCTCGTGACAGCGCGTCCGAACGGTACCGGTCTTGGTTTGGCGGTGGCGCAAGAGCTCGCCAATCGTAACGGCGGCTTGATCGAGTTTCAGAGTGAACCCGGCCACACTGTATTTTCTTTGGTGCTGCCGCTTGCGGTTGCCGAGGCTATCCCATGAGCGCACGACCCTTACGTGTCTGGTTGGTCGACGATGACGCGTCGATACGCTGGGTGCTCGAAAAGGCGCTCAAGAGTGGCGGCATGCTGCCCAAAGTATTCGAAGCCACCGAATCTGCCCTCGAAGCCCTGCGTGGCGATGCACCTGATGTGCTGTTGACCGATATCCGGATGCCCGGAATCTCCGGACTCGAGCTGGTGCGCAAGCTCCACGGTACACGACCCCAGCTGCCGATCATCGTGATGACGGCCCATGCCGATCTCGACAATGCGGTATCGGCCTACGAAAGCGGGGCCTTCGAATATCTGCCCAAGCCTTTCGACATCGATCAGGTGATCGAACTCGTCAAGCGGGCCGCGCAGAGCGTGCAGCGCAACGCGGCCGACCGTAGCGCCGATGGTCGCGTGCCGGACCTGCTCGGCAAAGCGCCGGCGATGCAGCAGGTGTTTCGCGCCATCGGCAGGTTGTCGCGCTCGGCGGTAACGGTGTTGATCACTGGCGAGTCCGGTACCGGCAAAGAATTGGTTGCCAGAGCGCTGCATGGCCACAGTCCGCGTGCCGCAAAACCGTTCATTGCGCTCAACACCTCGGCAATACCTTCCGAGCTGCTCGAGTCCGAGTTGTTCGGTCACGAAAAGGGCGCATTCACCGGCGCCGACGCCTTGCGGCGCGGCCGCTTCGAACAAGCGGACGGCGGCACGCTCTTTCTCGACGAGATTGGTGACATGTCGACGCCTTTGCAGACCCGACTGCTGCGCGTGCTCGCCGAGGGTGAGTTTTACCGGGTCGGTGGACAGACGCCGATCCGCGTCGATGTGCGGGTGATCGCCGCCACGCATCAAAATCTCGAAGACCGTGTTGCTCGTGGCTTGTTCCGCGAAGATCTCTTTCACCGGCTCAATGTCATTCGCATGGAGCTGCCGCCGCTGCGCGCCCGCCGCGAAGATGTCGGTGA
>Ga0194131_10005431_pt1 | contig 18387 bp, 17 predicted proteins | sample TA2KigO120mmetaG_FD_148631 | JGI IMG/M metagenome (GOLD analysis project Ga0194131, IMG submission 148631) | Freshwater microbial communities from Lake Tanganyika, Tanzania - TA2015053 Kigoma Offshore 120m | ecosystem: Environmental > Aquatic > Freshwater > Lake | place: Tanzania: Lake... | reverse complement strand
CTCGGCCAGCATCTTCTTGGCCAGCGCCGGATCGTAGCGATAGGCCTCGGCCGCCCACTTCTCCCAGCGGGCGGCGCTGAAATACTCGGTGTAGGCGAAGGTGGCGAAGGGATGGGGCAGGCGTGCCCGACCGTTCATGACATGCTCGATCACCTGCTTGCGGTCGATCGCCAGCGACAGGGCCTGACGCACGCGCGGCTTGGCGATGGGCGAGTCCTTCAGCTCGGGCTTCCAGGTGCCCCAGAACTGGAAAATCGCCTGCATGGTGCCCGGGACCGACAGCACTTCCAGCCCGCCGCGGGTCGCGCTCAGCATGGTCTCCGGGCCGATCGAGGCGATAGCCGCCTCGCCGGTCCGCACCATGGCAACGCGCGTGCTCTCCTCCGGCACCAGCAGGAGATGCAGGTCCTTGAAATGCGGCCGGCCGCGCCAGTGCGGCGTGGTGACGGCGGTGAACTCGATGCGATCGCCCGGCACGTTGCGCACGAACTTCCACGGGCCGCTGCCGATCGGCTTCTTGCGGAACTCCTCCTCGCCCACCTTCTCGATGTAGTTCTTGGGCATGATGGCGCCTTCGGGCGCCACCGCGCGCGACAGGCCGGCCGGCAGGCCGAGCTGCGGGTTGTTGGTGTTGACCTTCACCGTCAGGTCGTCGACCACCTCGATGCTCTTGATAGTGCGGCGCATGCTGGCCGCCGCCGAGGCGAGCGAACCCGGCCCCATTTGGCGCTCGAGGCTGAACTTGACGTCGTGGGCGGTGAGCTTGTCGCCGTTGTGGAAGACCTGGTTGGGTCTGATGAAGAAGCTCCAGGTGAGGCCGTCGGCCGACAGCTCCCACCGCTCGGCGACTCCCGGCCCGACGCCACCCTTGGCGAGATCGAAGCCGACCAGCGAATCGTACATCACCGCCTGGTAGACGGCATTGCCGGGTCGGCCTTCGAGGATCGGATCGAGCGTCTGGGCGCCCAGCGATTCGACGGCGAAGACCAGCGTGCCCTTCTGATCCTGGGCACAAAGGGGCGACGCGACGACGGCCATCGCAACGCCGAGTGCGACGGCGCTCGCAAAATGCCGGAACATGAGCTCCTCCCTGACGACAGTGTGCTTTTTGTTCTTGGGACCCAGCCAACGGCGGAAAGATCATTCGTCGCGCTTCGAAAACTTGTCAATAGCGCGCGCCCGCAGCACCCAGTCGCCGCACGATTTCCGCGACGATGTCGGCCGGCGAGGCGGCCACGTCGATGACGATCGCCCGCTCGTCGGGTGTCGGTTCTTCCAAGACAGCGTACTGGTTGGCGAGCAGCGTGGTCGGCATGAAGTGGCCCGTGCGTGCCGCCATGCGGCTGCCGATCAGGTGGTGCGGCCCCTTGAGATGGACCAGCGCCACCCCGGACCGGCCGCCCACGACGATGTCGCGATAGGACCGCTTCAGGGCCGAACAGGTGACGACGCCCGATTCGCCGCTGCGCAGCCAGCTCTCGATCCGCTCGGCGATCTTGTGCAACCATGGCAGCCGGTCGGCATCGTCGAGGGACGTGCCGCTGCTCATCTTGGCGACATTCCCGGGCGGATGCAGGGCGTCGCCTTCCTGGTACTGCCAGCCCAGCCGTGCGGCCAGCAGTTCGCCGACCGTCGTCTTGCCGCAGCCGGAAACGCCCATGACCACCACGATCATCGGCCGGTTGTGAGCGGAGTGCTGGTCCATTAAGACTTCGCCTGACCCTACGAAACCCAAGGAAGCATCGTCGTGCTCAAGCTCGGATACAAGGCGTCGGCCGAACAATTCGCCCCCGGCAAGCTGCTCGACTTCTCGGTCCATGCCGAGCGCGCCGGCTTCGAATCGGTGTTCGTCAGCGACCACTTCCAGCCCTGGAAGCACGTCGACGGCCACGCGCCCAACTCGGTGGCCTGGCTGGGTGCGCTCGGCGCGCGGACCGGGCGCGCCGTGATCGGGACCAGCGTGCTCACACCGACCTTCCGCTATCACCCCTCGATCGTGGCGCAGGCTTTCGGCACTTTGGGCTCAATGTTCCCGGGCCGGGTGGTCCTGGGCATCGGCACCGGCGAATCGCTGAACGAGGTGCCCTCGACCGGCCAGCCCTGGCCGGAGTTCAAGGAGCGCTTCGCCCGCCTGCGCGAGGCGGTGAACCTGATCCGCACGCTGTGGCGCGGCGAGCGCGTCAGCTTCGAGGGCGAGTACTACAAGACCGAAAAAGCCACGATCTACGACCGGCCCGACGTCGAGGTGCCGATCTACGTCGCGGCAGCCGGCGCGCTGGTCGCCAAGTATGCCGGCCGCACGGGCGACGGCTTCATCTGCACCAGCGGCAAGAAGCGCGAGCTCTACACCGAGACGCTGCTGCCCAAGGTCGCCGAGGGCATCGCCGCGGCCGGCGAACGCAAGCAGCCCTACGACCACATGATCGAGGTCAAGGTGTCGTTCGACACCGACAAGCAGCGCGCGCTGGAGGATACGCGCCATTGGGCGGCGCTGGCGCTGACGCCCGAGGAGAAGATGTCGGTCGAGGATCCGGTCGAGATGCAGCGCCTGGCCGACGCCTTGCCGTTGGAGCGCGCCGCCAGCCGCTGGATCGTGTCCAACGATCCGGAGGAGCATGTCGAGAAGATCGGCTACTATGTCGGCCTCGGCTTCCGCCACTTGGTGTTCCACGCTCCCGGTCCCGATCAGGCGCGCTTTCTCGATCTCTATGGTGCGGAGGTCCTGCCGCGTCTGCGCAAGCGCTTCGGATGACCGTCGCCAAGCTCGAGCTTTTCGCCCTGCCCGGCCTGCCGATGATCAAGGCGGGCGACGATCTCGCAGCTCTCCTGGCCGATGGCTTTTCCCGCGCCGGGCTGAAGCCGCAGGCGGGCGACGTGCTGGCACTGGCGCAAAAGATCGTGTCCAAGGCCGAAGGCCGCAGCGTCGAGCTGGCGAGCGTCGAGCCGTCGGCCCGCGCCGTCGCCCTGGCGGCCGAGGTCCAGAAGGATCCGCGGCTGGTCGAGCTGATCCTGTCGGAATCGGTGCGCGTCGTGCGCTCGCGGCCCAACGTGCTGATCGTCGAGCATAGGCTGGGCTTCGTCATGGCCAATGCCGGCATCGATCAATCCAATGTCGGGCCGACCGACGGCGTCGAACGCGCCCTGCTGCTGCCGGCCGATCCGGACGGCAGCGCCGCCACGCTGCGCCGACGGCTGGGCGAGCTGTTGGGCGCACCGCCCGCCGTCATCATCACCGACAGCTTCGGCCGCGCCTGGCGGCGCGGCACCCAGGGCATCGCGATCGGCGCCGCCGGGCTGCCCGCCCTGCTCGACTTGCGTGGCAATCCCGACCTGTTCGGCCGCACGCTGCAGGTCAGCATCTCGGGCTTCGCCGACGAGATCGCGGCGGCGGCGTCGCTGGTCCAGGGCCAGGGCAACGAGGCGCAGCCCGCCGTGCTGGTGCGCGGGCTCGCCTGGACGGCGCCCGACAACCCGGCATCCGAGCTGGTGCGGCCGGCCGCCGAGGACATGTTTCGATGAATCGCGGCCTGGTCGTGGCCCTGTCTGGCGGCGTCGGCGGGGCCAAGCTCGCGCTCGGGCTGAGCCGGGTTCTGCCGCCCGACGAGCTGCTGATCGTGGCCAACACCGGCGACGATTTCGAGCATCTCGGCCTCGACATCTCGCCCGACATCGACACGCTCACCTATGTTCTGGCCGGCCTCGACAATATCGAGCAGGGCTGGGGCCGGCGCGACGAGACCTGGTCGTTCATGGCAACCATCGCCTCGGTCGGCGGTGCCGACTGGTTTCGCCTGGGCGACCGCGACCTCGCCTTGCATGTCGAGCGCACGCGCCGGCGGCACGCCGGCGAGACACTGACGCAGGTGACGGCCGACATCACGCGGCGGCTAGGCATAGAGCATCGTATCCGGCCGATGAGCGACGATCGCGTTCGCACGCGCGTGCTGAGCGACGGCGGCTGGCTCGACTTCCAGGACTATTTCGTGCGCCAGCAATGCCGGCCGGTGGTGCGCAAGCTCGCCTTCGACGGCGTCGCGACCGCGCGCCCACAACCCGAACTGATGACGGCGCTCGCCGATCGGGTGCGCGCCGTCGTGATCTGCCCCTCCAATCCCTTCATCAGCATCGAGCCGATCCTCGCCGTGCCCGGCCTGCGGGCGGCGATCGAGGGCTGCGGCGCGCCGGTGGTGGCGGTGTCGCCGATCGTCGATGGCAAGGCCGTCAAGGGACCGACCGCCAAGATGATGCAGGAGCTCGGTCTTGCCGTGACGTCGGCATCGGTGGCCGAGCGCTACGGCGACTTGCTCGACGGCTACGTCGTCGATCGCGACGACGCCCGGGGCGTTCGCGGCAAGGTGCATGTCGCGCCCACCCTGATGACGACGCCGGCCGACAAGGAAGCGCTGGCGCGCGCCGTTCTTGCCTTCGCCGACCAGCTTTCGTGACGGCCAACGACATCTGGGCGATCGTGCCCATCAAGGAACTGGACGGCGCCAAGCAGCGGCTGGCGCCGCTGCTCTCGCCGGCCCAACGTCGTGCCCTAATCGAGGTCATGATGGGCGAAGTCCTCGAGGCCGCCGCCGGCGCCAAGAGCCTCGCCGGCATCATGGTCGTCACCCTCGATCCACAAGCGACGGCGCTCGCCCGACGGCTGGGCGCCCGCGTCGTGACCGACGGGGCGCGCGACGGCCACACCGGCAGCGTCACCGCAGGCCTGCGCCTGCTTGCCCGCGAGGGCCGGGGCGGCATGCTGACCCTGCCGGCCGACATCCCGGCGGTGACGGCCGAGGAAATCGACCGTGTCGTGGCGGCGCACCGGCCCGCCCCGTCCTTCACCATCTCGCCGGCACATGACGATCTCGGCTCCAACACCGTGATCTGCTCGCCGCCCGATGCCGTGCCGCTGCGCTTCGGCGACAACAGCTACTTCCCGCACCTCGACGCAGCGCGTCGCTGCGGCATCGAGCCCGTGATCGTCCGTCAACCCGGCATCGCCATGGACATCGACCATCCGGTCGACCTCGCGATGTTCCTCGCTCTGCCGCAATCCATCGGCACGCGCACCCGCGCCTTCCTCGAGGAAACCGGCATTCCGGCTCTGCTGTCGGCGCCGCCCGGCTGATTTTGCGCCCTACTTGTCGAAACCGTACTCGGTTCCGACATAGCCATCGCGATGGCCGAATCGTTCCGTCATCACGGTGGCGAGATCCTTCGCCGGAGCGGCCATCCAGCCGCCGGCACGGACCGCATAGCGGCGCGATGCCGACGGGGCCTTTGGGGGAGTGCCGGCCTGCAGGGCGCGCGCCGCGCCCATGATCATCTTGCGGAACTCGACGATGCCGATATCGGTCGGGCCGAGGTGCTCGCGCGTGCGGTCCTGAATGGCGCCCTGGCTGTCCTGGATCGCGGCGTCCTGCTCGCTGACACCCTTGATACCGGTGTAGCTCAACGTCTTCTGCAGGGCGCGGTCGATCATGTAGTCGTTCCTGATGTTGCGCACCGGCACGTATTGCTCGTCGACCTCGGCATGCAGGCTGAGCCCCGACGCGTACTTCGTGCGCTCGGCGTTGGTCAGCGGCCGATCAGGCAGCCAACTGTAGGTGAATATCCAGCAATTCGTGTCGTCGACCGGAACCCAGGTCTGGCCGTGATAGACGTCGCCGGGAAAGGCGACCGGCACTAGGGCGTGGTTGGGCATCAGGAACTGCGAGAGGCGCCAATAGAGGTCCGTGCCATCGGTCTTGCGCGCTGCGCCGATGACCAGCCCTGACGCATGTCCGTGAATGGCGAATTTCGGCCGTGGATCGGCCATCACCCAGCGGATTCGATCCTCGAGCTCCGACTGCGCGCCGATCGCCGACGATTGTCGGAGCACGTCGAGCCGCGTGGACACGTCCTTGGTCGGAATGTTGTGCAAGAAGGAGAAGTGGGCGGTGTCGATCGCCCCTTCGAGACTCTGCACCCAGTTGCAGTCCTGCCACTTTTTGGAAACGTAGCGGTGCGCGGCAGGGACCAGTCCGAGCTCGAGTTGGGGCAGCTCCGGCATGTGCTCACGCGGGCCCATATAGATCCAGACGATGTCGCCCCATTCGCGCGTCGGATAGGCGAGCAGCTTGATCGTGTCCTTGTAGGACGACTCTGGCGGCGAGGTCGGCAGGTCGACGCAATTGCCGTCGACGTCGAACTTCCAGCCGTGGAAGGCGCAGCGGATGCCGCATTCCTCGTTGCGGCCGTAGTAGAGGTTGGCGCCGCGATGCGGGCAATGCGGCTCGATGATTCCCACTCGCCCGTCGCTGGCACGGAAGGCCAGAAGGTCCTCGCCCATGATCCTGATCTTCTTGGGCGGCCCATCCCGCTCGGGCAGCTCGGCCGACAGGAGCGCCGGCATCCAGAAGCGCCGAAGCAGTCCGCCCATCGGCGTCGCGGCACCGCTTCGGGTGAGCAATTCATTGTCGGCTTGGCTCAGCATCTTGCGCCCTCCACCGGTCGGACGACGTCAGGCCGCGACGCGCTTGCGCGGCGGCGTCAAGACGATCGGCGCCAGTTCCGGCGCACCGAACGAAGCGGCGCGCCGTTCCTCGGCCACCGGCTCGTAGAGCGTGGTGCGCTGCTGCGGCATGCGGCCGATCGATCGGATCAACCTCTCCATCTCCTCGGGCGGAAACTCCTGACCGTGCTGCGTGCCGGCGGCACGCGAGATGCTCTCGTTCATCAGCGTGCCGCCGAGATCGTTGGCGCCGGCATCGAGGCACATGGCGGCGCCGGCCGGCCCCATCTTGACCCACGAGGTCTGGATGTTGGGAATCGCCGGATGCAGCGCCAGCCGGGCGATCGAATGCATGATCACCGCCTCGCGGAAGGTCGGACCGCGGCGCGCCAGGCCTTGGCGGTACATCGGCGCCTCCATATGCACGAACGGCAACGGCACGAACTCGGTGAAGCCGCCGGTCTCCGCCTGCAGGTCGCGCAGCGCCAGCAGATGCCGCGCCCACGACAGCGGCCCCTCGACATGGCCGTACATGATGGTCGACGTCGTGCGCAGGCCGAGCTTGTGGGCGGCGCGCTGCACGTCCAGCCACTGCCGGGTGTCGATCTTGTCGGGGCAGATGATGGCGCGGACCTCGTCGTCGAGGATCTCGGCCGCCGTGCCCGGCAGCGTGCCGAGGCCGGCCTCCTTGAGGCCCGCCAGGAACGAATCGATCGGCCGCTGCAGGGTCGCCGCCCCTTGCGTCACTTCGAGCGGCGAAAAGGCATGGATGTGCATGCCCGGCACCGCCTCTTTGATGGCGCGGCAGATCGCTTCGTAGGTCTCGCCGGTATAGTCGGGGTGGATGCCGCCCTGCAGGCAGACCTCGGTGGCGCCGCGCTCCCACGCCTCGACGGCGCGCCGCGCCACTTCCTCCAGCGCAAGATCGTAGGGCTTGCCGCGCAAATCGTCGTGCGTGCGGCCCTTGGAGAAAGCGCAGAAGCGGCAGCGGAAGTAGCAGATGTTGGTGTAGTTGATGTTGCGGTTCACGACGTAACGCACGACCTCGCCGCTCACCGCCTTGCGCAGCGCATCGGCGGCTCCCGTGACGTGGCGATAGTCGGCATCGCGCGCCGCGAACAGTCGTACGATCCCGGCATGATCGAGCCGGTGGCCGGCGGTGGCGCGATCGACGATGCGCACGATGTCGCGATCGACCTCGCGCAGCAGCACCTGCGGTGCCGGCGGCGGCTCGGTGTTGCCCGGCGCCCAGTCGTCCTCGCGCGCCAGCCCTTCGGCGTCGCTCAGCCGCCGCACTTGTGTCGCCACCTCGGGCGCGAGCCAGGTCGCGGCGTCGCGCACATAGGCCGGATAGGCCGCCAACCGATTGACCAGCACCTTGCCCATCTCCGCACTGCGGCGGGCCAACTCGTCGGCCGCGGGCCACGGCGCCTCGGGATTGACGTGGTCGGGCGTCACTGGCGACACGCCACCCCAATCATTCAGGCCGGCGCCGATCAAGCGCTGGTAGACGCCGGGCGACAGGTTGGGCGGCGCCTGGACGTTCATGGCGGGCCCCAGGATCAGGCGGGCCTGGGCGATGGTCCAGCACAGCTCGTCGAGGTCGGGCTCGTCGGCATCGGCGAGCTTGGTGTCCGACTTGGCGCGGAAATTCTGGACGATCACTTCTTGGATGTGGCCGTAGCGGGCGTGCAGCTCGCCGATCGCGCGCAGCGCCTCCAGGCGCTCGTCGCGCGTCTCGCCGATGCCGATCAGGATGCCGGTGGTGAACGGCACCTTGAGCTCGCCGGCCAGCCGGATGGTCTCCAAACGCACCGCCGGATGCTTGTCGGGCGAGCCGAAATGCACCCCGCCCTTTTCGGTCAGCCGCTCGCTGGTCGATTCCAGCATGATGCCCTGGCTCGCCGTGACCGCACGCAAAGCGGCGATCTCCTCGCGCGTCATGACGCCGGGATTGGCGTGCGGCAGGAGACCGGTCTCGCGCAGCACCATGCCGCACATCTCCACCAGATAGGAAATCGTCGTTTCGTGGCCGAGCGCCGCCAAGGCCTCGCGCGCCGCGCGGTAGCGCAGCTCGGGCTTGTCGCCCAGCGTGAACAGCGCTTCGGTGCAGCCCGCCGCCTTGCCGGCGCGGGCGATCGCCAGCACCTCGTCGCGCGACAGGTAGGCCGGCTGGCCGGCATGCGGCGTCTCGGCGAAGGTGCAGTAGTGGCAGACGTCGCGGCAGAGCTTGGTCAACGGAATGAAGACCTTGCGCGAGTAGGAGATCAGCCGGCCATGGCCGCGATCACGCAGCCGCGCCGCTTCCGCCATCAACTCCGAAAGCTCAGCCATGAAGCCCTTCTCGTGCCCAACGCTACCGGCCCGACGATAGCGGCAATCGCGCCCGGCCGCATCGTGTAGTATGGCCCGACCGACGGGCTCATAGCAGGAGAGAGCGACATGCAATTCGGCTTCAACGCACCGACTGCCGGACCGCTGGCGGCAACCGACCAGCTCGTGCGCCTGGTCGTCGAGGCCGAAGCCATGGGCTTCGATTACGCCACCTTCAGCGACCATGTCGTGATCCCGACCGACATCGAGGCCAAATACCCCTATAGCTCGACCGGTGAATTCCCCGCCGGTGCCCGCGCAGAGCGGCACGAGCAATTGATCGAGATGGCCTTCATCGCGGCCAAGACCAAGCGGCTGAGGCTGGTCTCCTCGGTCATGGTGGTGCCGCATCGCCCGGCGGTACTGACCGCCAAGATGTTGTCGACCATCGACGTGCTGTCGGGTGGCCGCCTGACCTTGGGCATCGGCGCCGGCTGGATGAAGGAGGAGTTTCAGGCGATCCAGGCGCCCGACTTCGCCGAGCGTGGCAAGGTGACCGACGAATACCTGGCAGCCTTCATCGAGCTCTGGACCAAGCCCAAGCCGCGCTTTGCCGGCCAGCACGTGCGCTTCGACAACATCGTGCTCGAGCCCAAGCCGGTGCAGAAGCCCTATCCGCCGATCTGGGTCGGCGGCGAAAGCGGGCCGGCGCTGCGCCGCACTGCCAAGCTGGGCGATGCCTGGTATCCCATCGGCACCAACCCCGCCAATCCGCTGGACAGCCTCAAGCGCTTCAAGACCCAGGTGGCGCGGCTGCGCAAGATGGTCGAGCAGGAAGGCCGCAAGCCCGACGCGGTCGGACTCACCTTGCGCGTAACCGGCTACGGCGAGGGCATCCCGGCCAAAGCCGGTGACGGCGAGCGTCGCCTGTTCGCGGGCAAGCCGGCCGAGATCGCGGCCGACATCAGGGCCTTGCGCGACGCCGGCGTCGGCTGCCTGGACATCGGCTTCGCCGGCAACAGCGTCGACGCCATGCTGGCCGAGATGCAGCGCTTCCGCCGCGACGTGATGGCGCTGGTGTAAGGCGGCGCTACGCCACCTTTGCCGCGAGCTTCGCCCAGCGATCGAGCTGCGGCAGGATCACATCGGCCTTGGCCGATTCCAGGCTGACGATGACGCGCACGACGCCCGCGTCGCGGTCGCGCTTCAGCTCGCTCTCGTCCTCCTTCGATTCCCAGATCGACACCGGCACCGAAGCGAGATCGCGATTGGCCTCCTTGGCCATCTCGCGGAACTTCGGCAGAAGATCGCGAACCTCGCCATAGGCCTTGCGCCGGCGCAGCGGCATCCAGCCGTCGCCGTAGCGCAGCGCCCGGCGCACGCCGAACGGAAAGGCGCCGCCGACCAGGATCGGCGGATGGGGCTTCTGCACCGGCTTGGGCCAGGCCATCATGGGATCGAACTCGACCATGTCGCCGTGATACTCGGCCTTGGACTTGGTCCAGATCACTTTCATCGCCTCGATGCGCTCGCGCACCAGCTTGTGGCGCGACTCGAACACCGTGCCGTGGTTCTCCATCTCGTCCTGGTTCCAGCCGTTGCCGACGCCGAACAGGAAGCGGCCGCCGGAGAGCTGGTCGATCGACGCCACCGCCTTGGCGGTCTGGATGGGGTCGCGCTGATTGACCAGGCAGACGCCGGTACCGACCTTGAGCTTGGACGTGACCGCCGCCGCCGCCATCAGGCTCACGAACGGGTCCATGGCGTCGTAGTACTTCTTGGGCAGCTCGCCGCCGCCCGGCCATTCCGACTTGCGCGTCAGCGGGATGTGCGAGTGCTCGGGCGCCCATACCGATTCGAAACCGCGTTCCTCCAAAGCCTTGCCCAGCTCGCCTGGAGTCATCGAGTAGTCGGTGAAGAACATCGCCGCGCCGATATGCATCGTTTCCCCCTATGCTGCCCTCGCCTTCCTCGGCCACCGCGCCTCGACCTGCGGCAGCACCTTGTCGATCAGCTTGGCGGTCTGGGCGATGATCGCCTCGCCGTCCGGCCCGACCGGACGCAGGATGAATTTCTCGACGCCGACCGCGACATACTCGGCGATGCGATCGAGGATCACCGCCTCGTCGCCGATCGCGAAATAGCCGGAGGGATCACGCCCGGTGCGCTTTCCGTAGGCCGCCATGGCGGTCGCTACCACGGGGTCGGAACGGCTACCGAAGTAGAACGGGAAGGCCGCGCCGTAATGGTCCTCGTCGATCGTGCGCCCGGCCTCGGCCGCGGCCTGCTTGATGGCGGCGACGACCTTGGCCACGACGTCGGGCAACTCGGTGCCCGACTGCCAACCCGTGCCGTAGCGCGCCGTCCGCCGAATCGCCGCCTCGGACGAGCCGCCGATCCACATCGGCAGGTCGGGCTGTACCGGCTTGGGCGAGATCGACGCGGCCCTCAGGCGATAGTGCCGGCCGTCGAAGTCGACACTGTCCTCGCGCCACAGCCGGGCGATGATCTCCAGCGCCTCGTCGGTGCGCCGGCCGCGCGTCTTGGTGTTGATGTCGAGCGCCTGCCATTCCGGCCCCAACGGGCTGCCGATGCCGAACGCCGGCAGCAAGCGGCCCTCGGACAAGACGTCGATCGTGGCGCACTGCTTGGCCAGCAACACCGGATCGCGCAGCGCCAACGACACGACATTCATGCCGAAGCGCAGCCGGCGTGTGCGGCCGGCCAAGGCCGCCATCGCCGCCATGCATTCCAGGATCGGCTGGCGGCTGACCAGCCGGTCGGTCTGCCACAGGGAATCGACGCCGCCCGCCTCGCACAGATCGACCCATCGCCAGTAGTCGCCGGCGCCGGCGAACGGAAACTCCATCAGGCCGAGGCCGACGGCGACGGTCATGCTGCAGCCACCTTGGCGAGCGGCGCGATCCGATCGAGATAGCTCAGGATGTCGTCGCGACTCTTGTCGGGAATCGCCAGCAGGGCGCCGTCGATGCCGGCCTTCCGGTAGTCCTCCAGCACTTTGGCGTCGTTGGGCGCGCCGAACACGATGATGCTGAGGGTCCTTGGATCACGGCCCTTCTGCTCGGCCATGCGATGCAGGCGGGCGACCGACTGCGGTGCATCGAAGCCAGCGCGAGTGCGCGGAAACCAACCGTCGCAATAGTCGACGACGCGGCGCAGCGTGTGGTCGCTTTCGCCGCCCAGGATGATCGGCGGATGCGGCTTCTGCACCGGCTTGGGCCACGACCACACCGGATCGAACTTCACGAACTCGCCGTGGAACGAGGCCTCCTCCTTGGTCCACAGCTCCTTCATCGCCAGCACGTACTCGCGCATCTGCTTGAAGCGGGTTTCGTAGCGCGCGCCGTGATTTTCCATCTCGTCGACGTTCCAGCCGCCGCCGATGCCGAACACGAAGCGGCCGCCCGAGAGCTGATCGAGCGAAGCGATGGCCTTGGCCGTCACGATCGGCTCGTGCTGCGGCACCAGCAGGATGCCCGTGCCGACCGTGAGCTTCTTGGTCGCTGCCGCCGCGAAAGAAAGTGCGACGAACGGGTCGTGGGTATGGGCGTAGCGCTTGGGCAGCTCGCCGCCGCCGGGAAACGGCGATTTGCGGCTGAGCGGAATGTGGGTGTGCTCGGGTACATAGAGCGAATCGAAGCCGCGATCCTCGAGTGCCCGCGCCAGCTCGGCGATATCGATGCCGTAGTCGGTCGGAAAATAGAAAACACCAACGCGCATCGTGCTTCTCCCGCTGCTACTTCTTCGGCGCCTCGACGTGGCCGCCGAAGCCCAGCCGCATCGCCGACAGCACCTTTTCGGCGAAGGTATGATCCTGGCGCGAGCGGAAACGCACGAACAGCGAGGCCGCCAGCACGTCGGCCGGCACCGCCTCCTCGATCGCCGCCTCGATCGTCCAGCGGCCCTCGCCGCTGTCCTCGACGCGGCCCGAGAACCCTTCGAGGTGCGCGTCCTTGGCGAGCGCGCTCGCCGTCAGGTCGAGCAGCCACGAGGTCACGACGCTGCCGCGCCGCCACACCTCGGCGATATCCGCCAGGTTGAGGTCGTAGCGCTCGTCGGCCGGCAGCTTCTCCGAAGCGCGATGGCGCATGATGTCGAAGCCTTCGGCGAAGGCCTGCATCATGCCGTACTCGATGCCGTTGTGGATCATCTTGACGAAGTGGCCGGCGCCGACCGGACCGGCGTGCAAGTAGCCCTGCTCGGCGCGCGGATCGAGCCGCTTCTCGCCGACCCGTTCCGTGGTGCGCTCGATCGAGCCCAGCCCAGGCGCCAGCGTCGAGAAGATCGGATCGAGGCGCTTCACGACGTCGGTATTGCCGCCGATCATCAGGCAGTAGCCGCGCTGCAGGCCCCACACGCCGCCCGAGGTGCCGACATCGAGGTACTCGATGCCCTTGGGCGCGAGCTCGCGGGCGCGCCGCGCATCGTCTTTGAAGTTGGTGTTGCCGCCATCGATGATGACGTCGCCCGCCGCCATGAGGCCGCCGAGCTGGGCGATCGTCTGCTCGGTGATCCTGCCGGCGGGCAGCATCGCCCAGACAGTGCGCGGCGTGGCCAGCGCCGCGACCAGCGCCGGTACCGAGGAGGCCGCTGTCGCGCCCTCCTTGGCCAGCGCCGCGCCGGGCGCCGGATCGGCGTCGTAGACCACGCAGGTATGGCCGGCGCGCGTCAGCCGGCGCACGATGTTGCCGCCCATCCGGCCGAGGCCGATGACACCGATCTGCATTCGTCGTCCGTCCCCCGCGGTGTTCCGGGGGACGACCCCCCGGGCTACTTCACCTCAACGATGTCGGCCACGGCGACCTTCTTGTCCAGCACCGTCTGCAGGACGACGAAGCGACCGGCGGAATTGTTGTCGTCGAAGGTCACCGTCTTGCCCATGACGTTGGTGAACGTCATCTTCTTGATGGCGTCCTTCATCCTCTCGCCGTCGGTGCAGTTGCAGTCCCTGATCGCCTGGGCGATGACGCGGATGGCGTCGTAGCCGCCCCAGGTCTGCAGGTAGGGATCCGACTTGTGCTTGGCCCTGATCTTCTCGACGAACGCCTTGTTCGACGGCGTGTCGATGGTGGCGTTGTAGGTCCAGGCGCTGATCGACTTCTCCATGCCGCCGGCCTCGATGATCGGCTGGTTGCGCCCGCCCAGCTCGATGCGGCCGGTGTAGGGGATGCGCACGCCGAGCTGCATGGCCTGACGCAGGAAGTTGATCTGGTCGCCGCCGACCTGGAAGGCGCCGATGGCGTCCGGCCGACGCTGCTGCAGGCGCGTCAGGATGCTGGTGAAGTCCGGATTGTTCTGCGGATGGTAGTCGGTCGACACCACCGTGACGCCCGCCTTTTCGGCGACCGCCTTGAAGGCGTCGGCGCCGCCGCGGCCGAAGTCGGTGTCCTCGCCGACGATCGCCACCGTCTTGAACACCTTCTTGTTGCCGAGATAGATGCCGAGCGCCTCCATCATGGCGCTGTCGGACGGGCTGATGCGGAACGAGTACTCGTTGCGGCCGGGCCCGGCGAGCGCGGTGATCTGCGGGTTCGAGGCGATGCCGGTCACCATCGGGATCTTGGCATCGGCCACGATCTTCATGCTGGCGAGATGGGCCGAGCTGCAGTGTGCGCCCTCGATCGCCACCACCTTGGCCTCGACCAGCTTGTTGGCGACGTTGACGCCTTCCGACGGATTGCACTTGTTGTCGAGCACCATCAGCTCGACCTTGCGGCCGAGCAGGCCGCCCGCGGCGTTGATCTCCTCGACCGCGAGATTGACGCCCCACATTTCCCATTCCGACGCCACCGCCGCGACGCCGGTCTGCGGCGTCGACACGCCGATCACGATGGGCGGTTGCTGCGCCATGGCCGCGCCCACACCCCAAACGCCGGCGACCGCAGCCGCCACCAGAATCTTCAGCTTCATCGTTTCCCTCCGTAGCGCTCCCCGATTGAAGTCAATCGCATTGCAGGCGGCGTGCCAAGCTCTCCCGACCCCAGGGTCCGCGAGATCCTCAGCGCCGCCGCCGTCACCAGAGGCTCGACGCCCGCCAGCGTCAGCCCGCCATCGAGATACTTGGCAAAGGCCACGCTCAACGCCGCCACCACGGCGCCCGAACGATCGCGGATCGGGGCGCCGACCGACAGCACGCCTGGGATGTTCTCCTCGACAACGGTGGCGAAGCCCTGGCGACGCACCTTGGCCAGCGAGGACACCAGTATCGTCGGGTCAGTAATCGTGCACGGCGTGATGGCCGGGAGCTTGCGGTGGCCCAGAAGCTTGCGCGCCTCGCCGTCGTCCAGGGCCGCCAGCAACACCTTGCCGGCGGCGGTGCTGTGCAGCGGCATTTCGCTCCCCAGGCTCACCTTGATCGCGACCGGCCCGTCGGCCTGGACCGCCAGCAGGTAGATCGCCCGCCCGCCGCGCAGCACCGAGACGAAGCCGTTCAGATGATAGTCGCGCGCCAGTCGGTCGAGCTCCCGCCGGGCGGTGACGGCATAGTCGACTCCGCGCTCGCCGCTGGCGCCCAGGATCATGGCGCGATGGCCCAGCCGGTAGCGGGCGGTCTCGCTGCTCTTCTCGATATAGCCGCGTGCGGCGAGCGAACTCACCAGACGCTGCACGATCGACGGGCTGAGGTCGAGCCGCCGCGCCAGCTCGCGCACGCCAACGTCGCCGTTCTCCGCTTCGATCGCCTCGAGGATGTCGAGGCCGCGCTCGAGCGACTGCGAGCCGCCGGCCCGCTTGGCCGCGCCGCGGCCGACGCGCAGCCGCGGCGCGGCCGGACGGCGTATCGCAGAGTGTTCCGAATATCGGTACATCGTCACGATAGTTGCACGTTCGCAGGATTCCCGCTTAGCTGTCAACGGATCGCGAGCCGGCGGGTCGCCCCTGCCCCGATGGTCCGGGATTTGCAATGCCGCGGGTACGATGACCGTCGACGCCGTCTATCTTCTGCAGCTCACCTTGAACGGCATCGCGCTCGGCCTGCTCTACGCCCTGATCGCGGTCGGTCTGTCGCTGATCTTCGGCGTCATGGAAATCATCAATTTCGCCCACGGCGAACTTCTGATGCTGGGCGCTTTCGCCATGACCTTCGCCCTGCCGGTGCTCGGCTTGCTCTACTGGCCGGCGCTCACCGTCGCGATCCTCGCTGTCATGCTGGCCGGACTCGCGATCTACGAAGTGCTGCTGGCACGACTCAAGCCCGACGAGTTCGAGCGCAGCATCCTGATCACCCTCGGATTGTCGATCATCCTGATCCATGTGATGCAGTACTTGTTCACCGCGACGCCGCGCATGGTCGACAGTCAGTACGGGTTCGACGGCGTCTCGATCGGCTCGATTCGCATCACCTGGACGCGCATCATCGGCGCGGCCGCTGCCGTGGCGGCCTTCGCCGGCCTCTACGCCGTGCTGCGCCATACCCAGTTCGGCCGCGCCATGCGCGCCATCGCCCAGAACCGCGAGGCCGCCCTGATGGTCGGCATCCGGCCGCGCGTCGTGGCGCGCAATGCCGTGGTCCTGGCGGCTGGCCTGTGCGGCCTCGCCGGGGCGGCGATCGCGCCGATCCAGCTGGTCACGCCCTACATGGGCCAGTTCCTGATCTTCAAGGCCTTCGCGCTGGTCATCATCGGCGGGCTGGGCAACATCCCCGGCGCCATCGTGGCGGCGGTGGCGCTCGGCCTGATCGAGAGCTGGATCGGCGGCTTCTTCGAGATCGTCTGGCAGGAAGCCGCGGTGTTCCTGATCATGATCGCCGTGCTGTTCGTGCGGCCCGATGGTCTCTTCAAGCGCGGGGGCATGCGCGTCGGATGAAGCTCGCCCTGGCGCTCCTGGCCGCGCTGGCCTTGGCCGCGCTGCCGCTGCTCACTGCGTCGAACTACATCGTCGGCATCGGCATCTCGGCGCTGGTCTTCACCGTCGCAGCGGCGGCGCTGAACTTGATCTACGGCTTCACCGGGCTGCTGTCCTTCGCCCAACTCGGCTTTTGGGGCATCGGCGGCTACGTGACGGCGCTCACCGTGGTCACCTTCGGTGGTAATTTCTGGTGGGGCGTGCTGTGGGCCGCCTTGCTCAACGCCGCCGTGGCGCTGGTCATCGGCTATCCGACCTTGCGCACCAACCGCCACGCCTTCGTCATCATGACGCTCACCTTCGCGCTTCTGGTCACGCTGATCGCGCGAGACTGGGTCGAGCTGACGCGCGGACCGCTCGGCATCCCCAACCTCCCCAAGCCGTCGGCCTTCGGCTACGCCTTCGCCACCACCGGCCAGTTCTACTGGGTCGCCTGGGCCTTTTCGATGGCCATGCTCGCCTTCCTTTACGCGCTGTGCAGCTCGCGAATCGGCCGCACGCTGGTCGCCATCAAGCAGAACGAACCTCTGGTGCGCGCCCAGGGCATCTCGCCCATGCCCTACAAGCTCGCGGCCTTCGCCATCAGCGCCGCCGTCACCGGTGCCGCGGGCGGCGTCTACACCTTCCACCTCGGCATCGTCGATCCGCTGTTCCTCGACTTCTACTACATGCAGACCTTCCTGATCATCGTGATCATCGGCGGCGCCGGCAGCTTCTGGGGCGTGATCGCCGCCGGCGTGGCGCTGTCGGCGTTGCCCGAGCTGCTGCGCTTCTCGGCCGACCTGCGCATGATCATCTACGGCGTGATCCTGGTGGTCGCCATGTTCGTCATGCCGTCGGGCGTGGCCGGATGGCTGCGCGAGCGCCAGCTTGCCCGCCTGCGCGAGTGGCTGCGATGAGCGCCCTGCTCGAGGTCGGCGACCTGCGCAAGGCCTATGCCGGCGTGCATGCGCTGGACGGCGTGTCGTTCGCCGTCGAGGCCGGCAGCATCACCGGCCTGATCGGCCCCAACGGGTCGGGCAAGAGTACGGCCATCGACTGCATCTCGGGCTTCCAGAAGCGCGATGGCGGGCGGGTCGTGCTCGACGGCCTCGACATCTCCGGCCGGCCGGCCCATCACATCGCCCGCGCCGGCCTGATGCGCACCTTCCAGACCGTGCGCATCTACGAACGGCTGAGCCTGCGCGACAACCTCGCCATCGCCGCTCAGCAATTCGATGCCGCCACTTGGATCGACGAGTTCCTGCGCACCAGGCGCTACCGGACGGCCGTCGAGCAGGCCGAGGCGCGCGCCCGCGAGCTGGTCGAGCTGATCGGGTTGCAACGCTACTACGAGGTCGAGACCGGCATCCTCTCGTACGGCCAGAAGAAGCTGGTGGCGCTCGCCGCCGCCCTGATGCCGCATCCCAAGATCGTGCTGCTCGACGAGCCGGTGGCGGGCGTCAATCCCAGCCGCATCCGCGAGATCGAGGTGGCGCTGGCGACCCTGAACCGCGCCGGCGAGACCTTTCTGATCGTCGAGCACAATGTCGAGTTCATCACCAACCTCTGCCATCGGGTGATCGTGCTCGACCAGGGCCGCAAGCTCGCCGAAGGCCCGGCCCGGGAGATCCACGGCGACCCACGCGTGCTCGAAGCCTATCTCGGCATGACGCCGGAAATGGCCGCGGCCGAGATGCGGGGTGCGGCATGACCGTCGCCCTCGAGCTGGTCTCGGTCACGGC
>Ga0194131_10005427_pt1 | contig 18397 bp, 22 predicted proteins | sample TA2KigO120mmetaG_FD_148631 | JGI IMG/M metagenome (GOLD analysis project Ga0194131, IMG submission 148631) | Freshwater microbial communities from Lake Tanganyika, Tanzania - TA2015053 Kigoma Offshore 120m | ecosystem: Environmental > Aquatic > Freshwater > Lake | place: Tanzania: Lake... | reverse complement strand
CTCGCGGCCCGGCTCGCCCGGCTGGGCCTGACCGCCCGCTTGGCGCTGGCCGATGGCGCGCTGGCCGCCCAGGCGCTCGCCCGGCATGGCGCCGGCAGCAGCACGCTCGTCGCGCCCGGCGGCAACCCGGACGCGCTCGCCCCCCTGCCGGTCGCGGCCCTCGGTCTGGAGCCGGCGGCGGCGCGCGAACTCGCCCGGCTCGGCCTCAGGCGCATCGCCGATCTCGTCGCCCTGCCGGCGGCCAGCCTGGCCAGTCGCTTCGGCCGCGCCGTGCCCGGCCGCTTGGCCGCGGCCCTGGCCGGTGGCGGACCGCCGCTTTCGCCGCGTCAGCCGGTGCCCGTGCTCGTCCGCCGCCTCGCCTTCGCCGAGCCGATCGCCCGGCCAGAGGATGTGGCAGCGGCCACCCGCCTGCTGCTCGACCCGCTCTGCCAGGACCTCGCCGCCCAGGGCCTGGGCGCGCGGCGGCTGGAACTCTGCCTCTACCTGAGCGATGGCCAGGCCTTGCGCTTCGCCGTTGGCCTGGCCGCCGCCAGTCGCGATGCCGGCCATGCCATGCGTCTGCTGGCCGGGCGCCTGGCGGGCCTCGATGCCGGCTTCGGCGCTGATCTGCTGACGCTCGCCGTCACCGCCAGCGAGCCGCTGGACGCCGCGCAGCTTGCCCTGGCCGGGCAGGCGACCCGCCACGCCGACGGGCCGGCGCTGGCGGAACTGATCGACCGGCTGGCCGCCCGCCTGGGCGAGGACAAGCTCGGCCGCTTCGCCGCCCGGCAAAGCCATCTGCCGGAACGCGCGGTCGCGGTGGTGCCGCCGCTCGACACGGGCGCCCCCGCCGACTGGCCGGCAACCGCGCCGCGCCCGGTCTGCCTGCTGCCGCAACCCGAGCAGATCGAGGCGGTGGCGGAAATCCCGGATGGCCCGCCGGCGCTGTTCCGCTGGCGCGGGCGGTTGCAGCGGGTGGCGCGGGCCGATGGCCCGGAGCGACTGGCGCCGGAATGGTGGCGCGCAGGAGGCCGGCCGGAAGCGGACGCGCTGGCCGCCGGCACGCGTGACTATTACCGGGTCGAGGCGACGGGCGGCGAGCGCTACTGGCTGTTCCGCCAAGGGCTCTACGGCACCGGCGCGGCGCCCGGCTGGTTCCTGCACGGCCTGTTCGCCTGACGCCCGCCATGGCCGCCTATGCCGAGCTGCAGGCCGTCAGCAATTTCAGCTTCCTCGACGGCGCCTCGCATCCCGACGAACTGGTGCGCGAGGCCGCGCGCCTGGGCCAAGCCGCGCTGGCCATCGCCGACCGCAACACGCTGGCGGGCGTGGTGCGCGCGCATGCCGCCGCCAGGGAGACCGGCCTCAGGCTGCTCATCGGCGCCCGGCTCGAACTCGGCCTGGAAAGCCAGCCCCAGTCGAGCCTCAGCCTGATCGCCCTGCCGACCGACCGCGCCGCCTATGGCCGGCTGTCCACCCTGATCACGCTTGGCCGCCGCCGCGCGCCCAAGGGCCAGTGCTGGCTGACCCTGGCGGACGTGCTGACAAGCGCCCAAGGCCAGCTCTTTCTCGTCGCGCCGCCCGACCGGCCGGAGGCGGAGTTTGCCCAGACGCTGCGCGAGCTTGCCGGGCACTGGCCGGGCCGCTGCTTCCTGCTGGCCAACTGGCTCTATCGCGGCGACGATCGGCGGCGCCTCGCGGACCTCGCGGGCCTGGCGGCGAGTTGCGGCGCGCCGCTGCTGGCCGGCAACGACGTGCACTACCACGCGCCCGAACGGCGGCCCTTGCAGGACGTGCTGACCTGCATCCGCCAGCACTGCACCGTGCACGAGGCGGGCTGGCGGCTCGCCGCCAATGCCGAGCGGCATCTGAAGGCGCCAGCCGAGATGGCGCGACTGTTCGCCGAGCATCCGGCGGCGATCGCCCGCACGCTGGAGATCGCCAGCTGCTGCCGCTTCTCGCTGGACGAACTGCGCTACGACTACCCGGTCGATCCGGTGCCCGACGGCCTCAGCCCGCAGCAGCATCTCGAAGCCCTGGCCTGGGCGGGTGCCACCGAACGCTATGGCGGTGCCGTGCCGGAAAAGGTCGCCGGCCTGCTTCGCCACGAACTGGCGCTGATCGGCGAGCTTGGCTACGCGCCCTATTTCCTCACCGTGCACGACATCGTGGCCTTCGCCAAGGGCCGCGGCATCCTCTGCCAGGGGCGCGGCTCGGCGGCCAATTCCGCGGTCTGCTATTGCCTGGGCATCACCGCCGTTGATCCGACCCGCATCGACCTGTTGTTCGAGCGTTTCGTCTCCGCCGAGCGGCGCGAGCCGCCCGACATCGACGTCGATTTCGAGCACGAGCGGCGCGAGGAGGTGATCCAGTATATCTACGCCAAATATGGCCGCGAGCGCGCCGGCATCGCCGCCACCACCATCTGCTATCGGCCGAAAAGCGCCATCCGCGAGGTGGGTAAGGCGTTCGGCCTGTCGCTCGACCAGGTGGCAGCCTTGAGCGGCAACATCTGGGGCTGGGACGAGGCCGATCTCACCTCCGAACGGCTGACCGAACTCGGCCTCGATCCGAATGACGCCGGCTTGCGCCAGGCGATGCAGTTGACGCGCACGCTGATCGGCTTCCCCCGCCACCTGTCGCAGCATGTCGGCGGCTTCGTGATCACGCGAAGTCCATTGTCGCAAGTCGTGCCGATCGAGAACGCGGCGATGGCGGAGCGCACCTTCGTCGAATGGGACAAGGACGATCTCGACGCGCTCGGCATTCTCAAGATCGACGTGCTGGCGCTCGGCATGCTGACCTGCATCGCCAAGGCCTTCGGCCTGATCGAGCGGCACTGGCGCGCGCGCTACGAGCTCGCCACCGTGCCGGCGGAAGACCCGGCGGTCTACGACATGCTCTGCCGCGGCGATTCGCTGGGTGTCTTCCAGGTGGAAAGCCGGGCACAGATGAGCATGCTGCCGCGCCTGAAGCCCCGCAACTTCTATGATCTGGTCATCGAGGTGGCGATCGTGCGCCCCGGCCCGATCCAGGGCAACATGGTGCATCCCTATCTGCGCCGCCGTTCGGGCGAAGAGGCGGTCAGCTATCCCTCGAAGGAACTGGAAGCCGTGCTGGGCAAGACGCTGGGCGTGCCGCTGTTCCAGGAACAGGCCATGCGCATCGCCATCGTCGCCGCCGGCTTCACCGCCTCGGAAGCCGACAAGCTGCGCCGCGCCATGGCCACCTTCCGCAAGACCGGCACCATCCACACCTTCCGCCAGAAGATGGTGGACGGCATGCTGGCGCGCGGCTATCAGCGCGAATTCGCCGAGCGCTGCTTCCAGCAGATCGAGGGCTTCGGCGAATACGGCTTTCCGGAAAGCCATGCCGCCAGCTTCGCCCTGCTGGTCTATGTTTCGGCCTGGCTCAAGCACTATTACCCCGCCGCCTTTGCCGCGGCTTTGCTCAACAGCCAGCCGATGGGCTTCTATGCGCCGGCGCAGATCGTGCGCGACGCCACCGAGCACGGCGTCGAGGTGCGGGCCGCAGATGTCAATCGCTCGGACTGGGACTGCACGCTGGAAGCGACCGACCGGGGGCCGGCGCTGCGGCTTGGCCTCCGGCTGGTCAAGGGCCTGCCGCAGGCGGCGGCGGAGCGGCTGGTGGCGGCGCGCGGGACCGGCTATGCCGACATGCACCAAGTCCGGCGCCGCGCCGGCCTTGGCCAGCCGGCGCTGCAACGCCTGGCGGAGGCCGATTGCTGGCGTTCGCTCGGCCTCGACCGGCGGCAGGCGCTGTGGCAGGTGAAGGGCCTGGGCGCGCACCCCTTGCCGCTGTTCGCCCTCGCTGAGTCTCGCCCGCCCTCGCCCGACGCGGCCGAGGAGCCGACGGCCGCCTTGCCGGCCATGCCGCTTGGCGAGCACGTGGTCGAGGACTACGTCTGGACCCGCTTGTCGCTGAAGCGGCATCCGGTGGCGTTCTTCCGCCCGGCCTTCACTGCCGGCGGCCTCGTCAGCGCCGCCCGGTTCAACGCTGCGACGCGTGGCGCGCGCCTGGCCGTGGCCGGCCTGGTGCTGGTGCGCCAGCGCCCCGGCACGGCCAAGGGCGTGATCTTCGTGACGCTCGAGGACGAGACCGGCATCGCCAACCTGATTGTCCGCCCGCCGGTGTTCGAGCGCCATCGCCGCATCGTGCTGGGCGCCCGCCTGATGGCCGCCTGGGGCCGGGTCGAGCGCGAGGGGCTGGTGGTGCACTTGTTGGTCGAGCGGCTGGTCGACTGGTCGGACCGACTGCGGCTGTTGAAAAGCGAAAGCGACATGCCCGCACCCATCGCCCATGCCGACGAGGTCAGGCGCCCTGGCCGCGATCCGCGCGCGGCGATGCCCAAGGGCCGCAGTTTTCGCTGATGCAGCCTGCTAGACTGCGCCGCCCGCTATGCCCCTGCATCCCGTCTGTCGGAAATTGATCAAAGCCGCCAAGACCGGCTCGGTGTTCGACGCGCGTGATCCGGCCCAGGCCCGCGCCGCGTACGAGGCAAGCGTCGCCGCCCTGGCACCGCCGACGCCGGAACTGGCGCGCATCGAGAACCGCACCATCGCCAGCCACGGCCGGGCGCTCGCCATCCGGCTCTATCGGCCGGTCGCCGGCGCCGGAGGGCGCAGGCTGCCGGGACTCTTGTTCGTGCATGGCGGTGGCTGGGTGTTCGGCAGCCTGGACAGCCACGATGCAATGTGCCGCATCCTGGCGCACGAGGCCCAGGCGCTGGTCCTGGCGCTGGATTATCGCTTGGCGCCCGAGCACAAGCTGCCGGCGGCGCTGGACGACACGCTGACCGCCTGGCGCTGGTTCGCCACCGAGGCAACCGCGCTGAAGGCCGACCCGGCGCGCCTGGCGATTGCCGGCGACAGCGCCGGCGGCAGCATCGCGGCGGCGGCCTGCCAACAATTGCGCGACGCGGGCGATGGCTTGCCGATCTTCCAGCTCTTGCTCTATCCCGGCACCGATTTCAGCGCCTCGGGCGGCTCGCTCAAGCGGTTCGCCACTGGCCATCTGCTGACCGCGGCCGCCATCGCCTGGTTCGCCGAACAATACCTGCCCACGCCCGACGACGCGCTCGATCCCCGTGCCTCGCCGTTGCTGGCCGATACATTCGAGGGGCTGCCGCCCGCCTTCATCCAGACCGCCGAGTACGACCCCTTCCGCGACCAGGGCATCGCCTATGCCGAGCGGCTGGCGGCGGCCGGCGTCGCGGTCGAGCAGAAGTGCTATGCCGGCATGCTGCACGGCTTCGCGCGCATGGGCGGCGTGCTCGACGCCGCCTTCGATGCGCTGGAGGATGCGGCGGCCGCCTTGCGCCAGGCCTTCGCCAGAAAGCGATGACCAAGCCCGACTATCGCCTCAACCGCTGGCGGCTCGTCTACCGCGAGCCGGCGACCGAAGCGCGCTATCGCGAGGCGACGCGTCCGCGCAACCTGGCCGACGCGCAGTCGGCGCTCATCCTGGTCATCCTGATCAATCTGCCCTTCGCCTTGTTGGATATACAGGTCGGCGGACCGTTCCTCGCCGGCTTTCTTGCCGCGCGCTTCGTTGGCGTCACGGCGGTCTTCCCTTATCGGTTCCTGCACGGTCTCGCGGTCAGCGCCGCCACCAGCGTCGCCTTCGTAGGCGCCGTGCTGTTCGACCCGGGCATCGTGGCGTCCGACTTCGGCATCATCTGTGGCCAGGGCGCAGCGCGGCGCGGGCCGTTGCCCGGAGGTCGACGGGCGCTGGCTGCGCGTCAGTATTTCTGCCCCAGCGCGCGACAGAGAAATCGCATCAAGGGAGTGGCATCGGCGAAGGTGTCCGCCACCTGAGCGGCAAAGCCGGCACCGGCGGCGGCGGCCGGCTTCGCCTGCCGCATGGCGAAGAAGCTGACGCGCTTCAGATCCTCGATATGCGGATGCTCCGGCGCGAAGCCTTTCGGCGGCCGTTTCAGCGCGTCGCCGGCAACGCCGCCGAAGGTGGCGACCAGGCGCCGGTCGCGCACGATCTTGTCCCAGCCGCCCACATCCTCCGCAATCGCCGAGCGCACGCGCGCCAAGGCCGCCGCCTCGGGCAGCCAGATGCCGCCGCCAAAGATCACCTCGTCCGGCGCCAGATGCACATAGAAGCCCGGCGCGTGGGCATCGCGGCAGGCGGCGTGGCGAAACTGGCAGGCGGCGTGCTCCTTGTAGGGCCGTTTGTCCTTGGCGAAACGCACGTCGCGGTGGATCCGAAACATCGAGCCGCCATTGGGCCTGGGATCGGCGACGAAATGCGGCGACAGGCGGGCCAGCCGCGGCGCCATCGCCTCGATGAAGGCGACCATCGGCGCCACCACCTCCTCGCGATAGCGCGCCTTGTTGGCCTCGAACCAAGGCCGCTCGTTGTGGTCCGCCAACTCGCGGAAGAAGGCAAAGAACGGCTTGCCGAAACCGCGGAATGCGCTGGCTTCGTCGGCGGGCATGCGGCTAGCGCGTCGGCACCGGCTTGTCGCCGCAATAATCGTAGAAGCCGCGGCCGGTCTTCTGCCCCAGCCAGCCCGCCTCGACATACTTCACCAGCAACGGACATGGGCGGTACTTGCTGTCCGCCAGGCCATCGTGCAGCACCTGCATGATCGACAGGCAGGTATCGAGGCCGATGAAATCGGCGAGCTGCAACGGCCCCATGCGGTGGTGCGCGCCCAACCGCATGGCGGTGTCGATGGCCTCGACGCCGCCCACGCCCTCATAGAGCGTGTAGACCGCCTCGTTCACCATCGGCATCAGGATGCGGTTGACGATGAAAGCCGGGAAGTCCTCGGCCGTGGTCGGCACCTTGCCGAGTTCCAGCACGAGTTCGCGCACCGCTTGGAAGGTGGCCTCGTCGGTGGCGATGCCGCGGATCAGTTCGACCAGCTCCATCATCGGCACCGGGTTCATGAAATGCAGGCCGATGAAGCGGCTCGGCCGGTCGGTCGCGCTGGCCAGCCGGGTGATGGAAATGGAGGAGGTGTTGGTGGCGATGATCGCCTGCGACTTCAGCCGCGGGCAAAGTTCCTTGAAGATCGCCCGCTTGATCTGCTCGTTCTCGCTGGCCGCCTCGACCGCGAGATCGACCTCGGCGAACTCGTCCAGGTTCTTCACCGCTCGGATCCGGCTGAGGGCTTCCTTGCGCTCTTCCGGCGCGATGCGGCCGCGCACCGCCTGGCGTTCCAGGTTGCGGTCGATTAGATCCAGCGCGCGGCCCAATTGGCCGTCGTCGATGTCGTGCAGCGCCACGTCATGCCCGGCCAGCGCGCAGACATGGGCGATGCCGTGCCCCATCTGCCCGGCGCCAACGATACCGATGCTGCGGATCACGGGCTTTCCCCTCGCGCCTCAGGCCGGCGGCAACTTGGCCAGTTCCTGCTCCAGTTCCGGCAAGGCCTTGAACAGATCGGCCACCAAACCATAGTCCGCCACCTGGAAGATCGGCGCCTCCTCGTCCTTGTTGATGGCGACGATCACCTTGCTGTCCTTCATGCCGGCGAGGTGCTGAATGGCGCCGGAAATGCCGACCGCGATGTAGAGCTCTGGCGCCACCACCTTGCCGGTCTGGCCGACCTGGTAGTCGTTCGGCACGAAGCCGGCATCGACCGCCGCCCGGCTGGCGCCGACCGCGGCACCGATCTTGTCGGCGACGGCGTAGATCAGCTTGAAATTGTCGCCCGACTGCATGCCGCGCCCGCCCGAGACCACGATGCGTGCGGCGGTCAGTTCCGGCCGTTCGGATTTCGACAGTTCGTCGGCGACGTGGCGGGAAATTCCGGGATCGGCGGCGCCGGCAACCGTCTCGACCGGCGCCTTGCCGCCGGTCGCCGCCTTGGCGAAGGTGGTGGTGCGGACGGTGATGACTTTCAGCTTGTCGCTTGACTGCACCGTCGCCATGGCGTTGCCGGCATAGATCGGCCGCACGAAAGTGTCTGCCGAGACCACTTCGACGATGTCGGAGATCTGGCTGACATCGGCCAACGCGGCAACTCGCGGCAGATAGTTCTTGCCGGTGGTGTTGGCCACCGCCAGCACGGCCGCGTAGTCCTTCGCCAGCCCGCCGACCAGGGCCGCCATCGGCTCGGCCAGGAAATTCCTGTACTGCGCCGCGTCGGCCAGCAGCACCTTGGCGACGCCCTCGATCGTCGCGGCCGTCTCGGCCACGCTGCGACAATCGCTGCCGGCGACCAGCAGATGCACATCCTTGTCGATCTTGCCCGCCGCCGTCACCAGCGAGAGCGTGCCGGGTTTCAGGTCCTTGTTGTCGTGGTCCGCGATCGCCAGCACCGGCATCAGATGATCCCCACTTCATTCCTGAGCTTGTCAACAAGCTCGCCGACCGTCTTGACCTTGACGCCCGATTGCCGCTTGGGCGGCTCCACCACCTTGAGCGTCTTGAGCCGCGGCGCCGTGTCGATGCCCAGCGCCTCGGGCGTCTTCTCGTCGATCGGCTTCTTCTTGGCCTTCATGATGTTGGGCAACGACGCATAGCGCGGCTCGTTGAGCCTGAGATCGGTGGTGACGATGGCCGGCAGGTTGAGCTCGACCGTTTGCAGGCCGCCATCCACCTCGCGCGTCACCGCGAGCTTGCCGCTGCTCAGCGCCAGCTTGGACGCGAAGGTCCCTTGCGGCCACTGCAACAGCGCCGCCAGCATCTGGCCGGTCTGATTGCAGTCGTTGTCGATCGCCTGCTTGCCCAGGATGACGAGGCCCGGCTTCTCCTCGGCGCAGAGCGCTTTCAGCAGCTTGGCCACGGTAAGCGGCTCGGCGTCGGTGTCGGTCTTGATTAGGATGCCGCGGTCGGCCCCCATGGCCAGCGCGGTGCGAATGGTCTCCTGCGCCTGTTGCGGCCCGATTGAGACCGCGACAATCTCGGTCGCGGACCCCGCCTCTTTCAGCCGGATCGCCTCCTCGACGGCGATTTCGTCGAACGGGTTCATCGACATCTTGACATTGTTGAGATCGACACCCGTGCCGTCGGCCTTGACGCGGATCTTGACGTTGTAGTCAACCACCCGCTTGATGGGCACCATGATCTTCATTGGATCGCTCCCAACCCGCTCTCGTCCGATCGAACCGCCAAATATTCGGATGACCTGCCGGGTTGGCACCCGTGCGCGGGTCGGCCGGCGGCACGACTTACGCGGCACTGCAACATAGGTGGCCGTTGTCGAACTGTCAACGAAACGAGCAACCGCCCACGCTTCAGGCAGTATCGTTTCGGCGGCCGGTTGCCGCAGCGCAGCATGCGGCGCTGACGGCCCGCGGCGGCCGGTGCCGCCGACCCGCTAGCGATTGCCGCCCGGCACCCACAGCACGTCTCGCCCGCCCTTGTCGTTGAGATGGCGGCTCAACACGAAGAGATGGTCGGACAATCGGTTGATGAACATCAAGGCTTGCGGATTGACGCGTTCGCTGGCGGCCAGGGCCACCATCTCGCGTTCGCAACGCCGCGCCACGGTGCGCGCCAGATGCAGATAGGCGGCGGCCGGGGTTCCTCCCGGCAGCACGAACGAGTTGAGCGGCGCCAGTTCGCCGTTCATGGCGTCAATCTCGCGTTCCAGCCGCGCCACCTGCGCCGCCACGACACGCAGCGCGCCGCTGCCCTTGCGGCCATCCTCAGGCACGCACAGATCGGCGCCCAGATCGAACAGGTCGTTCTGGATCCGCGCGAGCATCGCGTCGGCCTCGCCCGCGGTGTGCAGACGGGCAAGCCCGATGGTGGCATTGGTCTCGTCGCTGCTGCCGAACGCGGCGATGCGGACGGCGGACTTCGGCACGCGGGTTCCATCGCCCAGGCTGGTCTCGCCGCGGTCGCCGCCCCGTGTGTAGATCTTCGTCAGCGTCACCATCGACTATCGCCCGCTCAACAGGAACAGCAGCAGGATGATGCCAAGTGCCGCGAATTGCAGCAGGACCCTGAGCCGCATCAGCTTGTTGCCGTATTTGCGATTGAACTCGCCGCCACGCGCAAGCCCGATCACGCCGGTGAACAACACCGCCAGCACGGCCAGCAGCGCCACGGCCAAGGCGACCAACAGGAAGCCGCTCATCACCCCTCACTCAAGACGCGCGCGCCGCCGGCACTCTCGTGTCCCGGTTCCGAAATTCGCAGGTCCATGCGGCCATTTCGATGCGAACGTCGCGATCAAAGGGACACCGGCAATCCGACCAATCCGGTGTGCCGTCGGATTTGCGGTTCCTCACCGAGCAGGCCGCCCGAGCCGCAGGAACCGCCAATCCGCCACACTAGCTCGCCTTGTCGACCGCGTTCCAATAGCGTCGATTGAGCTGCCAGAGCGCGCGGTCGTGGTGCTGGCGAAGGCAGGCGCGGAAGCTGAAGCGCGGGTCGGCGGCGGTCTCGGCCTGGCATTGCGCCAGCATGGCCTCCGCCTGTCGGCGACCGCTTTCCACCAGACGTGCCGGCGCCCCGCCGAGCGTCTCGCGCCATAGGCTCTGCCGCGCCGCCGCCTCGCCAAGCGCCTCCGGCAGCAGCGTAACGTAGCGGGCCACCAGGCGCGCCGCGTCGGCCGGCGGGCCCGCCTCGTCCACCAGGCGCTGGCCGATGACGCGGTTGCCGCCCAGCGCCAGGGCGATTTCCTGCGCGCTATGCGGCCGTCGATGCTGGGGTTGCGCCAGCGGCAACAGCGCCGCACGTTCGCCGACCGTGACCGCGATGCGTTGCGCGCCCGGCGCCTGCAACAGATCTGCCGGCAGGCTGACCTCGACCGCGGCGTAGCCGCATTGCGAATGGAAACGGGCAAGCGCGGTCGGCAGCCGCTCGCGGCGACCGTCGGCGAAGTGCAGGATAAGGGCAATGTCCGCGCCGGCTGCCGCCAGATAGGGGTGGTTGTGGCTGGGTCCCTGCCGGCCGGGCTCCAGGCAGAACGCGGAAAGCTCGGCCCGGCATTGCCCAGCCTCGCAAACCAGCGCCTGCTCGCCCAAGGTCGGCAGGACAGCCAGCACTTGCGGCGCGGCCAAGGCGGCTTGGCTTGCCAGAAAGGCGGCGGCGAGCGTCATGAGCGTGAGCGAACGGGAAAGGCGCATGCGCGGCCTCCTGAGCTGCGGCCGGCTCCCCTGCCAGCACTGCCGGGGCCAGACCGATTGGCGCCCGTGGTTGCCCAGAGGCCCGTCCGCATGCTTTCACCAGCCGACCGCAGGGTCAACCGCGACCGGCCTGCCGGCCTTGGCAAGGAAATCGCCCGCGCCGGTGACTGCGGTCACTGCGCCGCCGCGGGCGCGGGGCCATGTTGTGGACCGTGAGGATTGGTCGTCCATCCCCCCCCTCACACGGCCGATCGCACGATGCGAAGATGCTGTCCGGCCCCCTACACCGGACAGTCGCACTGGTGACCCCCCGATCAGCCACCAGTGTTTCAGAAGCCCGGCCGTCCCCCCAAGCGGCTGTGCTTCGCCTTTTCTGGCGGTACGGCTCGACAACAAGGCCCGATGCAACTAAGATAAGACCATGATGACGGCGACCCATAGCCGGAACGCGGGGCGAATTAGCCGCCCGGCCATCGTCGATGGCCGGGTTTGGGCGATTCGTTTCGTCACCCCGCTTGAGGTCTATCCGTCATGTCGAACACCGCTCTATTAACCGATCTTCCCCCGCAGCGACGTTTCCAGGTGCAGGCCATGGCCGAACCTTCGGTTCTGTCGCGCATCATCGAGCAGTTCGCCCTGCGTAACTTGGTGCCTTGTCAAGTCGATTGTCGGCTGGAGCGATCCTGCGCGCCCAGCTTGGCGATCGATGTGCGCGTGCGCGGCCTCAGCGATCAGGAGGCGGCGCACGTGGCGCGCCGACTGGGGCAGTTCCCGATGGTGCTGGGCGTGCAACTGAGCCAGGCGGCCGATTGACGGGCTGTGACGGCGGTCGCTCGACCGCTCGAATGGCGGCCCCAGATACGTGTTTGGCGAGGCCAAACCCGTTCGGTCGGACGACCGAGCGAGGCGCCTGGGCTGGGGTTGGGACCAAGGCTGGAAGGGGCGCGACCATGGTGCTGCAAACGTTGCTGGGCGAGCGCGACCGGTTGGACTACCAAATCCGCAAGCTCGACCGCCTGTTCGAAGCGTGCCGTGCCGGCGATCTCGACGACTTGGTCGCGCCGGAGGATCTGTTCGCGGAACTGCTGGGCCGCGCTCGCGAACTGGGTGTGGCGCCGCCACCGCTGCCGGCATCCGGCTGAAGCGTTCCTAACGCGATCTCGCCAGCGCCAACACCTCCGCCGGCTGCAAGCCGGTCCGACGCAAGGCTTCGATCGCCGCCGCGCCGTCGCGTTTCGACAGCCGCGCGCCGTGGGCATTCGACAAGAGCCGATGATGGCGATAGCGCGGAGTCGGCAGGCCCAGCAGGGACTGCAAGAGGCAGTGCACATGAGTTGCCGGCAGCAAATCCTCGCCGCGTGTGACCAGGCTGATGCCCTGCAAGGCGTCGTCCACCACGACCGCCAGGTGATAGCTGGCCGGCAATTCCTTGCGCGCCAGCGCCACGTCGCCGAACCGTTCGGGCTGCAGCGCGAAGCGGCCGCGTTCCTCGTCGACGAAGCCAGGCGCGCGGCCCGCCAGCGCCGCCGCCTTGGCGCAGTCGAGGCGTAGCGCGTAGCTCTCGCCGCCGGCCACTCGAAGCCGGCGCTCCGCCGCCGAAAGGCCGCGACAGATCCCGGGATAGTGCGGCCCTTCCGGGCCTTGCGGCGCGCCGGCGCTGGCCCGGATTTCCTCGGCGATGCGACGGCGGCTGCAAAAGCAGGGATACAGCACGCCAAGTGCCTGCAGCCGGTCGAGCGCCGCCCGGTAGTCGGCCAGGTGCTGCGATTGCCGGCGCACGGCTGCGTCGCCGGCAAGGCCGAGCCAGGCCAGATCGTCCAGGATCGCGGCCTCGTATTCCGGCCGGCAGCGGCCGAAATCGAGATCCTCGATCCGCACCAGATAGCGGCTGCCGGCCGCCCGCGCCAGATCGCGCGCGAAGGCGGCCGCGAAGACATGGCCCAGATGCAGCCGACCGGTCGGGCTCGGCGCGAAACGCGTGACGACGGCGTCCATCCCCGGGCAAACTAGCATGCCATGGCCACGACACAGGACTTGCGGGGCTTCCGTGCGCTGGCGCGGCGCGACGGCGACTTCCGCCGAGTGCTGCGGCTCTACGGCCCGCCGCCCGAGCGCCGCCGCCCGCCGGGCTTCGGCACGCTGTTGCGCATCCTGGTGGCGCAACAGATCTCCACCGCCGCGGCCGACGGCATTTGGCGGCGCCTGGAGATCGGCATAACGCCGTTGAACCCGGAGCGCGTGCTGGCGTTCGACATCCAGGGCTTGCGCGGCTTCGGTTTGAGTCTAGGCAAGGCGCGCTACGCGCAGGCCATCGCGCAGGCCTTGCTGGACGGCACGCTCGATCTCGAGGCGGTGGCGACGGCGGACGACGAGGCCGCGATCGCCCTGCTGACCGAGGTCAAGGGCATCGGGCGCTGGAGCGCCGAGCTCTACCTCTTGATCGCGCTTGCACGGCCGGATGTCTGGCCGGCCGCCGATCTCGCATTGATGACCGCGGCTCAGCGCCTGAAAGCCCTGCCGTTGCGGCCGGATACCAAGGCAATGACGGCGATGGCGGAAGCATGGCGGCCCTGGCGCGCGCATGCCGCCCGGTTGCTCTGGCACTATTATCGGCACGAGGCCGCCAGGCCCGACCAGCCTGGCTAAGGCCAGGCCGGCGGGTTACGAGTAGAAGATGAATGCCATTCCCCGCCTCGACGGACCACGCCAGCCGACGGCCGACGGCCGCCCGGCGCGCAAGCTGGTGGTGCTGCTGCACGGCTATGGCGCCGACGGCAGCGACCTGATCGGCCTCGCGCCCTATCTCGCGCGCGGCCTGCCGCAGGCGGCGTTCGTCAGCCCGGACGCACCCGAACCCATTCCTGGCCAGCCGATGGGCCGGCAGTGGTGGGGCATTCGCAGTTTCAGTCCGGAGGAGCGGCTGGCGGGCGCCCGCAAGGCCGCGCCCATTCTCGATCGCTTCCTGGACGAGGAACTGGCCCGTCATCGCCTGGCGCCCCGCGACGTCGCGCTGCTCGGGTTCAGCCAGGGCACCATGATGGCGCTGCATGTCGGCCTGCGCCGGCCGGAACCGTTCGCTGCCATTGTCGGCCTGTCCGGCGCGCTGGTCGCGCCCGAACTGCTGCCGGCGGAGCTGCGCGTTCGTCCGCCCATCCTGCTGGTGCATGGCGACAGCGACGAATTGTTGCCGGTCGCCTCGCTGTTCGACGCGCTGGCGGGCCTCGGCAAGGCGGCAGTACCAGCCACCTGGCACATCAGCGCCGACACCGCGCATTCGATCGCCGCCGACGGCCTGGAACTCGCCATCGACTTTGTGGCCCGCGCCTTCGCCGGCGGGTTGTGAGGGGCAGGGGAGAGGATAATGGCCAAGATCGATGTTGCCGCGGCGCCCGAACGGAGCGGTTGCCGCTATCCGGCGCCATTCGATGTGCCTTGCCGGGCGCGCGCCTGGAAGTCGCTCGGCGATGCAGCGGGGCTGACCCAGTTCGGGGTCAACCTTTGCACGCTGCCGCCCGGCGCCTGGTCGAGCCAGCGGCACTGGCACGAGCGCGAGGACGAGTTCGTCTATGTGCTGACGGGCGAACTGGTGCTGGTGACCGACGCCGGCGAGGAAATCTTGCGGGCCGGCGATTGTGCCGGCTTCAAGGCCGGCACTCGCGATGGCCATTGCCTGCGCAATCGCGGCGACCTCGTCGCCACGTTTCTTGCCATCGGCAGCCGCGACGCGGCCGACAGCGGCAGCTATTCGGACATCGACCTGCGCTTCACGCCGCAAGGCTTCACGCGCAAGGACGGCACGCCCTATTAGCCGTCGTCACCCACCTGGAATGGTCGGTCCTGGCCGAGCGAGAAATCGTTGCCGGCGCGGTCCTGGCCCCGCACCAGATAGATCGGCCTGAGCGCCATGTTCTGCTTGATTCCGGCACTACCGCCGGGGAAGGCGATGCTGCGGTCGTAGAGCGAGGTGGCCGGCATGTAGCGGCTGGCGAAACCGGCCCGCCGCTGGTCCGAGCGGTTGGGCCGCGAGCCGTGCAGCATGTAGACGTCGTGAATGGACAGCTGGCCAGCTTCCAGCTCCACGTCGACCGCCCGGCCCTCGTCGAAACGCGCGTCGTCCACCACCTGGTTGATCGCCAGCGCCGGCCGTTCGTCCAGGCGATGGTGATAGATCGACTGCGTGCGGTGCGAGCCGGGGATCACCCTGAGGCAGCCGTTCTCGCGGCGCGAGGCATCGAGCGCCAGCCACACCGTGACGCTGGCCAGCGGCCGGATCGGCCAGTATTGGCCATCCTGGTGCCAGGGCACTTCCAGTCCATGCCCGGCCGGCTTGCAGAACACATGGCTGCCCCACAGCACGATGTCGGGACCGATGAGCTGCTCGACCAGATCGAGGATCTCGGGATCGCGCGCGTGATCGAGAAAGGCCGCATCGGTCGGCCGGGCGGCCACGCCGCCGCCCCAGCGCAGCACCAGATGTTCGGGCCGGCGGCCGGGGTTCTCGGCGATCAGTCGTTCGAGCAGGGCGCGCATCGCCGCCAGCCGCGCCGCCGGCACGCGGTAACGGGGCACGATATAGCCCTGCTCGCGATAGCGCGCGACTTCTTCGGGCGAAAGCCGGTCAGCCGCCATCGGCCATCCTCCGCAGGGCGAGAGCGGCCAGCAAAGTGCAATTTCCTGCCCGCTTTTCTCAGCGGTGGGGATTGTGACGGCTGTCGCGGACCTTTCCGCGACATCCTGTGGCGCCACTTCCCTGTCATACCGCCTGTGGTAAACTGCACCGACAATCGCAACGGACGCCGTCGCGCGCGGCGACCGACGTGGAGGAACGTGCCCCGGCAGCGTTCGAGGAACGGCGGATGGGACCATCGCCCGAATCGTGCCCGGCCTTGGTGCTGAACGCGGATTATCGCCCGCTCAGCTATTACCCGTTGTCGCTTTGGCATTGGCAGGACGTGGTCAAGGCGGTGTTCCTCGACCGCGTCAATGTGGTCTCGGAATACGACCAGGTGATCCGCTCGCCCGGCCTTGCGATGCGGCTGCCGAGCGTGATCTCGCTCAAGCGCTATATCCAGCCGGCCCGTTATCCGGCGTTCACCCGTTTCAACTTGTTCCTGCGCGATCTGTTCACCTGCCAGTATTGCGGCGAACGCGGCTCGACCGCCGACCTGACCTTCGACCATGTGCTGCCGAAGAGCCGTGGCGGCCGCACCACCTGGGAGAACGTGGTCACCGCCTGCGCCTGCTGCAACCTGGAAAAGGGCGGCCGTACGCCGCGCGAAAGCCACATGCATCCGCTGGGCCGGCCCTACCGCCCGACGGTCTATGAACTGCGCGACAACGGCCGGACTTTTCCGCCCAACTACCTGCACGAAAGCTGGCGCGACTACCTCTACTGGGACGCGGTGCTGGAGCCTTAGAGCCGTTCCGACAGCCAGATCGCGGCCCGCGTGCCGGCGCCCGCCGCGCGGCGGAACAGCGCATAGCCCGGCAGTTCGGCAGCGCCATGCTCCAGCGCGATATCGCGGTGGCGCAGTTCCTCGGCGCGGAATTCCAGCAGCAAGGCTTTCAGTTCTGCTTCCCCGGCCGGCAGCCGTTCGGCCTGCCGGGCATAGTGCCGGTCGATCGCCTGCTCGACGCCGACGGTCAGCGCCATCGCCGCCCGTTCCGAGACCAGCGCGCTGCCGGCGCCGGCCAAGAAGCCGACCGCCCGCCACAGGGGATGCAGCAGGGTCGGCCGCACCCGTCGCTCCGCCAGCAGGCGCTCGAAGGCGGCGAGATGGGCCGCTTCGGCTTCCGCCATGCGTGCAATGACCGCCCCGCTGGGCCGTCCGCGCAGGATGGCAAGCTGGCCGCGATAGATTTGCCGGGCGCCGTATTCGCCTGCGTGATCGACCCGGACGAGCCGCTCCAGTTCCCGCCGCTCGCTGGCATCGCCGGGCAGACGGCAGGCCGGTCGCCGGCGGCGGCTCATCGTGGCCAACTCCGCCAGGCGGCGAAGCCGGCGAAGCTGCCCAGGACGAGCGTTGCCGGCACGTTCCAGCCGGCCATCGACAGGCCCAGGAACGACCACGCCACCTCATCGCAGCGCACGATCGGCGCCTGCTGGATCAGCCGGCGCATTTCCTCGAAGCTGGTCGCGCCGGCGGCGCCCGAGCAGCCGCTGAGACCCTGCCACCAATGCTGTTCGACCCCGACATGGAACAGCGCGATGCCGGTGTTGCCGAGCAGGGCAAGTCCGGCCAGCGCCAGCAGATACGGCCGCCCCGGCGCCCAGGCGAACGCCGCCAGGCCAAGCACCAGCGCCGCCAGGTAGGGCACGCGCTGATACAGGCACAGCACGCAAGGCGGCAGGCCGAAGGCGTATTGCGAGACCAGCGCGAAGCCGAGCGCGCCGGCGCTGGCCAGCGCCAGCAGCAAGGCGGCAAGGCGGGGACGGGCGAGTGGCATGCCGCCCATATAGCCTATCTAGAAGACGTAGCGTACCGCCACGAAGCCGCCCACCAGCGCCACCACGAACACTACGCCCAGCACGTCGAGCCATTTCTCGATGAACGCGCGGATCGGCTCGCCGAAGCGCCAGAGCAGCGCCGCCAGCAGATAGAAGCGGGCCCCCCGGGTGACGATGGAGGCCAGGACGAAGACCAGCAGGTCGAACTGCGCGGCGCCGCTGGCGATGGTGACGAGCTTGTAGGGGATGGGTGTCAGGCCCTTGATCAGGATGATCCACAAGCCCCACTCGGCATAGGCCGTGCGGTATTGCGCCAGGCCCTCTTCCAGGCCGTAGGCTTGCAGCAGCCACAGGCCGACCGTTTCCAGCAGGTAATAGCCGATGGCGTAGCCGGCGAGCCCGCCCAGCACCGAGGAAACCGTGCAGACGGCGGCGATCAGGAAGGCCTTGGCGCGCTGCGCCAGCACCAGCGGCACCAGCACCACATCGGGCGGAATGGGAAAGAACGAACTCTCGGAAAACGACACCACGGCCATCGCCCGCACCGCGTCGGGCCGCGCTGCCAGCCGCATGGTCCAATTGTAGAGTCCGCGGAACATGCTTCCCCGCCCGTGGGCTGTCACCGGCCGCTTCATTGCCGGCCGACCGGCCCCATGCCATACCGAACCACCATCAGCGATAACCGTTAATCCTTCGCCATGCACCTGCTGCACGTTTTCCCCAGTTTCGAGGTCGGCGGCGCGCAGGTCCGTCTGGCGCGGCTGATGAACGACTTCGGCCGGCGCTACCGGCACAGCGTGCTGGCCATGGATGGAGTGGACCCCTTTTGTGGGACCACGATGAGGCCTTTCTAAGGTGGAGCCGCGCTTTCCCCTGTCATCCTTTCATGCTGCCAGTTGCTGTTGCG
>Ga0194131_10005426_pt1 | contig 18399 bp, 16 predicted proteins | sample TA2KigO120mmetaG_FD_148631 | JGI IMG/M metagenome (GOLD analysis project Ga0194131, IMG submission 148631) | Freshwater microbial communities from Lake Tanganyika, Tanzania - TA2015053 Kigoma Offshore 120m | ecosystem: Environmental > Aquatic > Freshwater > Lake | place: Tanzania: Lake... | reverse complement strand
GACATCCTCGCAACCATCAAGCGCTTCTGCCTCGCAAATCTCAAAATTGCCGATAACCAGGCTAAGATCGTCAAAACTTCCGAATCAGGACACTAGTAGCCTTTGTCTTCCAGATTCAGCAACGGAAAGGCGCTGTGCACGCCGGGTAGGTTGGTCGGCATGGCGGCCGAGACGTAGCTCTTGTCGAGTTGCTTCAGGCTGGTGACGCCGAGCAAGCCCATCACCTCCTTCATCTCCTCCTCTAGCAGCTCGATCACGCGCTCGATGCCGGCGGCGCCCGCCGCGGCGAGCCCATAGCAGTAGAGCCGCCCCAGCCCGACCCAGTCGGCGCCGAGACAGACCGCCTTGACGATGTCGCTGCCGCGGCTGAACGAACCATCGACCGCGACTTTGGCGCGGCCGGCCACGGCATCGACCACTTCGGGCAGCACCGCCGCCGAGCCGCGACCATGGTCGAGCTGGCGCCCGCCATGGTTCGAGCAGTAGACGGCCCACACGCCCAGCCGGCAGGCGAGGTCGGCATCCTCGCCCGTGCCGATGCCCTTCAGCATGAACTTCACGTCGGGAAACTTGTCCTTCACCCGCTTGAAGTTCTCCCATGAGAACGCCGCCTGATGATCCTGGCCGGTCGCCGCGACGCGCCACGACTTCACGAAGCGCTTGGCGATGTCGCGCTCGCGGCGGGAATAGACCTGGGTATCGACGGTGATGCAGAACGCATCATAGCCCGCCCCCATCGCCTGGCGCACGCGGTCGGCCACCCAATCATCGTCGCCGCGGACATAGAGTTGATAGATCTTGGGCCCAGCACCGCCTTTGACGATGTCTTCGAGCTTCAGCGTCGTCACCGAGCTGATCAGCATCGCCACATTGGCCGCCCCCGCTCCCTTGGCCACCGTGATGCCGCCTCCCGTCTCGAAGGATTCGAGCGAGCCCACCGGCGCCAGCATCACCGGCAACCGGATCTTCTTGCCGAGGATCTCCGAGGATGGATCGATCTTGGACACGTCGCGCAGCACGCGCGGCTTGAAGGCTATCGAATCGAGCGCCATGCGGTTGCGCCTGAGCGTCGTCTCGGTCTCGGTGCCGCCGATCAGGTAGTCCCAGATGTTGGCATTGAGCCGAATCTTCGCCGCCTTCACGATCTCGTGCAGTGTCGCGAACTCGTTTTCCAGGCCGCTGGCCATATCTCCCCCGGGCTTATGACCAAGCGGTTTTTGCGCGTCCTCGGCGACACGTCAAACCGGCAAGACCATTTCGCAACGCGGCGGATGACGGTAGGCTCGGCGCAACGAAATCCCGGAGGAAGTCATGGCAAGCCCATCGGCGGCGGTCCGCAAGGAAGCGGCCGACATCCGCGTCCAGCCCATCAACGGCTTCATCGGCGCCGAAATCTCGGGCATCGACCTCGCGCGACCGCTGAGCGAGGGTCAATTCAAGATCGTGCACGATGCGCTGGTCCGCTACGAGGTGATCGTGATGCGCGACCAGGACATCACGATCGATCAGCAGATGGCGTTCGGCAAACTGTTCGGCGAGCTGTCGATCCATCCCTTCTCGCCCAACCTCGCCGACAAGCCGGAAGTCATCATCCTCGACTACTCCAAGGACAATCCGCCGGCGCTGACCGACATCTGGCATGCCGACGAGACCTTCCGCGAGGCGCCGCCGATGGCCACCATCCTGCGCGCCAAGGTCGTGCCCGAGATCGGCGGCGACACCCTGTTCTCGAGCATGAGCGCCGCCTACCGCGGGCTCAGCGAGCGCATGAAGCAGCACATCCACGGCATGGAGACGCTGCACGACTTCAAGCCATGGCGGCCACTGTTCGGGGCGAACGATCGACCCAAGCTGCGCAAGCTCGAGGACGACTTTCCCAATCCCTGGCATCCGGTGGTGGCCGTCCATCCGGTGTCGGGACGCCGCATCCTCTACGTCAACCAACAGTTCTGCGTGCGCATCAAGGATCTCAAGACCGACGAGAGCGACACGCTCCTGGCGTTCCTCTACCGGCAGGCCACGGTTCCCGAATACCAGTTGCGCGTGAAGTGGCGGCCGAACACGCTGGTGATGTGGGACAACCGCTCGGTCCTGCACTACGCGGCGCACGACTACTATCCGGCGCGCCGCACCATGGAGCGCGTCACAGTGAAGGGGCAGCGGCCCAAAGGGGTCGAGGGACCCTACTCGCCCGACACCATCGAGGCTAATGGCGCCGTAAAGCCCGCCATCGCCGAAGGCACGCGGCCCGGACCCAAGCGCGCCTTCGACCGCTACTAGCCATGAACCTCACCCGACGCACAGCGCTCGTTGGTCTGGGCGGCGCCCTGATCGCACAGCCCGGACTGGCCCAGGCGCCATGGCCGAGCCAGCCGCTGAAGATCGTCGTGCCCTTCCCGCCCGGGGCGCTCACCGACGTGCTGGGCCGCATGGTGGCCGAACGTCTGCAGGCAGCCCTCGGCCAGCCGGTCGTGGTCGACAACAAACCCGGCGCCGCCACCCAGGTCGGCGCGGCCTTCGTCGCCAAGCAACCGGCCGACGGCTACACATTGCTGGTCGCGACCAGCACCACGCTGGGCATCGTGCCCTTTCTCTATGCCAAGCCGCTGATTGCAATCACCGATTTCACCGGCGTCGCCCTGCTGGGCAACGTCACCTTCTATTTGGTCGTGCGCCCCAACCTGCCGGCGAAGTCCCTGCCGGAGCTGGTCGCTTTGCTGCGCAGCAAACCCGATGGCTACTCGTACGCTTCGCCGGGTGCCGGCACGGCGCATCATCTCCTGGTCGAGCTGATCAGGGACCGCGAGAAGCTGCAGGTGACCCATATTCCCTACCAGGGATCGGCCAAGGCGTTGGTCGACCTCAGCGAGGGCCGCCTCGACTTCATGTTCCTCGATGCCTCGGTCGCCCTGCCGCAGATCGCGGCGGGCAAGGTCGTGGCGTTGGCGGTGACCGGCAATAGGCGCGATCCGGCCAAGCCGGATATCCCGGCCTTGACCGAGCTCTATCCCGGCCTCGGCCTCCAGGCTTGGCAGTCGATCGTGGCGCCAGCCGGCACGCCGGCACCGGTCGTCGAGCGGCTGAATCGTGAAATAAATGTGGCACTGACCGATCCGCCTTTCGGCCAGCGTCTGCGGCAGGTCGGCGTCGAACCTCTGCCATTGACGGTGAAGGCTTTCGACGATTTCATCCGCAATGACGCCGGCCGGTGGGCCGCGCTTGTAAAAATGTCCGGCGCCAAAGCCGACTGACAGCGTAGGGAAGCATGAGAAGACGCGTTCTGGCCAAGGCCTTCCTTTTCGGCATGTTGTGCACGCCGGCGTTCGCCGCCGATCCGCTGCCGACGCTGCAAGAGACGCCGATGTTCGCCCAGGGGGTGAAGTCGGGCACCCTGCCGGCGGTCGACAAGCGCGTGCCGCAGCAGCCGCTGGTGGTGAAGAAATTCGCCGGCGGCGACGGGCCGGGTCGGCAGGGCGGCCAGCTCAATATGCTGATCGGCAGCGCCCGCGACACGCGCCTCATGACGGTCTTCAGCTACACGCGCCTGATCGTCTACACGCCCGAATTCAAGCTGCAGCCTGACATCTTGGAGAGCTACGAGGTCAAGGAAGACCGCGAGTTCACCTTCAAGCTGCGCGCCGGCCATAAATGGTCGGACGGCCAGCCCTTCACGACCGAGGATTTCCGCTTCTTCTGGGAAGACGTCACCAACAACGCCGAGCTCTCGCCGTCGGGTCCGTCGGTTGAACTTCTGGTCGACGGCAAGCCGCCCAAGGTCGAGATCATCGATCAGCGCACCATCAAGTACAGCTGGGAAAAGCCCAATCCCTACTTCATCGAGAGCCAGGCACGCGCCGCCCCGTTGTTCCTGTTCCGCCCGGCGCACTATCTCAAGAAGTTCCATCCCAAATACACGTCGGCCGAGGACATCGCCAAGGCTGCCCGCGGCGGCCAGCAGGGCACGAACTGGGTGCAGATCTATCGGCGTCATGACGTCATGTACGCCAACGACAATCCCGACTTGCCGTCGCTCAACCCGTGGATCAACACCACGGCCTCGCCGGCGCAGCGCTATGTGTTCGCACGCAACCCCTACTATCACCGCATCGACATGAAGGGCCAGCAACTGCCCTACATCGACCGCGTGATCTTCACCCAAGCGGCGGTCAACCTGGTGCCGGCCAAGGCGGGCCTCGGCGAAGCCGATCTGCAGCCGCGCTACATCAACATGCGCGACTACACCTTCCTGCAGAAGAGCGCCAAGACCTCCGGCGTCGACGTGCGGCTGTGGGAATCCGGTTCGGGCTCGCAGCTCGCGCTCTTCCCCAACCTCAATGCCAACGACGAGGAATGGCGCAAGTTGATGCGCGACGTGCGGTTCCGCCGCGCGCTGTCGGTGGCCATCGACCGCGAGGAGCTGAACCAAGTCGTCTACATCGGCCTCGCCAAGCCTTCGGGCAACACCATCATGGAGCGCTCCGAGCTGTTCAAGCCCGACTACGCCAAGAAGTGGGCGCAGTACGATCCCAAGCTCGCCAACAAGCTTCTCGACGAGGTCGGCCTCACCAAGAAGGACAGCCAAGGCTCGCGCCTGCTGCCCGACGGGCGGCCGGCGACCATCGTGGTCGAGCATGCCAGCGAAGAAACCGAGGACGCCGACGCGCTGCAGCTGATCGGTGAGATGTGGAAGAAGATCGGCATCAAGATGCTGGTGAAGCCGCAGACGCGCGACAACTTCCGCCTGCGCGCCTACTCCGGCGAGGCGATCATGACCGCCTTCGCCGGCGTCGTGACTGCCGTGCCGACGCCCAACACCAGCCCGCGCGAATTCGCGCCGACCATGCAGGGCGGTCTGCAGTGGTCGCGCTGGGGCATGTTCATGGAATCGAAAGGCCGACAGGGCGAGAAGTGCGATGTCGAATCGGCCTGCAAGCTCCTCGACTACGTCAAGGAATGGGAACAGGGCACCAACGAGGCCGAGCGGCGCAAGGCCTGGGAGAAGATCCTTGGCCACTACGCCGACGAGGTCTTCACCATCGGCACGGTGAACGGCATCCGCCAACCCATCGTGGTCGGACCAAAGATCAAGAACGTGCCCAAGGAAGCCTACTACGCCTGGGATCCAGGCGGTTATATCGGCCTTTACCAGCCCGACACGTTCTGGGTGGCGCAGTAGAGGTCAGAGCGCCGCAAGCAACACCTTCAACGCTGGTTCGATTCTCGCCCGCTGCTCGGCCGAGGCCGGCGGCATCGGTGCGCGCGGCACGCCGGCATCGATCCCCTGCAAGGCCTGCGCGTAGCGCGTGCAGGCCGGAAGGTTGTCGCCGACCGCCGCATTCCACAGCGGCAGCAGCTTCTCGTGCAGCGCACGGCCGCGCGCGTGGTCGCCCTGCTGCACCGCATCCCACAGCACGCGAAGGGCGCGCGGCGCTGCCGTCAGGATCGCGGCGATCGCGCCGTGCGCACCCAGCGCGAACGACGAATAGAGGAGGGCATCGACGGCGCTGAAGATCCGGCTGCGCGGATCGGCCTGGATCATCAAGTCGGCGAACAGCTTCAGATCGCCGGCGCTCTGCTTGACGCCGATGACGGCCGGCACCTCGCGCATGATACGGACCAGCAGCGCTGGCGACAGATAGGTCCAGGGCACGACGTTGTAGATGATGATCGGCTGTCCGGTCTCTCCCGCGACCGCACGAAAATGCTCGACCATGGCCTCGTCGTCCGGTCGGAAGAGGTAGTGCACCGGCGTGACCTGCAAGGCCGCAATCTTCATGTCACGCACCAACCGGCCGCGCTGGATGGCCGCCCGCGTACTGTCGACGATGACGCCGGCCACGACCGGCACGCGGCTGGCTGCCGCCTCGCAGGTGGCCGCCATGAGGTCGCGGAACTCGCCGGCCTCCAGCGTATGACCCTCGCCCGTGCTGCCGCCTGCCGCCAAGCCATGCGCCCCCCCGGTCACCAGCCAGTCGACCTGAGGCTTCACGAGTCCCAGGTCGATGTCGCCGTTGGCCCGGAACGGGGTCGTCATCGGTGGAATGATTCCCATCAAGTCCATTTCAGTCTCCTCGCCAAACGCCGGTACTTACCAAGTGTCGATGCTCGGGCGCCTCTTGTGCGGCTTGCGCGGCCGCGGTGGCGCGCCGAGCAGGGCCGTGGCCACCCAGTGCCGCGAATCGGCGGGATCGATCACCTCGTCGACCTCGAAGTAGGTCGCGGTGCTGAGCGCCTTGCCGCGGGCGTAGGCCGCCGCCACCATCTTGTCGAACAATGCCCGCCGCTCGGCGGGATCGACGAGGGCTTCGAGCTCCTTGCGATAGCCGAGCTTGACCGCACCCTCCAGTCCCATGCCGCCGAACTCGCCGGTCGGCCAGGAGATCGCGAAAGTGCCGGCATGGAAGGAGCCGCCGGCCATCGCCTGCGCACCCAAGCCATAGGCCTTGCGCAGCACGATCGTGCCGAACGGCACGCCGAGGTTGGCGCCGGTCACGAACAGCCGAGAACAGTGGCGCACCAGCGCCGTTTTCTCGACCTCGGGCCCCACCATCATGCCCGGCGTATCACAAAGGAACAGCACCGGCAGGTCGAAGGCATCGCAAAGCTGCAGGAAGCGCGCCGCCTTGTCGGAACCGTCGGAGTCGATGGCGCCGGCAAGATGGGTCGGGTTGTTGGCGACGATGCCGAACGGCTTGCCTTCGACGCGCGCCAAGGCCGTCACCATGCCGAGCCCGAAGGCGCGACGCAGCTCCAGCACCGAGCCCTCGTCACACAAGGTCTTGATGACGTCGCGCACGTCGTAGACGCGCAACCGGTTCTCGGGAATGGCGCGGCGCAACAGCCGCTGATCGGCGGCCCGCCATTCCGGCAGCGCACCCTGGAAGTAGGACAGATACTTCTTGGCCACGGCGACCGCCTCGGCCTCGTCCTCGACCGCGATGTCGACGGTGCCGTTGGGCACCTGCACGCTCATCGGGCCGACTTCCTCGGGCGCGAACACGCCGAGATTGCCGCCCTCGATCATGGCCGGCCCGCCCATGCCGATCGACGAGTTCCTGGTGGCGATCACCACGTCGCAGCAGCCCAGGATCGCGGCGTTGCCGGCAAAGCACCGGCCGGAATTGATGCCGACCAGTGGCGAGGAGCCGCTCAGTCGGCCGAAGATGTGGAAGGCCATGGTGTTGAGGCCGGCCACCGACTGCACGTCGACATCGCCCGGCCGACCGCCGCCGCCCTCGGTGAAGAAGACGAGCGGAATGCGCTGTTCCTCGACGATCTCGAACAGTCGGTCCTTCTTGTGATGGTTGGTCTTGCCCTGTGTTCCGGCCAGGACCGTGTAGTCGTAGAGCGCCACCGCGACCCGGCTGCGCTCGGCACCGAACAACGAGCCATTGACCCGTCCGATGCCGGTGATCAGCCCGTCGGCCGGCGTCTTCTCGATCAGGTCCTCGGTCGTCCGGCGCGTGCGCTGGCTCGCGATGGCAAAGGCGCCCCATTCGACGAAGCTGCCGGGATCGACCAGATCGTCGAGGTTCTGCCGTGCCGTGCGCTGGTTGGTCTTGCGACGGCGCGCCACTGCATCGGGCCGCCGCTCGTCGAGCGTCAGGGCGCGCCGTTCGAAGTACTCGGCGAGATCGGGCCGGACATGGTCGAGATCGATCGCCTCCTCGGCCGCCGCGCTCTTCACCTCGACATCGGCCTCCTCGACGAACATCAGCGCATGGCCTTCGTAGATCGTCTCGCCGACCTCGACGGCGATGCGCCGCACGTAGCCGCGCACCGGGCTGCGGATCTCGTGCTGCATCTTCATGGCGTCCATGATCAGAAGCGGCTGGCCGGCTGCGACGGCGGCGCCCTCGCCGACGGCAAGGCTGACGATCGTGCCCTGCATCGGCGCCGGAACAGCCACGGTCCCTTCGGGCGATTCCGGCTCGGCCGCAGGCGCCGACGGCTGCACGGCCTTGCCGAACGTCAGCACCGCCAACGGATCGACCGCATCGACCCGGGCACCCGCCTGTCGTCCCGCCGAGGTGGCAGCGGCAGCGGTGGCGGGAAAGTAGAGACCCGGCTGAAGCGTGGCTGCCGCATCGATCAGGACCTTGGCCTGCTCGTCGACGAAGCGCGTGTGAACCCTGTCGGCGCGGAAGTCGCGATGCGCCAACAGCGCACGCAGGAACGCGATGTTGCTCGGTGCGCCGTCCAGCCGGAACGCCGCCAGCGCCCGTTCGGCACGTGCCAGCGCGTCGGCGAAGTCGGCCGACGGGCTGTGCACGATCAGCTTGGCGATGAGCGAATCGAAATTCGGATTGGTGCGGTATCCAGCATAGCCGTAGGTGTCGACACGCACGCCGGGGCCCGACGGCGGCTCAAAAATGGTGAGCGTGCCGCCGCCCGGCTTGGCCGATCCATCGGCGGTCATGGTCTCCATGTTGACGCGAAGCTGGAAGGCATGGCCGCGCGGCTTGGCCTCCCCGACTCCGGTCTTGACCAGACTCTCGCCCGACGCCAACCGCAGCTGAGTCTTGACCAGATCGACACCCCAAACCTCCTCGGTCACCGTGTGCTCGACCTGCAGGCGCGGATTGGCCTCGATGAAGAAGAACTCGTCGCCTTCGACCAGGAACTCGAAGGTGCCGAGGCTGCGATACTTCGCGGCCTTGGCCATGGCGACCGCCGCCGCCACGATCTTCTTGCGCAGCGATGCCGCGAGATTGGGGCTGGGCGCCAACTCGACGATCTTCTGGCTGCGGCGCTGGATGGTGCACTCGCGCTCGCCCAGGGCAACGATGCCGCCTTTGCCGTCGCCGACGATCTGAATCTCGATGTGGCGCGCTCGACCGACCAGCCGCTCGGCGTAGAGGCTGCCGTTGCCGAACGCCGACTTCGCTTCGGCCGAGGCGCGAGTGAAAGCGTCGGCGATTTCGCCTTCGGACTTGATCAGCCGCATGCCGCGGCCGCCGCCGCCGGCGATCGCCTTCAGCGCCATGCCCGTCTTGGCGTGTGCCTTGAAAAAGGCGATGGCGCCGGCGAGGTCGACGACGCCGGTGCCGGCCAGCACCGGCACCTTGCTCTTTTGCGCATGGCCGCGGGCGCGTGCCTTGTCACCGAACAGATCGAGCTGGTCGGGTGTCGGACCGACGAAGACGATCTTGGCCGCGGCGCAGGCTCGGGCGAAATCGGCGTTCTCGGAGAGAAAGCCGTAGCCCGGATGGACGGCATCGCAGCCCATAGCTCTTGCCGCGGCAATGACTCCGGCGACATCGAGATAGGCCGCGGCGCCTTTGCCTTTGACGGCAGCCGCCTGATCGACTCGCCGGACATGGAGCGACGCGGCGTCGTCCTCGGAGTGAATGCCAGCGGTGGCGATGTCGAGCTCGGCGGCGGCTTGGGCGATGCGGATGGCGATTTCGCCGCGATTGGCGATCAGGAGTTTCTTCAGCATGTCGGCACGTCTCGGGGTACAACTCGTCCATGTCCAAAAGGCTGCTCATTGTGGCGCATGCGCCGTCGGAGAACACTCTTTCCCTGCGCGCCGCCGTCGCGCGGGGCGCGCTCAGCGAAACGGGTATCGACGTGCGCGTCGCGGCGCCGCTGCAAGCCGGCCCTGACGACGTATTGGCCGCCCAGGCGGTCGTCCTCGGCACGACCGAAAACCTGGGCTACATGAGCGGCGCGCTAAAGGACTTCTTCGACCGCTCGTACAATCCGCTGCTCGACAAGACGCAAGGGTTGCCCTGCGCCCTCTACATCCGAGCCGGCAGTGACGGCACCGGCACGCGCCGCGGCGTCGAGACGATCCTCACCGGCCTGCACTGGCGCTTGGTGCAGGAACCGTTGATCTGCAAGGGCCCGTGGCAGCCCGTATTCGTCGAGCAATGCGAGGAGCTGGGGGCCGCCATGGCAGCCGGGCTGGCGGCCGGAATCTTCTGAGTCTTACTGCGCGGTATAGCCGCCATCGACGACCAGGCCCGACCCGGTCATGAAGCCGGCATCGTCGGAGGCCAGGAACACGATGCCCTTGGCGATGTCGTCGGCGAGACCGAGCCGGCCGATCGGATGCATGCGAACCGACACCGCGCGCGTGCCTTCGGTGTCGTTGGTGCCCTGGGCGCGCGCCCGCATGACGAAGGTCTGCTGGCCCATGTCGGTGTCGATCACGCCGGGATGGATCGAGTTCACCCGAATCTTGTAGCCCTTGCGGCCGAACTCGAGCGCGGTCGACTTGGTGAACAAGGTGACGCCGCCCTTGGTCAACGAATAGAGCGGGTCGAGCTGGGAGCCGACCAGGCCCGCCACCGAGGCGAGGTTGACGATCGCCGCGCCATGCTCGCTGGCGGCGCCGCTTGCCTTGAGATGCGGCAGCGCCGCGCGCGTGCCGAGCACGACACCGGTCAGGTTGACCGCCACCAGCCTGTCCCACTCGTCGAGGGTGGCCTCTTCGACACCCTTGCCGTTGAAGATCCCGGCGTTGTTCACCAGCACGTCGAGCTTGCCGAACCTCTTCACCGTGGCGTCAAGTGCCGCGGTCCAGCTCGCCTCCCGTGTCACATCGAGTGAGACATAAAGCGCCTGCCCACCCGCCGCCTCGATCTCCCGCGCGGTCTGCCGGCCGCGTTCGTCGAGCACGTCGCCGATCGCCACCTTGGCGCCGACACTTGCCATCAGCTTCGCCGTGGCGCCGCCGATGCCGCGCGCCGCGCCCGACAGGAATGCGACCTTGCCGTCCAGCCTGTTCATCCTTCCTCCCGATACGAATTTGCCGCTATGCTACCTGCCAGAGAGGAAAAAGAAAACAGGGAGGGCCGCCGGACATGCGCCGAGGTCGGTTGATCGCGACAGGCGCCATGTTGGCCTTCTGCCTGTTTGCGATCTGGCAGTCGTTGTTGCTGCCGCTGATGGACCGCCTGGGCCCCGGCCCGGGCTTCTTTCCGTTCTGGCTGGCGTTGATCGGCGCGCTGCTGGCCGTAGCCTTGTTGATCACCACCTTCCGCGACGCAACCGGACCCGACGACGACATGGCCGTCTTGCCGCACGGTGAAGGCGGCAGGCGCAGCATCGTCATCGTGGTGTTTCTGATGATCGCCACGGCGATCATGGACGTCGTGGGCTTTCGCCTCACCATGCTGGCCTTCAACGCCGCCCTGGTCGTCGCGCTGGGCGAGCGGCGATGGTGGGTGATCGCCCTGTTCGCGATCGCCGGCAGCTATGGCGTCTACCACGTCTTCACCACGTGGCTCGACGTGCTGCTGCCGGAAGGCCGATTGGGATTCTGATCATGGATGCGCTCGGTCATCTCCTCTCGGGTTTCGCGGCGGCGCTCTCCGTTCACTATCTGCTGTACGCCTTTGCCGGCTGCATGCTCGGCACGTTGATCGGGCTGCTGCCCGGCCTGGGACCGGCCGCCGGGACGGCGATCCTGATCCCGCTCACCTTCAGCCTCGACGCCACTGGCGCCATCATCATGCTGTGCGCCATCTACTACGGCGCGATGTATGGCGGCACCATCACCTCGGTGCTGATCAACGTTCCGGGCGAAGCAGCCTCGGTGGTGACCTGCATCGACGGCCATCAGATGGCGCGCCAGGGCCGCGCCGGTTCGGCCCTGGGCATTGCCGCCATCGGCTCTTTCGTCGGCGGCACGCTCGCCACCGTAGCGCTGGTCGTGGTCGCCATGCCGCTCGCCTCGTTGGCGCTGAAATTCGGCCCCGCCGAGTTCTTCGCCTTGATGGTCGCAGGCCTCTGCCTGGTCGTCGGGCTTGCCGGCAAGAACATCCTGGCCGCCTTGCTCATGACGGTGATCGGCCTGCTCTTCGCCATGATCGGCGTCGATCCGGTGCGCGGCGCGCCGCGCTTCACCTTCGGCGTCGAGGAGCTGTTCGACGGCATCGGCTTCGTGCCGGTCGTCATGGGTCTGTTCGGTGTCGCCGAGCTATTGCTTGCGGCAGAGAAGCGCCAGGCGCGCATGATCGACGCCGAACTCAAGAGTTGGCTGCCGAGCCGGCAGGAATGTCGCGATTCGGCCGGCGCAATCGGCCGCGGCACCGTCGTCGGCTTCGTGCTGGGCCTGATTCCGGGAGTCGGCGCGATCGTGCCGACCTTCATGGCCTACGTGCTGGAGAAGCGCCTGTCGAAGACGCCCGAGCGGTTCGGCCAGGGCGCGATCGAGGGTGTCGCCTCGGCCGAGACCGCCAACAACGCCTATGCCAACGCTTCGATGGTGCCCCTGCTGGCGCTCGGCATCCCGAGCTCGCCCACCATCGCCGTGCTGATGGGCGCCTTCATCATCAACGGCATAACACCCGGGCCGTTTCTCTTCGCCGAGCAACCCAAGCTCGTCTGGACGGTGATCGCGAGTTTCTTCGTCGGCAACGTGCTCCTGCTGATCCTCAATCTGCCGCTGGTCGGGCTGTGGGCCAAGCTGCTCAAGATCCCGTTCAGCTTCATGTGCGCCGGCGTCTTGATCTTCTGCGTGATCGGCGCCTATGGCCTGAAGCAGAGCCTGTTCGACGTCTGGGTGATGCTGGGCTTCGGCATCATCGGCTACCTGCTGCGCAAGCTCGACTTCCCCGTCGCGCCGGCCATTCTGGCGCTGATCCTGGGCCCGATGATGGAGAAATCCCTGCGCACGACACTCGAGATATCGGGCGGCAGCTTCGCCATCTTCCTCGATCGGCCGGTCGCGCTGGCCCTGCTCGCCGTGCCGGTGATCGTTGTCGGCTTTCTCTTGTTCAAGCCGCGTTCTCTCGACAAGCTCCGGGAAAGCGACGTCGACTGACCAGACCTACGCCAACGCCAACGCCAACGCCAAAAGGGAGGAACCACATGCTCATCCGTCGCCGTACCGTGCTCGCCGCCTCCGCCGCGAGCGCGCTCGCAAGCCCCGCCCTTGCCCAGAACTACCCGCGCCGCGCCGTGCAGCTCGTCGTCGCTTTCCCGGCCGGCGGCAGCACCGATGTCGGCGCCCGCATCCTGGCGGGCCTTGCCGAAAAGGACTTCGGCCAGCCCATCACTGTGGTGAACAAAGGCGGCGCCGGCGGCCAGATCGGCTTCACCGAGATCGCCCGCGCCCGGCCCGACGGCTACACGCTGGGCTTCCTCAACCTGCCCGGCATGAACACCATCACGCTCGATCCCGAGCGCAAGGCCGCCTTCACGATCGACAGCTTCATCCCGATCGTGAACCAAGTGCTCGATCCGGGCTTCATCTGGGTCAAGGGCGACAGCCCCTACAAGACCCTCGCCGACCTGGTCGACGCGGCGAAGAAGAACCCGGGCAAGATCAGCGCCTGCACCACCGGCATCCTGAGCGACGACCACCTCGCCATCCTGATGGTACAGGAGGCGGCCAACTGCGAGTTCCGCATCGTCCACTTCGACGGTGGCGCGCAGCAGCTCACCGGCGTGCTCGGCGGTCATGTCGACGTGGCCTTCGACAATGTCGGCAGCGTCTTCAAGCGCGTCGGAACCGGCGAGATCCGCGGCCTTGCCGTCACCGACACCCAACGCTCGAAGTTCCTGCCGCAGATCCCGACCACGCCGGAACTCGGCATGCCGACGGTGATCTCCTCCTCGACGCGCGGCGTCGGCGCCCCCAAAGGCACGCCGGCCGACATCTGCAAGGTCGTCGAGACCGCCTTCCTGAAGGCGATCAACTCCACCGAGATGAAGGAGAAGATGGACGCCGTCGGGCTCGCCCTGAAGCCGATGGTCGGGGCGGAGTATGCCAAGTACTATGCCGACCTGCAGGCCCAGGCGAAGAAGTACACCGACTGGGCGTTGAAGATGCGGTAGCGACCGCCGGACGGCGACCTGCGGCGGCAATTACTATAAATATGTAAATTACTTAAGTAATTGACAGAGATTTTGCCGCCGCCTACTCTGCGCCGTCGCCGTGGCGCAGCCGCAGATCCCTCCGTTGGAAGCGCCGCTGACGCGACGCTTGGCAACGAGAGGTGATGTCATGTTCGAATTTCGGCCCGGTATGGGCCCGCGATGCTTCGATGGAGGACGACCGGGTGAGATCGTGGATCTTCGCGTGATCCGGAATCGGCCGCCGCAATCTCGCCTCGGCAGCGGGCGAGCCCGGCCGACCACCGCCCTGCCCTGCGCGGCCGGTCACAGGGCATGTATCGATAGCGGGCGACCGGCCATCGACTGCCTGCGCCTGCTCAAGAGAAGCTGCTTTGACGGCGTTCCCACCATCTTCGCGCCCGGCGTGTGGGGCAAACGAGCCTAGTCGCCTCCACTGACCGATCGTCTGAGATCAGCGAGAGGCAATTGCCGATGCCGATCCGGTCCTGGCCGATATCAGCCTTTGGTGCCCATCTTGTTGAACGGCACGTCCTTGTCGACCCGCACGTCGGCGGGCAAGCCGAGCACGCGTTCGGCCACGATGTTGCGCAGGATCTCGTCGGTGCCGCCGGCGATGCGGAAGCCCGCGCCGCCGATCCACTGGGCCTGGAAGCCGGCGGCATGCGGCACCTCCTCCTTCATGATGCCGGCCGGGCCCATCAGCTCCATGGCGAAGGCGCCCATGTCCTGCATCTTGGGCGCCGCCACGATCTTGATGATCGAGGATTCGGGGCCAGGCGTCTGGCCTTTCGACAAGGCCGTGAGCGTGCGGTAGCGCGTCAGCTTGAGGCCCTGCTGCTGGACGTACCAGTCGGCGATCCTGCTGCGCACCTGCTGATTGCGGATCGCCGGTCCGTCCTCCAGCTCGGTGTCGCGCGCGAGCTCCATCAGTTCGTCGACATCGAGACCGCCCGACGGCATGCCGACCGCCAGCCGCTCGTTCATCAGCGTCGTCAGCGCCGCCTTCCAGCCCTCGCCGACCTTGCCCAGGCGCTGGCTGTCGGGCACGCGGACGTCGGTGAAGAACACCTCGTTGAAGTTGGCGCCGCCCGACATCTGCTTGATCGGCCGCACCTCGACACCGGGCGTCTTCATCGACAGGAAGAACATGGTCAGTCCCTGGTGCTTGGGGACCGAGGGGTCGGTGCGGGTGATGATGATGCCGTAGTCGCAATAATGCGCCCCCGAGGTCCACACTTTCTGGCCATTGATCACCCAGCCGTCGCCGTCCCGCTCGGCGCGGGTGCGGATGCCCGCCACGTCCGAACCCGCCGCCGGCTCGGAGAAGAGCTGGCACCACACTTCCTCGCCGTGCAGCGCCGGCTTGACGTAGCGCTTCAACTGCTCGGGCGTGGCATAGGCCATCATGGTGGGAATGCACATGCCGAGCCCGATGTCGAAGAAGCCGAGCGGCACCAGATAGTTCGACTCTTCCTGCTGATAGATCACCTGCAGGATGGGAGAGCCGCCGCGGCCGCCATATTCCTTGGGCCACGTGATGCGGGCATAACCCGCCGCCGCCTTCTTGGCCTGCCAGGCCTTGGCCTTCGCCAGCAGCTCGGGATCGTCGTTGCGGGCGCGGAAGCTCTGCTTGTCCTCGCTCTTGCGCGTGGCGTTGGCGTCGAGCCAGGTCCGCACTTCCTTGCGGAACGCGGCTTCTTCCGGCGTGTCGTTGAAGTCCATGGGTCTCTCCTAGGCCGCGTTCTTCTGTTCGAGTCGGCTCACCAGCTTGTCCTTCCAAGCCATCGGCCCACCCAGCGCCAGCGCCATCACCCGGGCGCGGCGGTAGTGGAACTGGGTGTCGGCCTCCCAGGTGAAGCCGATGCCGCCGTGGGTCTGGATGTTCTCCTTGGCGGCAAAATCGTAGGCGTCGGTCGCGGCGATCCGCGCCGCCGCGGCGGCGAGCGGCAGATCGGCGCCGCCGTCGGTCAGCATCATGGCGCCGTAGTAGGCGTTGGAGCGCGCCAGCTCGAGCTTGACGTAGCAGTCGGCGAGCTTGTGCTTGATCGCCTGGTAGGAGCCGATCGGCCGGCCGAAGGCTTGGCGCTGCAAAGCGTAATCGCGCGCCATCCACATCGCCGCCTCGGCGCCGCCCACTTGGGCGAAGGCGAAGTAGACCGCGGCCGCATCGTAGAGACGCTCCAGCGTGCGCCAGCCCTCGCCTTCCGCGCCGAGCAGCTCGGCGGTGGCATCCTTGAACGTCAGCTCGGCATGCTTGCGCGCCGGATCGATCGTCTCGACGCGCTTTCGCGCGACGGCTGCCTGTGCGAGATCGACCAGCACCAGCGACACGGCGCGCTCGCCCTGGCCGCCGGTATTGGCCAGCACGATCGCGAAGGACGCGACCTCGCCGTCGACCACCGGCAGCTTCTTGCCGTTCAACCGGCCGCCGCCAAACAGGGTCCGCGTGGTGCGCGGCTTGGGTGGTTGCGGGCCCTCGGCGATCGCCAGCGTGCCGGTCGCCCGGCCCGCCGCCAAAGCCGGCAGCCACTTCTTCTTCTGGCCATCCGAGCCGGCGAGCTTCAATGCCTCGGTCGCCAGCACCACCGAGCTGTCGAACGGCACCGGCGCGGCAGCGCGGCCGATCTCCTCGGCGACCACGCAAAGCTCCAAAGGCGACAGGCCGAGGCCACCATATTCTTCCGGAATGGCCGTGCCAGGCACGCCGAGCTCGATCAGGCCCTTCCACACCTCGTCGGCATGGGTCTCGTCGCCGTCCAGCACGCGACGCACGACCTTGGTCGGGCACTTGTCGGCGAGGAACTTGCGCACCTGCTCCTTGAGCAGCTTCTGGTCGTCGGAGAAATCGAAGTTCATGATGACGCGAGCCTATAGCACGATGCGTTCAGCTGGAATCAGCTGAACGCATCGTGCTCTTTGGAACTGCTGTTGAAACCGGCGCGTTTCCGATCAAATGGAACCGCAAGCGGTTCCATTTGATCGCAAGCCGCTCTAGCAAGCAAGCTCGCATCGGGGAACGGCAGAAGGTTCCGACAGGCGGGTGCTCATCTGTGATAGGGTTCGGCGCATGGACACCGCGAAAATCCAGGATTGGCACGCCCACGTCTACTTCGATGCCATCACCGTCGAGCCGGCCCGCGCGTTGCGCGACAAGATCGAGAAGACGTTCACCGACAACATCGTCATGGGCCGCTTCCACGAGCGGCCGGTCGGCCCGCATCCGCGCTTCAGCTATCAGGTGTTGTTCAAGAACGAGCAACTGGCACCGCTGCTGTCGTGGCTCACCTTGAACCGCGGCGCGCTCACCGTGTTCGTGCATCCCAATACCGGCGAGGCGCTCGAGGACCATCGCGACCGCGCCATCTGGCTCGGCGAGCAAGTGCCGCTGGTGCTCGACGCGCTCAAAGGCTGAAAGGACGGATCATGGATACGCTGCTGCCGCTGGCCAAGAAGGTCGGCGAGAAACTGAAGGCACGCAAGGAGACGGTCGGTGTTTCCGAATCGTCGGCCGGCGGGTTGATCTCGGCCGTGCTGCTCGCGGTGCCCGGCGCCTCGGCCTACTTCATGGGCGGCGCCGTGGTCTACACGCGACCGGCCGGCGAGGCGTTCCTGGGCGCGACCAAGGAGAAGCGCGCCGGCATCCGCTCCTCGTCGGAGCCGTGGGCGACCCTGGCGGCCGAGCTGGTGCGCGAGCGGCTCGGCACGATTTGGGGCTTGGCCGAGACCGGCGCATCGGGCCCGACCGGCAACTCCTACGGCGATCCCGCCGGCCACACCTGCGTCGCGGTGGTCGGCCCCAAAGGCAGGATCGCGCGCACGCTGCGCACCGGCTCCAACGATCGCGTCGCCAACATGCGAGCGTTTGCTGCCGAGGCGTTGCGGCTCCTGGACGAGCAGCTTTCCTGAGTCAGCCGCCTCTGACCGACAACGCAGCCAGCGCCACGCTCAGCCAACCCAATATGAAAGCGGTGCCGCCGAACGGCGCCACTGCGCCGAACCATCGCGGGCCGCCGAAGGCGAGCGCGTAGAGGGCGCCGGAGAAGAGCACGCTTCCCAGCAGGAACAAGCACTGTCCGGCAAGCGCCGCGCCCCCGTGCAACACCGCGCCGCGCGACAGCGCCGCCACCGCAACCATCGCCAACGCGTGGATCAGGGCGTAGTGGCTGCCGGTCTGCAGCCACTCGCGCGCCTTCGCGCCGGCTGCGGTAGAGGCGTCGAGGCCATGCGCCGCAAAGGCACCGATGGCGATCGATGTCGCAGCGCTCAGCGCCGCGATGACGATCCAGCCCCAGCCCGCCGCACTCGCCACGCGTCTACTGCGGGCGCGGCTGCGGCCGGCCGCCGGCGGTGATGCCGCCGTCGATCACCAGCTCCTGACCGGTGATGTAGTTGGCGGCCTCGGTGCACAGGAACAGCACGCCGTTGGCGATGTCCTGCGCCTGGCCGACGCGCACCAGCGGCGTCACCATGGCCGACCGTTCGGTGGGATCGATCGGCGCGTTGCGGCGGTTGCCTTCGGCGCCGGTCGGGATCTTGCCCCAGATCGGCGTGGCGATGATGCCGGGATGGATCGAGTTGCAACGGATG
>Ga0194131_10005425_pt1 | contig 18399 bp, 14 predicted proteins | sample TA2KigO120mmetaG_FD_148631 | JGI IMG/M metagenome (GOLD analysis project Ga0194131, IMG submission 148631) | Freshwater microbial communities from Lake Tanganyika, Tanzania - TA2015053 Kigoma Offshore 120m | ecosystem: Environmental > Aquatic > Freshwater > Lake | place: Tanzania: Lake... | reverse complement strand
GGCCGAGGTGGAGGCACTGTTCGAGCTGTCGCCGGGCGACCGTGATCGCCTCGCCGGTCGCGACGTGGGGGAGGAGCTGGTGCTGCGCCGCGTGGTCGAGGCCGCCGGCCGGTCGCGGGCCTACATCGACGGGCGCCTCGCCACCGCCTCGGAGCTGGCCGAGGTGGCGCGTGGCCTCTGCGACATCAGCTCCCAGCACGAGCACCACTCGCTCGTCGACCCGGGCTCGCACCTCGGCTACCTCGATGCCTACGCCGACCTGGGCGACCTCCGCGCCCAGATGGACAACGCCTGGACCGCCCTCCGCGACGCCGAGGCCGCCATGGACACCCTGCGCGGCCGCCTCCGGGAAGACCGCGCCGACTGGCTCCGCTTCCAGCTCGCCGAGCTGGAGAAGGTCGACGGGCTCGACGTCGACGAGGCCGAACTGTCGCGACTTCGCAATGTCGATGCGCTGTCGGCGCTGGTGCAACGCGCCCACGGCCGGCTCTACGACGACGACCAGGCCGCGAGCGGGGCCCTGTCCCGGGTGGAGTCCGACGTCGCGGCGGCGGCGCGGCTCGACCCGGCCCTCGGCGCCGTCCACGAGCGCGTTGCTGCGCTGTCCACCGAGCTCGACGACATCGCCACCGAGCTGGGCCGCTACGCCCGCGGGCTGCGCGCCGACCCCGCCCGGCTCGCCGCGCTGGAAGAGGCGCAGCACGAGGTGCGTCGCCTGCGTCGTAAGCACGGCGACGATCTCGCCGGCGCCCGGGCGCGCGTGGCGCTGGAGCTCGGCGAGATCGAGGGCTCGGCCTCCGCGCTGGCCGACGCCGAAGCCAGCATCGAGGCGGCCCGTTCCGCCGTGCAGCGGGTGGCGCCGGAACTCTCGGCGCGGCGCCGGGCCGAGGCGCGGACACTCGCGACGGGCATCACCGCCGAGCTGGCCTCGCTGGGCATGGGCGAGGCACGGGTAGACGTGGAGGTGGCCGACGCGGGCATCGGTCCCCGGGGCTCGGACCGCGTGGAGTTTCGCATCGCCACCAACCGCGGCGAGGAGCCGCGCCCGCTGCGCAAGGTGGCGAGCGGCGGGGAGCTGTCTCGCGCCCTGCTCGCGGTGAAGCGGGTGCTGGCCCAGGTGGGCCCCGTGGGCACCTACGTCTTCGACGAGGTGGACAGCGGCGTGGGCGGCGCCGTGGCCGAGGCCATCGGGCGCAAACTATACGAGGTGTCGCGACACCATCAGGTGCTCTGCATCACCCACCTGCCCCAGATCGCGGCCTGGGCCGACCAGCACCTCCACGTGCGCAAGGAGGCGGTGGGCGACCGCACCTACTCCTCGGTGCGCGCGCTCGACGAGACAGCCACCGTGGAGGAGCTGGCCCGGATGCTCGGCGGGCTGCGCGTGAGCGACGCGGCCCGGGCGGCGGCGCGGGAGCTGCGGATCGGGGCGCGCGGGTAGCGGACGCGCACGCGCCACTGCTGGGCATCGCGACGACGCGCGGGGGTCGTGCTACCCCTTTCGCCATGCTCCGCCTCGTCACCTTCCTGCTCTCCGCGGCCCTGCTGGCCTGCGGGCCTGTCGCCTTCGACGGCGAGGTCGACACGGCCGAGCCGACGGAGACCCCTACTCTCCAGGGCGAAGCTCAGGAGTTCCTCGACGCTCACAACGACGTGCGCGCCGGCGTGGGGGTCGGTCCGCTCGCGTACGACGAGGGGGTGGAGGCCTCGGCCCGGGGGTGGGCCAGCGAGCTCGCGGCCGACGACTGCGCCTTCGAACACGAGGACCAGAGCGACTACGGCGAGAACCTGTGGTGGTCGTCGTATGCGCCCACGCCAACCGAGGTCGTGCAAGGCTGGGCCAGCGAGGTGGAGTTCTACGACTACGACACCAACAAGTGCGACCGCGGCAAGGCCTGCGGCCACTACACGCAGGTGGTGTGGGCCGACAGCGAGCGCCTCGGTTGCGGCAAGGGCACCTGCGGCAACGGCGCGGTGATCTGGGCTTGCCGCTACGACCCACCGGGGAACTGGGTGGGGGAGAAGCCCTACTGATCGCCCTCGCCGCGCTAGACTCGCGCCGCCGGCGCCCCTCGCCCTCGCCAACCACGTGCTCGCGACGGGCGACACGCTCCAGTTGCTCGTGCCCGCCGAGAGGTTGGCGAGCCTGCCCTCAGCTCCGGCGTATGCGTCGTAAGCCGCGCGACAGGCCGAATCCCAGCAGCGTGGCGGCGCCCACCTCCACCGCGAGCACCGCCGGCTGCGTGGACCGCGCCGACGACGCCACCGGAGGGTTCGCCAGGTACTTCGCCCTGCGCTCGTCGGCCTCGGCGCGCAGCTCGAGCTGGCGCCGCACCAGCCGGTCGAGCGTGGCGTTGCGCAATGCGTCGGAGGCCTCGGCACTCGCGAGGGCGCCCTGGATGGCCCCGTCGTGAATCGTCCACACGCGGCGCACCGCCGTGGCGGCCCGCTTGAATGATCGTTCTTGCAGGCCCCAGAATGCGTCCATCTCGGCGCTGGTCACGCCCTCGCGCAGCGTGGCGTCGGGATCGTCGTTCTTGTCGTCGAAGCTGACGCCCCACTTCCGGTAGCGCTTGTCGACGATCGCCCGGGTGCCGGCGTACATCGGCGCGCCGTCGGGGGCGCTGGCCTTGATGAGCGCGCGCGTGGCTTCGAGACCATAGTCGCCGGCGGCGGCGGAGGGCAGCTTGGCGAGGAACTCGGTGTCGTCGGAGGTGATGGCCGCGGCGAGGCGCGCGTCGCCCGCGAGGAGCTTCTTCTCCGCGAGTTGCTCGGAGATGGTGTGGTGGTTGGTGAGGATGCCGATGCCGATGCTCGCCAGCGAGGGCAGCTCGCCGAGGTAGCCGCCACCGGTGAGGAAACTCTTGCCGAGGCGCTGGAAGAAGGCGTCCTTGAAGAAACCGTAGAGGCCCACTTGCACGGTGTGGATCGGGTTCCCCGTGTCCTCCAGGTAGTGGAAGGCGTGCCCGGCGTAGGCGCTGGACAACAGCGGGTAGCCCTCGAGCGCAGCGATCGTGCTCAGGTCGAGGTGGCTCTGCGTCATCTCGGCGGCGAGGGTCACGATCGGGCCGCCGGGCCAGCCGGCTGCCACCGCGAAGCGCGGCGGGTCGGTCTGCAGCACGGCGGGGTCTTCGGAGAACTCGAGCTGGTCGAGCCCGTAGTGGGCGTGGGCCTGTGAGGAGAGAGCGCCCAGCTTGCCCATGTTGAGGATGATGGGGTCGTCGGGCACGCCGGGTTGCGGCTTCCGGTCGGGTCCGTGCGCGAGGCGCTCGCGATTGCGGTAGTCGTCGTCGGGTCGACGCGCGGACACGGAAACCGTGGCCAGCCGCGAGCTGTCGATGTCGAACTTGTCGAACCCGTACACGTCCTGGTCGGGGTTGAGGAGCAGCAGCTCCTTGAGCGCCCAGCGATCGAAGTCGCCGGGCGACGGGTAGCGAGCTGTCCATGCAGCGGCGAGATCCGGCGTGTTTCGGCCGTAGTTGTCGATGCGCATCACCAGCGCCGCCACCCCCGCCTTCGACTGGGCCTCGGGGTCGAGCAACGGAGGCACGTAGCTGGCAGGATCGACCCCCTCGGGCGCGGGCGGTACCGGGCCGGCCAGCGACGTGCTGTCGCCGAGGATGAGCCTCAGCGCCTCCTCGGTGAGCTCTTCGTGGACCTTCTCGCCGTAGGCGAGCGCGAGGGAGGCGGCGAGGAGGAGCATGTCAGGGACCGTGATAGGTGAAAAGCGTGCCGCCCACGCGGAGCTGGTCGCCGTCGACGAGGCGATGGACGGCCACGTTCTTGCCGTTGACCTCGATGGGGGTGAGCACGAAGCCTCGCTGTACCAGCCAGCCACCCTCGTCGGCGCGCACCGCGCCCGCCGAGAAGAAGGGCAGCACGCCGGTAACGGGAATGTCGCGACCGAAGAGGAGCACTTCGCCCCTGAGGTCGTAGAGAACGCCGTCGACGCCGAGTAGGTGGGGCGCGGCCGGGGCGGACCCTGCCGGCGGCGAGGCGGCGGCGGCCTGCGTGGCCGCGAGGATCTCCGCCACGGGTATGGCCGGAGACGTCAGGTCGTCACCGACGTCGCCGGAGCGACCGGTGTACTCGGCGCCCTCGCCCGCGTCCTCGAGCTTGAGGCGCAGCGAGAACTTGCCGACCACCACGACGTCGCCAGGGCCGAACGGTGCCTCAGTAACCGGGGCGCCGTTGAGATGCGTGCCGTTGGCGCTGCCCTTGTCCTCGATGTACCACCCGTCACCGCGGCGGACGATGAGCGCGTGGGTGCGCGACACGCCGGTGTCGGGAAGGACGAGGTCGGCGGTGTCGGCGCGGCCGATCATCACGGCGTCGGTGACCAGCCGGTAGTACCGGACCGGGGCACCTTCTTCTTCGATTAGGACGCGGGCCATCTTCTCTCCAGGCGACCGCCCTATCGCACTGGCACAAGCGTCGGCAGGCCACGCGGCGCGGCGCGCGTTCGCGGGAACGGCCGTGACTCCGCCTACCCGTTGACGAACAGCATCTCGCGGTACTTCGGCAGGCTCCAGCGGTCGTCAGCCACGAGCTTCTCGGCGGCGTCGCACGCCCCGCGCAGCTCGGCCAGCGCCGGGACCACCTTGCTGCAAAGGTAGGTCGCGGCACCGGCAGCACTAGACTCGGGAACCCCGGACAGGGCCTCGTCGAGCGCCGCCCGCGCCGCGTACACGCGATCGCCGACCGCCTCGGCGGCGAGGAAACGTTTCTCGGCGAGGGTGCCCGCCACCCCCCCGGTGGCGGATAGCTCCGCGACGATCGACGGGATCACGTGGGTGTCGACCAGCTCGCGGAGCACGTCGGCCTCGATGTCGACCTTCTTGTTGTAGAGCTCCACGCGCACCTCGTAGCGGCTGTCGAGCTCCTCGTGACTGAGCACGCCGGTGCGCTTGAAGAGGGCGGTCGCCGCCTCGCCGTGCAGGGCGGCGAGCGCGGCGGGCGTGTTGCGTGCGTGGGGCAGGCCGCGGCGCTCCGCTTCCTCCACCCACTCCGCCGAGTAGCCGTTGCCGTCGAAGCGCACCGCGCTCGACTCGGTGAGCGCGCGGCGCACCGCGCCCATCACGTCGCCCCGGCCAGCCTCGATCCAGGCCGAGAGCTGCTCGATGCCGTCGGCCACGGCGGCGTTGAGGCACACCACCGGGAAGCTGATGCTGGCCGAGCTGCCCACGGCGCGGAACTCGAACTTGTTGCCGGTGAAGGCGAAGGGCGAGGTGCGGTTGCGGTCGGTGTTGTCCTTCGCCACGGCCGGGAGTCGCGACACGCCCAGCTCGATCATCGCCTGCCCGACGGCGAGGCTGGCCACCTGCCCCGACACGATGCCATCGACGATCCGGGTGAGGAAGTCACCCAGGAACACCGAGATGATCGCCGGGGGGGCCTCGTTGGCGCCGAGGCGGAAGTCGTTGCCGTGGCTGGCGATGCTCGCGCGCAAGACCGCCGAGTGACGCTGCACGCCGAGCAGGGTAGCGGCGAGGAAAGCGAGGAAACGAAGGTTCTCCTGAGGGGCGCTGCCCGGCTCCAGGAGGTTTTCGCCGGTGTTGGTGGACATCGACCAGTTCACGTGCTTGCCGCTGCCGTTCACACCCGCGAAGGGCTTCTCGTGCAGCAGCATCGCGAGGCCGTGACGGTCGGCCACGCGGCGCAGCGTCTGCATCACCAGCTGGTTGTGGTCGGCCGCCACGTTGGCCTCGGTGAACACCGGGGCGATCTCGAACTGCGCGGGTGCAACCTCGTTGTGACGGGTCTTGGCCCACACGCCGAGCTGGTAGAGCTCCTGCTCGCACTCCTCCATGAAGGCGAGGACGCGCGGGGGGATGGAGCCAAAGTAGTGGTCTTCAAGGCTCTGGCCCTTGGGGGCCTGTGCGCCGAGCACCGAGCGCCCCGCCACCACGAGGTCCGGGCGCAAGGCCGCGTAGGCCTTGTCGATGACGAAGTACTCCTGCTCGGGGCCCACCGTGGCCGTGACGCGCTGCGCGGGGCTACCGATCAAGCCGAGCAGACGACACGCGCTCCGCGAGAGCGCCTCCATCGAGCGCAACAGCGGTGCCTTCTCGTCGAGGGCCTGGCCGTGGTAGCCGAGGAAGGCGCTCGGGATCACCAGCGTGCGCCCCGAGGGGCCGTCCATCAGGAACATCGGGGAGGTGGGGTCCCACGCGGTGTAGCCGCGGGCCTCGAAGGTGGAGCGCATGCCACCCGAGGGGAAGCTGGAGGCGTCGGGCTCGCTCTGGATGAGCATCGAGCCGGTGAACTTCTCGATGGGGCGGCCGGCGCCGTCGAACCAGAGGAAGCTGTCGTGCTTCTCGGCGGTGGCGCCGGTCATCGGGTGGAACCAGTGGCAGAAGTGGGTGGCGCCCGACTCGAGCGCCCACTCCTTCACTGCGTGGGCGATCGCGTCGGCGACGGGACGATCGAGGTGCGCGCCCTTCTCCGCGGTGGCGGTCCACAGGGCGAAGATCTCCGGCGGGAGCCGCTGCTTCAGCTTGTCGGCGCCGAACACGCGGTTGCCGAAGAACTGGGAGATACGAGCGGGACGGCCCTCCGCGTCGACCGGGCGGCGGACGGTGCGGACGGCGCGCGAGGTGACGGTCTGGATGGCAACACGACGGGCAGAGGAGTCAGGCACGAGCAGCTCCGAGGACGGGGGGGGGGTGAGGAGGCGCACCGCAGCTAACCGGCTTCTGAGGCTCGGTCATTCACCTTCTGAATCTTCGTTCACCCGGCCGCAGGCCACCTCGCGATCGCGAAAACACCGGCCCATCTCGCCGCTGGTGGCCCAGCGCACGTGGCCAGCCTCTACGAGGGGATCCACCACCTCGCTGAGCATCGCGTCGTACTGCGCGAGGTCGGCGTCGAGGCGGCCGTCGTCGATGTACGCGTCCCAGTCGGCGTCGTCGTCGACGAGCGGGGAAAACTGGTCGACGTGGGTGACGAGGTAGGCGGTGTTGATCTCGCCGTCGACCGCGTGGGCAAGCAGTTGCGACAGGCGACGCCGGGCCACCTCGGCCACCCGGTCGTGAGCCGGCTCCGACTGCATGCCGCCGCCGAGGTAGACGAGCGGCCCCTCGTCGTCGTGGGCGAGGAAGGCGTCGACGTCCCCGGTGCCGGTGCCGTCGCGAGGGCGCCACGGCAGGACGGAGTCGCGAGGCAAGCCCGCCTGCGTGCCCGGGTCCTTGAAAGCCGACATGCTCCAGTAGCCGGCCGCCGCGAAGCGCTCGTAGAGCGCGAGTTGGAAGCCGCCGTTGATGTCCGTCGGTTCCACGCCGATCTCGCGGTACCGCTCCGCCGCGTCACGGGCGGCGGCCTCGACGGCCTCGGCGCCCTCGGACTCGTTGTGGATGTGGGACGACCAGCCGCCGCCCAGAGCCGCCACGCGGTCCACGTAGTCCGGATCCCAGTTCGCCACCCCTTGCGCGAAGGTGACGTCGACCTGGTAGGTGAGCTTCGCCTCGTGCGCGGCAAGCGTCTCCGCCAAGCGCTCCAGCACCACGGCGCGGCGGGTGAAGTTGTCGGGGCTGTTCTCGATCTCGGCGATGTCTTCCACGTGGACGAACATCCCGAGTTGGAGCATGCCACCAGGGGGATCGTCCGCCTCGGCCCACTCGTCGTACTCCACGCGGAAGTCGTCGAATCGCAGCACACCGTCGCTGCTGAAGACAATCTCCATGCGACGACCCGCCCCCAAGGGCGTGACTTCCAGCGTGCCTGCGCCGCTCACCTCGGTCTCCACGATGGTGACGGTGTCGTCGGCGTTCTCGCCGAAGCGGACCACCAGCGAGGAAGGCTCGCTGGCCTCCACGTCGTAGACGATCCGGTAGGTGCTCCCGCGCCCCGCGATCACCGAGGTGGTGGCGCGCCCGGGGCCGGTGAAGCCGGCGTAGCCGTCGAGGGGCTCGGCCCCGCCGTCGAGGGTGAAGACGCCGGTGCCGTCGAGGATCACCAGCGGCGACACCTCGGGGGCAAAGAAGCTCGGCGCCACCGGGCAGGCCGGCCGCTCGCAGCCGAGGAGGATGAGGATCATCCCGATCGCGCGAATCGGTCGGCGGCTGGGGTCTCGCCCGCGTGCAGCACCACGCCAAAGTCGTTTGCGGCAAGTCGCGACAACAGTGCGTGTGCCGCCGCCAGGTCGCGGAGGCCGACCGCCGCGCAGATCTCGTCGACAGGGCGGGGCTCCTCGCCCAGGGCCGCGAGGAGCCGCGGCTTCATCGCGATCACCACGCTCGCCGCCTTCTTGCCCGCCTCGACGCCGGGCTGGTGGTAGGCGTTGATGTTGACGAGTTCGGCGTAGAGTCCGACGGCGCGCTCGTAGAGCGCGAGCAGGGCGCCGAGACGGAACGCATCGACCGTCGAGAGGGTGAGGCTGATGGACGGGTGCCCGCTCTCGGCCAGCGCCCGGCGCGTGCCCAGGTAGAACCCCTGCAAGAAGTCGCCGCTCACCACGCCGGGCTCCACCTCCTCCTGGCCGTGGTAGCCGTCGTCGAGGGCCACGACGAAGGTGACGAAGTGGTCGTCGGGCCCGTCGCGGAGCTGCTGGACGTAGGCATGCTGGTCGGTGCTGCCCTTGTTGCCGTACACCGCGAGGCCCTCGTGTACCTCGCATCCGTCGCGGTCGAGCGCCTTGCCCAGCGACTCCATCACCAGTTGCTGGAGGTAGCGAGAGAAGAGCACGAGCCGGTCGCGATAGGGGAGTACCACCATGGCGCGGCGCTTCTCGGCACGGCCAAGCCGATACCAGGCCCAGGCGAGCCGCGCGGCAGGATTCGTTTCGAGTCGCGATGTGCGCGTGTGCGCGTCCATCGACGCCGCGCCCGCGACCAGGGCGTCGATGTCGATGCCCTGGAGGGCGGCCGGCAGGAGGCCGACTGCTGAGAACAGCGAGGTGCGCCCGCCCACCCAGTCCCACATCGGCACCCGCGCGCGCCAGTTCGCCGCCGCCTGCCACAGCTGGCTCCCCTCTCCCGACACGGCGACGGCGTTGGGCGCGAACGGCACCTCGGCGCGCGCGTAGGAGGCCTGCACCTCCGCCAGGGCGTTGCGCGTTTCCGCCGTTCCGCCCGACTTGCTGATGCAGAGCACCAGCGTTTCCTCGAGGTCGAGAGGGCCAACCACCCGCGCGATGCCCTCGGGGTCGGTGTTGTCGATGCAGACAACGCGGAGCGGGTCGTCCGGCTCGGCGAGCGCGTCGGCCAGGAGCTGCGGCCCGAGGGCGCTGCCGCCGATGCCGAGCAGGAGCAGGTTCCGGTGGTGGCCCTCGCGATGGACACTCCGCGCGATGTCGCGACATAGTTCGCGCACGCGAACGATCTCGGCGCCGAGGCCATTCGGGGCAATCTCAGGCATTCTGAGCCAGTAGTGCCCCACCATCCGCCCCTCGTCGCCGTTGGCGATGGCGCCCTGCTCCAGCGCCGTCATCGCCGCGAAGGCCGGGGCCAGCGCCCTCCCCGCACCCGACCAGTCGATAGGCGCATCGGTCCAGTCGAGCGCCACGCCCAACTCGAGATCACGCCAGGTGTTGCCAGACCAGTCCACGCCAAGGTCCCGGGAGGGCCCGCAGCGTAGCCCGCCGTCCCGCCATGCGATAGTGCCCGTGCCGGCGGCGCGGGAGCTGCGAGGTTGGGGAGAGGGCCACGACGAGCGGGCTACGTGCCCGCTCGACGCCGCAGGCCGGAAAGCGTAGCTGGTAGACCGGCGTGATTGGCCCGGCAGGGGAAGGGGTCGGCGAGGCCCCTTCCCCTTGCGCGTGATAGCCGCCGCGCCATGCTGACCCTCCTCCTCGCCTTACTCGCCTTTCCCGCCTGCTCCACGACCGTGAGCAAGGGCGAGTCCTCCGACATGGGCCTCTCGTCCACGGCCAAGCCCTGGTCGATCGAGGGTCTCAGCGGCGACAAGTCGTCGACGGGCCTGGTGTCCTACGTGCTGAATGCCGGCACCGGCGGCTCGCCGATGGCCGGGCAGACCGTGGCCGTCCACTACACGGGCTACCTCACCGACGGCACGAAGTTCGACAGCTCGGTCGACCGAAACAAGGCCTTCGTCTTCCCAGTGGGGGTGGGCAAGGTGATCAAGGGCTGGGACGAGGCCGTGCTCGGCATGAAAGTGGGCGAGAAGCGGCAGATCCACGTGCCGCCCGAGCTCGGCTACGGCAGCAAGGGCGCCGGCGGCGTGATCCCGCCCGGCGCCACCCTGATCTTCGACGTGGAGCTGATCGAGCTGCGCTGATCGCTACTTCTTCTCCTCGTCCTTCTTCTTGTCTTCCTTCTCTGGCTTGAGGCCCATCTCGGCCCGGTAGGCCTTGCGGTAGGCATCCACGTCGAACACCTCGACCTGCATGCCGAGCTTTTCGAAGCTGGGCTGGATCACCGACACCGGTCCCACGGCGGTGATCACCTCGTGGCCCACGCAGGGCTCGAGGATCGCCGCGAAGTCCTTCTGCGACACCTTGGCGATGCGCGAGCCCACCTGCTTGAAGTAGTCCATGCCCAAGCCGTGGCTGCCCACGCGGTGCAGGCGCCAGATCAAGTCGAAGGTGCTCACCTGCCCGATGACGTACTGCTGGGCGTTGCTGAACTTGCGCGTGGCAAGGATGCGATCGTCGAGCTTCATCGCCTTGGCCTTCTCGCCCTGCTCGAGGAACACCTTCACCGCGAAGGCGGCCTGGTCGTTCTGCACCTGCACGCCCTGCAACATCATCGCCCCGTCTCCCCAGCCGGCGGTGGTTGCGTACGCGCCGTAGCTCGCGCCGGTCTGCTCGCGGAGCGCGAGCCAGAGCGCGTCGCTGATGACGTCGGCCATCAAGTTGCCCGCCCACTCGCTCTCCGGCGTGACGGGCGCGATCTGGCAGGCGTAGCTGACGTCGGTCTGCGAGGCGTTGTCCTTGTTGAAGAGGATCACCTGCCGGGCGGGCGGCGCCGGGGGCGGAGCGTACATCGCTCGAGGCGCCGTCCAACCGGCCGGCTCCTTGCCCCAGCCCTGCCAGCCCCCGAGGTAGGTCTTCGCTGCGGCTCGCGCCTCGTCGACCGTGATGTTGCCCACGAGGTAGAGCGTGGCGTTCTTCGGGCGGAGCAGGCGCGACAGCACGGACTGGACGTCGCCCGCGCCCAACTTGCCCATCGCGTCGTAGTCCTCGTGGTTGAACCACTCGCCCAAGGGGTGCCCCGGGAAAAGGCGCTGGCGCTGGATGATCGGGGCCGCGTCGATGCCCTTCTTCATCCACTTCAGGACGTCCTTCTTGCTGCCCTTCACCCAGTCGATCTTGCCGTCGGTCCACACCACGAAGTCGTCGAGGCGGTAGCGGAGGATGTAGGCGAGGTCTTCCACGTTGCCGGCGGCCGCCGAGCCGTCGATGGCAAAGTAGAGATCGCTGCCCCCGTAGCCATCTCCGCCGGCCACGCGCAAAGGATCGACGGCGCGGTAGTGCGGCCAAGACCAGTTGGCGGAGGCGAAAGCGACTTGCTGTCGGTTCATGTCGACGCTGCCTTCACCGCCGCCGAAGGACACGATGCCGCGGACGATGGGCCCCGCCCCGTGGGGCATCACCACCAGCTTCATGCCGTTGGGCAGCGTCTCCTGCACGATCTTCGTGGTGTCGGGCACCACGATCGTCTCGTCGATCACCTTCTCGTTGATCTCTTCGGGCTTGAAGATGGTGAGCACCGCCGCGTCGCGACTCTGACCACGGTACTGGCTGTCGCTGCTGTCGAGTGTGATGTCGCCGTCTTCGTAGGGCTTGAGGTGCACCGCCACCGCTCGCTTGCGGTTGAGGTACTTCTCGGCGAAGTCGCGGACCTGATCGGCGTTGACCTTGGCGTTCCACTCGATCTGCCGCGTGTAGTACAGCGGGTCGCCAGTGAAGTGCACGAAATCGGACACGCTGGCGGCGCGACCGGAGAAGATGTCGGTGACCTCGTCGACGCTCTGCAGGAAGTAAGCGAGGTTGGCCTGCTGCGAGTAGCTGAACTGGAAGTCCTGGAACTGCTTCCACATCTCGTCCGTGGCCCACATCGTGTAGAGGCCGTTGAGCGCCTTCTCGGTCATCCTCGCGGGATCGTCGTCTTCGCCGATCTCGATGAAGCAAACCGCCGCCGAGCCGTAGCGGCCGGCGTCGGGGAAGCAGCCGATCGCGTCTTGCGATGCGGGGCTGTCTTCCTTGGCGTACTCCCAGTCGGGGTAGAGCTCGCGCACGATGGCGTTGCGCAGCTGGTTCAGCGCCTGGTACATCACCGCGTCGTTGGCCGTGTAGGCGGATGGCATCGGCCAGCCGAGCACGAGGGTGTGCTTCTCCACCGCCGCGCTGAAGCTCTGGAGGTTGGTGACCTCGCCCTTCACCTCGATGGGCGTGCCCGTGGCGGGCGGCTCCACCGGCGAGCCGCTGACGCGCACCTTCGGCGCCACCAGCGTGATGTTCTTGCCCTCAGGATCGTCCTTCGAAGCGAGCATGTCGACGCTGAAGGCCTCGAGGTACTTGGCGCTCTCGTCGAGCGAGAGATCGCCGCCCACCACCAGCGTGGCCTCGCTCGGCCGGTAGTAGTCGCGAACGTACTTCTGGATGTCGGCCAGCGTGATGTTGTTGAGCGAGCCGTGCGAGCCGATCGTCATCCGGTGGTAGGGGTGGCCCACCGGCCAGAGCTTGTCGTAGAGGTAGCCGAGGCCGGCGGCGCCGCCGTTCTCGTAGCGCAACCGCAACTCGTTGCGGACAACTTCGCGCTCCACGAGGACGTCGTCGGCGGTGACCTTGCGCACCGCGTCTTTCAGGCGCAGCGCCTCGAGCCCGAGCAGGTTGGGAAGCAGCTCGCTGCGGGCGGTAGTGAGGTAGTCGGTGCGGTCGTTGCTCGTGGTGGCGTTGAAGCTCGCCCCCATCTGCTGGATGAGGTCCCACACCTTGGGCAGGTCCTTGCCGTCGGTGCCGGTGTGCAGGGAGCGAAACCAGAGGTGCTCGATGAGGTGGGCCATGCCCTCGAGGCCCTCCGGGTCGTCCTGCGAGCCGTGGTCGATCTTCATGACCAGCGAGACCACGGGCTGGGTGTGGTCTTCCTGAAAGATCACGCGGAAGCCGCTGGGGAAACTGAAATCCCGCATGTTGACGCTGACGGGCTTCAGCGCCAATTCCATCCGTGCCTTCGGATAAGCTTCGGCCGTGGCCTCGTGCGCGTGGAGCGCGCCGAAGGTGGCGACTGCGGAGAGCGCGATCGCGAGGACGGGACGGAGAAGACGCATGCAGGCCTCGGAAAGGGCGCGAGCGTATCGCGGGCGCGAGCGAGCCGCGATACCCTCCTGCGATTGTGCGTGCTGCCCTCGCTGCCAGCGTACTCCTCGTCGCCGCGAGCGCGGCCGGCTGGTGGCTTACCCGCCCGCCGCCCGAGCCCCCGAAGGTGGCGGAGGACCAGACGTTCGAAGACATGGACCGCGCCGAGTACGAGGCCTGGATGCAGGAGCTCGGCTACACGGATTAGCTCCTGAGGACGGCCTATTTCTCATTGCTGGTGTTGCTCTGGCTGGCCGTCCTTCTCGGGATGCGCTTCGGCGCGGAGCACTGGCTACCGGCGCTCGCGGCGGCAGCCGAGCAACTCGACGCCGGCGAGTCGATGCCCGTGCCGCCAAAGCCCACGGGCCTCGCGTCGCTCCCCGCCCCCGGCACCCCGGGCGACGGCCAGCGGGCCACCCTCCTGAGCCCGGCCACCTGCGAGGCCATGGTCGCCGACCTGCGCGACGTGTGCTGGCAGTCGCTCGCGCGACAGGTTGCGCCGGCCGACCCCGATGAGGCGCTCCGGGTGTGTGCCCGCGTGGCTGGCAGCGAGATGGTGCTCGAGTGCCATGCCGACGTGGCCGAGAGCATCGCCGTGGCCGACCGCGCCCGCGCCGAGACCATCTGCGCCGCCATCGAGTCGCGGAAGTGGCGCGGCCAGTGTTTCTTCGGCAGCGGCCTCGCGCTCGCCGAGACCGACGCCGAATACGCGATGGGGCGCTGCGCGCACGCCGAGGTGTACCAGACCTTCTGCCGCCACGACGTGGTGGGCGAGATCGCGCTGGTCGACCTGCCCGCCGCCCACGCGCAGTGCGCGCGCGAGGAGGGTGACTGGCTCACCCGGAAGACCTGCTGGCACGGCATCGGCAAGTACCTTGCTCGTCGCGACACAAGCGAGGCCGCCGCCGCGTGCGATGCCAGCACCGCCGAGTGGCGCGGCACTTGCTACCACGGGGTGGGCTGGGGCGGCGCCGAGCGCGATGCCGACGCCACCCTCGCCGACTGCTCCACGCGCGGCCCCTACGCCGACCACTGCCGGCATGGCGTGGCGGCGCAGTTCAAGCGCGCCGACCCCACCCGCGCCGTGGCCCTCTGCGAGTCGATCCAGAAGGCCGACACCCGCGCCCGTTGCCTCGACTTCGTTACCCGGTAGGCCCCCATGCTTCGCTACCTCATCGATGCCTTCTCCGGTCCCGCCGCGGGCTTCATGTACGCGCTCCTCGCGGTGATGGCTTTCGCCCTCGCCGTGATGGTGGAGCGCGCCGCCATGCTCCTCCGCTTCCGCGCGGATGGCGCGAGCGTGGTGAAGCGCGTGGAAGACGGCCTGAGAAGCGGCACGTTGCCCGCCCTCGGCACCACGCCCCTGGAGGAGGTGGTCGCTGCCGGTCTGGCGCAGCCCACCGCGGAACTCGGTTGGGACGCGATGAGCGCCGCGGCCGTGGAGGCGGAGGATCGCATCCGCCATCGCATCCCCTACCTGTCGGCCGTGGCGAGCATCGCGACGATGCTCGGTCTCTTCGGCACGGTGTACGGGCTCATCGTCGCCTTCGGCGCCCTCGGCGACGTGGCCGCCGCCCAGCGCGCGGCGGCGTTGAGCGAGGGCTCGTCCACCGCGATGGCCACCACCGCGTTCGGTCTTTTCGTGGCGATCCCGGCGCTTGCCGCCCATAGTTTCCTCGACGGCCAGGCGCGCCGCCTGCTCGCCGCGATCGAGGCCGTCGCCGGGCGCGTCCACGTGGCTCGGAAGGCGGCGGAGCGCGCGTGAAGCTCTTCCGGCGCGAGCCCGAGGCCGAGGCCGATGTCCGTCCCACGTTGCTCGGCGTGGTGACGCTGATGTTCCTGCTGCTGTTCTTCCTCCTGGCCACCTCCTCCGGCCAGCGCCTCGGCGTCGTCGACCTGCGCCTGGCGGCCCCGGGGGAGGCGCCGCCCCTGCCTCACGCCGGGCTCGTCAAGTCGGTAGTGGTCAGCCTGCAGCCCAGCGCCGCGCGCGTGGAGTTCGAGGTGGCGACGACCGACATCGCCTCGTCGGCCGACACCCGCGAGCTGCGAGCCATCGATGTGCCGTCCTCAGGCGACCGCGTCGATCTTGCCGCCTTGCTCGCCGCGTTGGAGACCGTGCATCGAATCGACGGCTCGCAAGAACGCGCCGAGGTGCGGCCCTCCCCGGAGGTATCGACCGCCACGCTGCTCGCGGTGCTCGACGTGGTGCGCGGCTCGTCGCAAGCGCCGCTGTTCTCCCGCGTGAGCCTGCAATGAAGCGCTTCCGCCGTCGCGAGGCGCAAGCCAGCGTCGGCCTCGACGTGGGAGCGCTGGCGCCCATGGTCGACATGATGACGCTGCTGCTGTTGTTCCTGCTGCGCACGTACTCCACGGAACTGGCGCCCACGCCCCCCTCGGGCCCCTTCGCGCTGGCACCCACCTCCTCGGAGGAGTCGCGCCATGGGGGCATCGAGATCCTGGTGGCAAACGACGCGATCTACGTGGACGGCCAGCGCATCGCGGCGTGGGACTACGTCGGCACCGAGGGCGTGGTCAAGCCGCTCTACGACCGGCTGCTCGCCTCGCGCACCAAGGCCCGCGCCGAGGTACACGCCGACGGGACCGTGCCCTGGCGCCGCCTCGGGCGGGTGCTCGCGACGGCCCAGGCCGCCGGGCTGGAAGAGCTGGCGATCGTGGGCGGCTACCGCGGCTCCCTGTAGCTTCCCCGAGGGAGCGCGCCGCCGCCTGTACCTCGGCCCGGGAGCGGTGTATCGCGAGCGGGGCCCTACGCTGCGGCCAGGGCGGCGCCGAGTCGGTCGAGGGCTGCCTCGAGCGCGCTCACCGACACCGCCCCCACCGACATGCGGAACCAGCCGCTGTCCTCGGCGAGATCGAAGGCCTGGAAGGGCACCACGGCGACGCCGGCGCGCTGGAGGAGCCAGCGACGGACGTCCTCGTTGGTGCGCATCGGCCGGCCGTCGACGCCGGTCTTGCCGAAGAGATCGAAGCGTACCGAGAGATACATCGCTCCCTGGGGCGCGATGTGGTGAACGCCCAGCCGGGAGAGGCCCTGGTGCAGCGTGTCGAGTCGCGACTGGAGCCCGGCCCGGAACCCCTCGCCGAAGTCGGCCATCGCCACGTCGTCGCCGAGGAGCGCCGTGGTGGCCACTTGCTCCGGTCGCGGCGCCCAGGCGCCGACGTGGCCGAGGAAGGACTTCATGCGCTCGGCGAGCACCGGGTGGAGGGTAGCCCACCCCACCCGCAGCCCGGTGGCGGCGAAGGCCTTGCTGATCGCGTCGATGGTCACGACATACGGCGCCACCTCGGGCACGAGCACGGCGGGGTGCGCATGCCGGGTTTTCCCGTAGGTGAGCAGCCAGTAGACCTGGTCCCACATCCACATCAGCGGCGAGCGACCTGTCGACGTGCGAAGCGCGTTTTCTTCCACGACGAGCCGCGCGATGTCGGCGAGGCGCCCCGGGTCGATGGCGGTGCCGGTGGGGTTGAGCGGCGAGTTCAGCGTGAACAACTTCGCGCGGGCGAGCGGCTCCCTGAGCTGGTCGACGGTGGGGAAGAAAAGCTTCTCCGCGCTGGTCGCGACCTGCACCTGGACAGCGTCGGTGAGCTGGCCGTAGTAGCCGTTGTTCCAACTCGGTACGCAGTACACCAGGGTGTCGCCCGGCTCGAGAAACAGCCGGTAGGTGGCGTACATCACCGGGCGAGCCCCGGAGGCGGTCACCACCCACTCCACCGGGACCTCGAGCCCGAGCGTCCGCTTGTACCACGCGGCGATGGCACGTCGCAGCTCGGGAATCCCCTCGGAAGGCGGATAGTTCGTCTGCGCGTCGTCGAGGGCGGCGACGATGCCGTCGCGAAGGCGCCCGGGGACGGGAAACTGCCGCGCGTCGAAGTCGCCGACGGTGAGATTGCAGATGGGCCTGCCCGAAGCGGCCAGCCCGCGCACCTCGGCGGCGATGCCAAGGATCAGCGAGCCTTGCATCTCCCGCGCCACCCGGGTGAGCGCGAGCTGGGCGAAGGCCTTGGGGTCGAGCGAGGACTGGGTCACGACGGCTCCCGGGCGGGCGGCGCCGCTAACTCGTCACCGGCCACTCAGGTCGCGGCCGCGCGATTCCGATTCGGGGGACAGGAGGCTCTCCCATGCTCGCCCTCATCGCCCTCGCCCACGCCGGCATCTGGCCGGTCTGTGCCGTTACCGAGAGCGTCGTCAGCGTCAACGGCGGCTGGACCCTCGTCGAGGCTCGCGAGAGCGACGGCAAGGACGCTCAGCACCGGGGCGACTGGTCGAGCGCGGTGTCGCTGTCAGAGCGCTTCGGGGGGCGCCGCGAGGAGGACTACTGCGCGAGCGGCGACGGACTCATGGGCCTCACCCGCCGCTGGACTGCCGAGCTGATGGCGGTCGCAGCCCTGCCCGGCACCGACAGCGACGCCTGCCAAGCCATCAACTGGGCGGAGGGCACGGCCGATGCCGAGGCCCGCGCCGAGGTGGATCCCGAGTCGCTGGCCGCCATGGCGCGTGGCAGCGCGCTCACGATGGCCGAGGCCGACAACGTGGCCGACATCTCGGTCGACGCCGGTGGTGGCGCCCGCTTCACCGGGCAGTGGACGTGGCGCGTCCCCGGCACCCGGGCCGCCGATATGATCGGCACCGTGGTGGTGAGCGCGCAGGCCGCCTATGCAGGGGCCACCCTCGACATTCCCGGCTGGGCCGTGGTCGAGACCTGGAACGGCGAGATCGACGCCTGGGTTCGCCAGGACGCCGAGTGGGTACACGTCACCGGCAGCGCCCCCATGGAGATCCCTTTCGGCGCCATCGTGACGCCCCGTGGCTCGGTGTGCGCCACCGGCTCGGTGACGACGGGGTCGCAGTCGGTGCTGGGCGCCGGCGGCGCCGGTGGGGCCGGCATCCGCTTCAGCATGGAGCCCGTGGCCACCGACGAGGCCCCCACCGGCGATGTGCCGGGGGCGCCCGCCTTCGGGCCTTGCGGGTGCGAGTAGCCCGGGCACGGAAAGGGAAAGGGGGGAAAGGTGCCGGAGGTTAAGGGTTAAGACTTAGGTGTTGCTGCGTCAACCGGCGGCGGGCTCGAGGCCGCGCCTGGGTCGGGAGGCGGGTCGGGGGTACTCCCCTCCCGACATCGACGACGTCG
>Ga0194131_10005422_pt1 | contig 18406 bp, 18 predicted proteins | sample TA2KigO120mmetaG_FD_148631 | JGI IMG/M metagenome (GOLD analysis project Ga0194131, IMG submission 148631) | Freshwater microbial communities from Lake Tanganyika, Tanzania - TA2015053 Kigoma Offshore 120m | ecosystem: Environmental > Aquatic > Freshwater > Lake | place: Tanzania: Lake... | reverse complement strand
CCCATCGCGTGCGCATCGCCTTCGCCGCCGTTTGCCCGGATGCCGCTCTCATCCGCTTGCTCGCCGGCGCGCTTCGACCCGCCGCTCCATGACCGACGGGGCCGATGCCCCGAAAACACCCGTTCCCGCAATCCCAAACCAATAACCCGACACCCGACAAACCAACCCGCGATGAAAAAGACGCAACGACCACGCATGCCGCGTGATCGCCTTGCCTCCCTGCCCATCACATCATGGCCTCTCGTGAATAAACCGGGCTAGAGCCGCGCCAGCCTGACCGCCTCTTCGATAGCGCGCATGGCGTCCAGCTCCTTGGCCTCGCGCGCGCCACCGATGACGTGCACGCGCAAGCCGGCCGCTTCCAATTCCGCCTTGCCCGCCGCCAGGCTCTCCTGCCCGGCGCAGATCACCACGTTGTCGACCGCAAGCGTGCGATCCTCGCCACCCACGCTGATATGCAGGCCGGCGTCGTCGATCCGGCGGTAGCCGACGCCCGCCAGCATCTGCAAGCCCTTCTGCTGCAACGCCGCGCGGATCGCCCAGCCGGTTGACTTGCCGAGCGTGGCGCCCATGCGGTCGGGCTTGCGCTGCAGCAGCCAGATCTCGCGCGCCGAGCGCATGCGTGGGCCTTCCGCCTTGAGCGCCCCCGGCAGGGCGAAGCCGCGATCGACGCCCCAATCGGCCAGAAAGCGGTCGATGTCGGGCGAGGCGGGATCGCCCGGTCCATCGGCATGGGTCAGGAATTCCGCCACATCGAAGCCGACGCCGCCCGCCCCCACGATCGCCACCCGGCGGCCGACCGGCTTGCGGTCCCACAGCACCTGCACGTAGGTCAGCACCTTGGGATGGTCGATGCCCTCGATGGCCGGCCGGCGCGGCACGACGCCGGTCGCCAGCACGACGTCCTCGACGCCGTCCTGGCGCAGCGCCTCGGGTCGCGGTCGGGTGTTGAGCCGGACCTCCACGCCCAGACGGTCCAGCCGGGCCGCGTGGTAGCGGATGGTCTCGCGGTAGTCCTCCTTTCCGGGGATCGCCATCGCCATGTTGAACTGCCCGCCCAGGCGGTCGCTGGCTTCGTACAGCGTCACCTTGTGGCCCTGCTCGGCCGCCGTCACGGCGAAGGCGAGGCCGCCCGGCCCGCCGCCCACCACCGCCAGCCGCTTGGCGCGCGCCGGCGGCGCGGCCGCAAACTCCCGTTCGCGGCAGGCCCGCGGATTGACCATGCAGGTCGCCACCTGGCCAACGAAGATGCGGTCGAGGCAGGCTTGGTTGCAGGCGATACACGTGTTGATCTCGGCCGCCCGGCCGGCCATCGCCTTGGCGACGAAGTCGGGGTCCGCCAGGAAAGGGCGCGCCAGCGAAACGAGATCGCAGGCCCCCGACGCGATCAGCGCCTCGGCCTGCGCGGGATTGTTGATGCGATTGGAAGCGACGACCGGAATGGCGACTTCGCGCTTCATGCGCTGGGTGATCCAGGCGAAGGCGCCGCGCGGCACGCTGTGCATGATCGTCGGCACGCGCGCCTCGTGCCAGCCGATGCCGGTATTGAGCAGCGTCGCTCCCGCCACCTCCATCTGCTTCGCCAACGCCACGATCTCGTCCCAGGGATTGCCCCCGTCCACCAGGTCCAGCATGGATATGCGATACATGATGATGAAATCGCGGCCGCAGAGCTCGCGCGTACGGCGCACCACAGCCAGCGGAAAACGCGCCCGATTCTCGTAGCTTCCGCCCCATTCGTCTTCACGCCGGTTGGTGCGCGGCGCGAAAAACTGGGTCAGCAGATACCCTTCCGAGCCCATGATCTCAACGCCGTCATAGCCAACGCGACGGGCGGCGAGCGCGGTCTTGGCGTAGTCTTCGATGGTTTCGACGATCTCCTCGCGGGTCATGGCGCGCGGCGCGAAACTGTTAATCGGCGACTTGACCGCCGAGGGCGCGACGCAATCGGCGTGCTTGGAATAGCGCCCGCCATGCAGCACCTGCAGCAGGATATGGCCGCCTTCGGCATGCACCGCGCGGGTCACCGCCGCATGCTGCTCGAAGCCGTTGGCGCCGGGTGCGTGGTCGCCCAACCCCAATCGGCCGGCGGCATTGGGGGCAAAGCCACCGCTGACGATCAGCCCGGCCTGGCCCCGCGCCCGCTCGGCGAAGAACGCCGCCATGCGCGCCAATCCACCCGGCGCCTCTTCCAGCCCGGTATGCATCGAGCCCATGATCACCCGGTTGCGGAGGCGCGTGTATCCCAGATCGAGCGGATGCAACAGGTGCGGATAGGGCGAGGAGGACACGACGGAGGTTCCTTCGATCGGAAGCGACGGTGTTATCGCACGACGGCCTGGCCAGCGGAACCGCCCGACGGTCAGCCGGGCCCGGCTTCGCGCTGGCGCAAGGCGCGCTCCAGGCTTCCGGTCATCTCCCGCAGTTCGGCGATCGCGTCGTCGAGATCGCGACGCTGACGCTCCAGCATGGCCAGTCGTTCCTGTCCCTTGCGCAAGGCGTAGCGCATCTGCTCGCTCTGCCCGTCGCCGAGATCGTAAAGGTCGAGCATCTCGCCGACCTCGGCCAGCGTGAAGCCCAGCCGTTTGCCGCGCAGGATCAGCATCAGTCGCGCCCGGTCGCGCCGGCCGTAGATCCGGTGCAGTCCGTGGCGCTGCGGCGCCAGCAGACCCTTGTCCTCGTAGAAACGGATCGCCCGGGGCGTGACCGCGAACTCGTCGGCCAACTCGGTAATGGTGAAGGTTGCCTTTGGCTCCCCGGCTGGACGGTCGGGCCGATCGGCGGCGGGCACAAGGTTCATGCTTGACCTCACCCTTGGCGGCGTGACAGTGGTGCGGGACCGGGGTGGACGGTCCTCACAGAAGCGTGGAACGGTAGTTTACGTTGACGTAAACGTCAACTACCGTGATCGGTCCCAAGGAGCGTTCATGGCAAGCGGACCCGCTGACGCGACGCGGATCAAACGATACGCGGAGTTCTGGCCATACTATCTGCGCGAGCATGGCCGGCCGAGGACCCGCGGGCTGCATTATGTCGGCACGACCGGCGCGCTGATCTGTCTCGCGATCCTGTTGCTGACGGGCACCAATTGGTGGATTCCCGCTGCCCTGGTCTGCGGCTACGGTCCCGCTTGGCTGGCCCATTTCCTGGTCGAGCGCAATCGCCCGGCAACCTTCCGGTATCCTTTGTGGTCGCTGCTCAGCGACTTCCGCATGTATTTGCTATTCCTGAGCGGTCGGCTTAAGAGCGAGCTTGCCGAGGCGGGCGTGCGCGGCGCGCCCGAGCGGACCCATTAGCGCTCATGTCCTGGCTCTCGAGGGGACGACGCGGAGTTTTCCGGCCATGGTTAATCTGCTTGCAATAACAATGCACCTAGTGTCCCTTCAGCAAGCTTGGGCTGGGTCATCCGGGGCAGGCTGATCGTGCGAATGGCAACCGGCCACGCAACGCTAATGGCTACGGCGCTGATGCTGGTCACCAGCGGCGCTGTGGCGCAGGATCCATCGACCACGATTGAGGCCCAGTTTGATCGGGCATTCCGCGACATACTGGCCGACCCGGCCAACCTGGACAAGACCTTCCGCTATGCGGAATTGGCGATCCAGGCACAAGATTTTGAGGCGGCGATCAGCGCACTGGAGCGCATGCTGCTGTTCAACCCCGACCTGCCGCGCGTCCGCCTGGAGCTGGGCGTGCTGTATTTCCGCCTGGGCTCGTATGCCATTGCGCGGGCCTATCTGACCCGCGCCGTCGAGGGTCCGAACGTGCCCGACGACGTCAAGGCACGCGTCGCGGTTTATTTGGAGGAGATCGACAAGCGGCTGTCGCCGCACCGGCTGTCCGGGTCGGTCTATGGCGGCGTGCGCTACCAGACCAACGCCAACTCGGCGCCGACCCAGCCGGGCATCACGCTGAACGTGCTGGGCGCGCCGGTCACGGTCAACCTGGACAGCCGCTCCACCAAGAAGAACGACTACAACTTCTTTGCGTCGGGCACGCTGCGCCACACCTATGACCCGCAACTCCAATCGGGCGACGTGTTCGAGAGTGAGTTGCTGGTCTATGTCACCCGGCAGAACGAGCAGCATCAGACGGAACTGACGTTATTCGAGTTCACCAGCGGCCCGCGCGCCCAGTTCTGGCGCGACATGGTCGACGACGCCACCATCCGGCCCTATGTGATTGGCAACTACGCCATGCTGGAAGACGCCGACTACTTCAATGCGGCGGGCGGGGGCATCAACTTCACCAAGCAGTTCACCTCGGAGATCAGCACCGAACTGAACTTCCAAGGCAAGCAGAAGAACTTCCAATCGACCGCCGCCCGGCCGACCGCCAACCAGCAGGACTCGTTCGAGCAGGGGGTGCGCTTCGACCTGCGTTATCAATTCCGCCCGGACATCGTGCTGGGGGCCTTTGCCAGCTATGTGCAGGACAGTGCCGATGCCGGCTTCAACGCCAAGCAGGAGCGCACCATTGGCGCCAGCTATGCGCAGACCTACGAGGCGCCGTTCGGAGTGACGGAGTCGCGCTGGACCAGTTCGCTGACCGCTTCGCTCGGCACGATCGGCTATCACTCGCCCGATCCGACCATCGATCCCAACAACAAGCGCGACGAGCAGGAATGGCGCGCCAACTTGGTCACCGCCATCCCGGTCAGCGAGGCATGGGCGTTGATCGCCAACCTGCAGCGGACCGTGGTCGATTCCAATTTCAAGAACTTCACGTACACCAACACCGCCGGCTCGATCGGCGCATCGTATCGCTTCTAGGGCTATTTCCGTTCAAACCGAACCGGAGCGTGCGGTTTCACCGCAAGCCATTGCCCCGCATCCATGAGTGCTGCGCGGTCGGCTCCGCTCAGCGGGATCGCCGAGCTGGATTCCCTCTGATCGGACGCCGCACTGGGTCGCGGGCCGGCGGGACTCAGCGCAGCCGCACCGCGGTGCCGTTGGCACTGACCATCAGCATGCGCTCGCCAACCGTTTCATAGTCGATGTCGATGCCGATGATGGCGTCGGCCCGCAATTCGCGCGCCTGTTCGACCATGTCGTCGAGCGCGGCCGTCTTGCCGGCGCGCAGGACCTTTTCGTAGCCGCCGGCACGGCCGCCAACGACGTCGCGGATCGAAGCGAAGAAGTCGTGGACGAAGTTCGCGCCATAGACCGTTTCTCCGCTGACGATCCCGAGATACTCGACGATCTCGCGACCTTCGATGCTATCGGTCGTGCTGAGCAGCATCGCGCCTGTTGTTCAACAGAAGAAGAATGTGCCGAGCGCCTGCAGAAAGCCCTCGGTGACGTAGTCCCGCCACAGGCCAATAGCGAACGCCGCCACGCTCGGGCCGGCGGCCAACGCAAGCATTCCGCCCGCGACGGCGCCGGCGATCGTCGCCGCGAACTGGGCGGGCTTGCCGGCTTCGCTGCCGGAGAACAGGGCGCGCATGACTGCCAACATAGGACCTGGATCCGCTCAAGACAAATTCTCGCGCCCGGAACGCGCGCGTCGGCTGAACTGGCCAAGAGCCGTCAGCAGCGCCTGCTGCAGCGCGGTCTCGCCATCGGCCCGGGCACCCCTGGCATGGGCCGCGGCCAGCGCCTTGACATGGGCTTCGACCAGCGGGCGTTCGCCGGCCGGCAACGACCGGCGCTGCGCGACCTCGCCGCGCAGCAAGCCGGCCAGACGGGCCGCGAAGGCAAAGCCAAAATTGGCGGCAATGCCTTGGATGTCGGCGGCCAGTGCGTCCAGTCGCCGGCCGTCGAGGTCGCCGTTCGCATCCGCCGTCTCCGCCGCGGCGCGAAGATCGCCGATGGTGACGCCCAAATGCTCCAGGCAATCGGCGCGCAGGCCCTCGGTCTCGGTCGCCGCCTTGCGGAGGAGTTCCTCGACCGGAACCGTCGTCTTGCGCACCTTGCCGCGCAGGCCACCTGCCGAGCCCATGCCTATCTCTTTATGGTAACCGTCCAAATGCACAATACAATCATTAGATGTAGCAGCGACTAACGCGGGAGGACCCGCGCCAGTTCCGCGAGTTGCACGGCCGTGGCAACCGGTGCCTGCCAGCGAACGCCAACCAAACGGGCGCCGGTCAAGGTCAGTCCCGCCTTGTGCCGGGCCGAGCGACTGACCGTTTCGTAGGCGATCTCGACCACCAGGGTCGGCGCGACCTGGCAGGTCGGGCCAAACCAGCCGATGGCATGGTCGCGGATCCAGGCGACCAGACGCTGGCGCTCCGCCCCGGCGTCGGCGAGAGCCACCCGACCGACCGGCAGCAGCGCGCCCTCGCCGTAGGCGCCGATGGTGAGTTCGGCCAAGGCGGTTCCCAGGCGATGCGCATACAGCACGACCGCCCCAAGTCGCGGCGCCGGACGCCGCCAAACAAGGCAAGCGTCGTCCTGGACCTCTCCCGGGCGGTAGCGGCCGTCGCGCCGTATCAGCACGATCCCTTGGGCGCCCTCGGCCGGCGCGGCCAGCAAGCGCCGCAGGTCCGCCCAATCGGCGAACGCGAGTGTGGGGGCCAGCGTACCCCAGCCGCCCGGTCGCTTGGCAAGCCAGGCGGCAAGCCGCGTGCGACGTTCGACAAACGGCAAGGCGCACACGTCCTGATCATCCAGCCGCAAGGCATCGAGCACCCGCAAGACGGTCCCGCCGCGAGGCAGAGACACCACTTCGCCGTCCAGCGCGGCATCCCCCACCCGGCCGGTCAGAGCGCCGCGGAACTCGGCCGACAGGTCCTCGCCATCGGCCGAATAAAGCCGGGCGATGCCAGCTTCCGCCGCCAGCAGCGCGCGTTGGCCCTGGCCCTGCCAGCAAGCGAGATAGTCCGCCGGGTCGCGCCCGGGCAGCGCCGCTTCGTCGAGCAGCGGCGGCTGCATCAGCGGACGGTAACCGCCCGGTCGCGGCGCCGGTCTGGCGGCGCGGCCCGCGAGCCAGGCGAACAGCGCGGCGTAAGGCGGCCGATCGTCATGCCAGGCAACGTCCAGCTCGACCTGGTCGACACCGCCCAGCAGGGCCAACGCCCGGCGGATTGCCCGAGTGTCGGCGAACAACCTGGCGCCGCTCGCCAGCCGCAGCAGCACGCGCCGCTCTGGCGTCGCCAAGCGGTCGAGCCAGCCGGCCAGCACACCCGGCATTGCTGCCTTGCCGGCTTGCGCCAGGCTGTCGACGACCTCGGCCAGGCTGGCTGGGCGGTTTGCCGTCAGGTCTTGCGGCCAGACCAGCGCCGCCGTCTCCGGCCCGTCGCCGACAAAGCCCAGGCTTGCCGCCAGGAGCTGCGCATCCACCCGTTCGGCCGCCAGTGCCTTCAGCCGCGCGGCGGAAAGGCGCGCGATCGGCAGCCGTGCCGCCAGCGCCGCCATGGCGAAGCCGCGATCGGGATCCGGCACCCGCCGCAGATAGTCCAGCAGCAGGCGCAGGCGGTCGTCCGGGTTCGTCCGGCAGGCCAGCGACTCCCACAGCAAGGCGAACTGCTTCAGTGCCCGCCCTCGCCTGCAATATCCGCCAGTGCGCGGACCCTCAGGCCGTCAAGCTTGGCCTGCCGCAGCAGCGCGTCTGCGCGGCCGTGCGTCACCCAGGTCTCGCCGGCAGCGACCTGGCGCAAGGTCATCACCAGCTCCGGCCAATCCGCATGGTCGGAGAGCGCCAACGGCAGTTCACAATCGCGTCGGCGCGCATGCTCCTGGATGCCCATCCAGCCGGAGGCGAAGCCGCGCACCGTATCGACCGGCAGCGCGAGATCGCCGCCCGAGGTCAGCACCATGGCGCCGGCCAAGTCGCCGGGTTGGGCGCCGGCCGCCGGCAGCAGCGTGCCCAGATCCTGCCCGTGCCGGCGGTACAGCGCGCAGATCGCGAGCGCCTGTTTCTGCAGGTAGATCGGCCGCTCATAGCCGGCTTGGCGCAACAGCCGGATCAGGCGCTGCGTCTTGCCGAGCACATAGGCGCCGATCGCGTGGCAGCGTTCCGGGAACAATGCGGCCGAGTGCAGCAGCCGGGCGATCTCGCTCTCGGGCGGCGGGTGCCGGAAGACCGGCAGGGCGAAGGTCGCCTCGCTGACGAAGACATCGCATGCGACCGGCTCGAACGGCGGACAGGTCGGATCGGCAGTCCGCTTGTAGTCGCCCGAGACGACGGCGCGGCAACCAGCCATTTGCAGCACCACCTGCGCGCTGCCCAGCACATGTCCCGCCGGCGCCAGCCACAGCGTCACCCCATTGACGACGACGGGGTGGTTGTAGACCAACGCCTGGCCGCCGCGGACGGCGCCATGGCGCAAGGCCATCATCTCGAGTGTCGCCGGTGTGGCCAGCACGGCGCCGTGTCCCGAACGGGCATGGTCCGAATGGCCGTGCGTGATGACCGCTCGGGCGACGGCCCGCGTCGGGTCGATGTGGAAGTCTCCGGGCGGGCAATAGAGGCCCGCCGGCGTCGCCCGCAATAGCTCGTGCGCCCGCATGCGGCCATCATAGCGCAGCCCGTCCGCGTCGCCGGGCTATAACAAGGCGATGGCGGAGAGTGATCCGAGCCTCGGGTATCTGCCGGCGATCTTCGCCGACTGGTTTCGGGTGCGCGGCTGGCAGATCCGACCCTATCAGTCGGCGGTGCTGGCGGCAGCGCAGGCTGGCCATTCCGTGCTGCTGACCGCCCCCACCGGCGGCGGCAAGACCCTGGCCGGCTTTCTGCCCAGCCTGATCGCCGTCAGCGAATGTCGGCAGCGCCGGGCCGCCTTGCACACACTCTACCTCTCGCCGCTGAAAGCACTGGCGGTCGACGTCGCCCGCAACCTGCAACAACCGGTCGCCGAGATGAACCTCGAGGTCAGCGTCGAGGTGCGCACCGGCGACACGCCCGCCGCCAAACGCCAGCGCCAGCGTGCACGGCCACCCGACCTGCTGCTGACCACGCCCGAACAGCTTGCCTTGCTGCTCTCCTACGCCGACGCCTCGATCCTGTTCCGTGGCCTGGCGCTCGTCATCATCGACGAACTGCACGCGCTGCTGTCCGGCAAGCGCGGCGAGCTGCTGGCGCTCGGCCTGGCGCGGCTTGCCGGCCTGGCGCCGCAAGCCCGGCTTATCGGTCTGTCGGCCACCATCGCACAACCGGAGGCGGCGCTCGCCTATCTCGGCATGGCGGGCCCCGCCCTGCATATCGATGGCGGCAAGGGTCCGCTACCGGCGGTCGAGGTGCTGGCCTCGCAAGCACGGGTGCCCTGGGCCGGACACATGGCGATGCACGCCTTGCCGGAGATCTATGAACGCATCCGGCGCCATCGCACAACCCTGATCTTCGTCAACACCCGATTCCAGGCGGAAGTGATCTTCCAGGCGCTTTGGCGCCTCAACGAGGACGGCCTGGCCATCGCCCTGCACCACGGATCGCTCTCAGTCGAGCAGCGCCGCAAGGTGGAAGCCGCCATGGTGGCCGGCCGGCTGCGCGCCGTGGTCTGCACCTCCACGCTCGATCTCGGGATCGACTGGGGCACGGTCGATCTCGTGGTGCATGTCGGCGCGCCCAAGGGGCTGAGCCGCCTGGTGCAGCGCATCGGCCGTTCCAACCATCGGCTGGAAGAGCCGAGCCGGGCGGTCCTGGTGCCGGCCAACCGCTTCGAGGTCTTGGAATGCCGGGCCGCCGCCGACGCGGTGGCGGACGGCGAACTGGACGCCGCCGGCCAACGCCGGGGCGGCCTGGACGTGCTGGCGCAGCACATCCTGGGCGTCGCCTGCGCCGGACCGTTCCAGGCCGGGGCGCTGTTCGCCGAAATACGCCGCGCGGCACCCTACCGCGCGCTGGAACGCCGGGAGTTCGACCGTGTCCTGGCGTTTGTCGCCCATGGCGGCTATGCCTTGGAACGCTACGAACGGTTTCGCCGGTTGAAGACCTTGGCCGACGGCCGTCACGCGGTCGCCCACTCCGCCGTCATCCGGCAGTACCGGCTCAATGTCGGCACCATCGTCGCGGAACCGATGCTGGCCGTGCGGCTCGCTGGCGGCCGCGAGCTTGGCAAGGTCGAGGAGTATTTCATCGAGCAGCTTCGGGTGGGCGATACCTTCGTGTTCGCCGGCGAGGTGCTGCGCTTCGAAGGCCTGCGCGAGATGAGCGCGCTCGTCAGCCGCGCCGCCGGCGCCGATGCCATGGTGCCGTCCTACGCCGGCGGCAAGTTTCCGCTCTCCACCTTCCTGGCCGAGCGGGTGCGCCGGCTGCTGGCCGAACCGGCCCGGCAAGGCAAGCTGCCGGAACCGGTCAAGGAGTGGCTTGGCTTTCAGCGCTGGCGATCCAGCCTGCCGCGGGTTGGCGAATTGCTGGTCGAGACCTTCCCGCGGGCGGGCAAGCAATTCCTGGTGGCCTATCCGTTCGAAGGGCGGCTGGCGCACCAGACGCTCGGCATGCTGCTGACCCGCCGCATGGAACGCCGCGGCCTGCGCCCGCTTGGCTTCGTCGCCAGCGAATACGCGCTGGCGATCTGGGGCCTGAAACCGGTGCCGGAGGTGGCGGCCTTGTTCGCGGAGGACATGCTGGGCGACGAGCTGGAGGAGTGGCTGGTCGAATCGAACCTGATGAAGCGCACGTTTCGGCAGGTCGCGGTGATCGCGGGGCTGATCGAATGCCGCCATCCGGAAGAACAGAAGTCGCGCCGCCAGGTTACCTTCAGCAGCGATCTGATCTACGACGTATTGCATCGCTACGAGCCCGACCACGTGCTGCTGCAGGCCACCCGCGAGGACGCGGCCAGCGGCCTGCTCGACTTGCGCCGAGTGGCCGACCTGCTGGCTCGCGCCCAGGGCAGCGTCCGGCACGTCGCGCTCGACCGCGTCTCGCCGCTGGCGGTGCCGCTGATGCTGGAGATCGGCCGCGAGCCGGTGCAGGGTGAAGCGCTGGAGGAGCTGATGGGCGAAGCCGCCGAGATGCTGATCGCGGACGCGACACGGTTGCTGTAGGCGCCGGCCGGGCGCTACATCTCACGCGATGCTGCTGAATGGCGAACCGGTGCGCCCGTTGTTGGGCGGCGGCCTGTGGGTGAGCGCGCAAGCAACCCTGGTCGTCGCCGACTTGCACCTGGAGAAGGGTTCGGCCTTCGCCGGCGCGGGCGCCCTGCTGCCGCCCTACGACAGCCGGGCGACCTTGGCGGCGCTGGCGCAACTGATCGCTACGGCGGCGCCGAAACTGGTGGTTTGCCTGGGCGACAGTTTCCACGATGCCGGGGGGCCGGCGCGTCTCTCCGCCGACAGTCGCGACCGGCTTGCCAGCCTGCAGCGCGGCCGCGACTGGTGCTGGCTGGTCGGCAATCACGACCCGCTGCTGCCGGCCAGCCTTGGCGGCGAGGTGCGCCACGAACTCAAGCTGGGCAGCCTGCGGCTGCGCCACCAGCCGGCCGCCGGCGAGCAGCCGGGCGAGGTGGCCGGTCACCTGCACCCCAAGGCGAGCCTGCGGGCGGGCGGGCGGCGCATCGTGCGGCGCTGCTTTGTCAGCGATGACCGGCGCATGATCCTGCCGGCCTTCGGCGCCTATGCCGGTGGCCTCGACGTGCTGGCGCCCGCCTTCCGGCCGTATTTCCCCGGCGCCTTCCACGCCCACATGCTGGGCCGCGCGGCGGTGCACGCCGTGCCACGCCGTCGCTTGGAAAGCGGCTAGGGCGATTTCCGTTCCAATCGAACCGGCAGGTCCGGTTTCACCGGCAGCCATTGCCCTGCAACCATGCCTGCAGCGCTAGTCGGCGAAGCCCGCCAGCATGCGCTCGAGCCAGGCGCAATCGCCACCGGCGAGTTCGGCCAGCGCCGCCCGCGCTTCGACCTTGGCCTGGCGAACGCCGCCGACCACCCTGGGCGCCGGGCCATCCGCCGGCTGGCAGGCCATCTCCAGGCGAATGCCGTTGGGATCGAGGAAGTACACGCCCAGCATGCCGGGCAACTGCGCGATCGGCGGCGTGCACGCCACGCCGGCGGCGTCGAGCCGGCGCTGAAGCTCAGCGAAGCGGTCGGGCGAGACGGTAAAGGCGACATGTTGCATGCCACCGATGGCGTTGCGATGGCTGCGCGGTTCGGCCCCGGGCGGCAGCTCGAAAAAGGCCAGCAGGCTGTCGCCGCCCATGTCGAAGAACCAATGCCGCACTTCCTCGTAGGGCGGGTTGCCGCGGTTGCCTGGACCGGTCCCCAGGCCCGGCGGCACGCGCATGGCGTGCACCAGCGGCATCCCCAGCACGTCAACGTAAAACTCGGCCGTCCGGCGCATGTCCTCGGTCACCAGCGCCAGGTGATGCACACCGCGTGTGAGAGCCGTGCTCATAGCCCCAACAGCCGGGCGAACAGGCCGCGCCGGCGCTCGCGCCCAGGCGCCGGCTCGTCCAGACGATCCAGCCGCTCCGACAGTCGGCTGAGCGCCCGCTCCAAGGGTGGCACCGCGAGTGTCGCCCGGTCGGCCTTGCTCTCGGCCACGCCGATCCGGCCGCCCACATCGCCCAGTTCCTTCAGCTTGAGTGCCGCCTCTTGCGCCGCGGTGAACTGCGCCGAAATGCTGCGCATCCCTTCCAGATCCTTGCCCAGGTCGCTCAAGCCGCGGGCCACCGGCGCCAGCGTATCCTCGGTCAGTTTGCGGTTCTGCTCGGCCAGCCGCCGGTTCTCTTCGCGCACCTCGCGTGCCAGCGCCTCCAGCGCCTGCACGATCTTCTCGGTCGGCAGGGCGGGCAGGCGGTTGGCCGAGGGTTCATTCTGCCGACGCAAGGTGTCGCCGGCGAGCTCGCTCGCCGCTTGCAGCATGATCGCGCGGTTGAGCCAGGCCCCCAGCGTCATGCCGGCCTTGCGCGCCGCCACCTTTGCCGCCTCCCGGCATTCGGGGTCGACGCCCTTCACGCTCCAAGGCGCCACGTCATTCATGCCGAATCGCGGCTCGTCTGCTACCTGCCAGCTAGTTGCGACAGTGCCAGGGTGCTTGTCAACGCGGCCGCCAATGCCAGATCCGTTCGTTGCCTTGCCGTCGTTCGGCCTCGTCAAGCCGGCGGCGCAGTTGGCCGTTGAGCCGCTCCGCCGCTGCGTTGTCGGCGCGAGCGGCAAGTCCCGACCAGACGAAGGCCTCAATCAGACTCTCGCGATCGACCGCCGAACGGGCCAGAAGTCGAGCAAGTTGATGCTGCGCCGGACGATTGCCCCGCTCCGCCGCCTGGCGAAGCAGCACCAACGCCTCCTCGACCCGGCCTGTTTCCATGGCGATCAGACCGAGATTGAGCGCCGCCCACGCCTCGCCACGCTCCGCGAGCGCGCGCAGGCGCGCCTCCGGTGCCGCGGTCTCGCTCAGCAGGGCGTGCAAGAGCCCACCAGGCTCGCCTGGCTGCTGCTCGGCCAGCCAGCGCAGGACCGCCGCCGGAGCGGCCGGCCGCTCGGTCGTCGGCGCCAATGCCGCGATGGCCGCGCCAAGCAACAGGCCGGCCTGCAGCACTCGGCTCAGCCGGGAACGCGGGCGCTCAGCCGCTGGCGCAGAGCCGTTTCGCGGTGTCGGCAATGCTGTCCGCCGTTACGCGCAGCACGTCTTCCAGGGGCGGCGAATAGGCAATGGGTGCGCGCGGCGAGCCCAGCCGGCGGATCGGGGCCTTGAGCCGCGGCCCCAGTTCCTCCGCCACCGTGGCGGCAACCTCGGCGCCGAAGCCGCTGACCACCACCGCCTCCTGCGCCACGATCAGTCGGCCCGTGCGGGCAACCGAGTCCAACACGGCCTGACGGTCCCAGGGCCACAGCGTGCGCAGGTCGATCACCTCCGCCTCCAGGCCATCCTTGGCCAGTGCCCCGGCCGCCTGCAGCGCGACCGACAGCATCCTGGACCAGGTGACGATGGTGCAGTCGCTGCCCGCCTGGGCGATCCGGGCCTTGCCCAGCGGCACCAGGTGATCCGGCCCGTCCGGCACGTCGTCCGGCACCTGCCAAAGATCCTTGTGCTCCATATAGACCACGGGATCGTCACAGCGGATGGCCGATTTCAGCAGGCCCTTGTTATCGGCCGCCGTCGCCGGTGTTACCACCACAAGGCCCGGAATGTGGGTGTACCAGCCTTCCAGCGACTGCGAATGCTGCGCCGCCGACGAGCGCCACATGCCGATCGGCTGGCGGATCACCATCGGCACGCGGGCCTGGCCGCCGAACATGAAGCGCGCCTTGGCCGCCTGGTTGACCAGTTCGTCGACCGCGCACAGCGCGAAGTCGGAGAAGCGCATTTCCACCACAGGCCGGGTGCCGACCAATGCCGCGCCGACCGCGGCGCCCATGATGGTCGCTTCCGAGATCGGCGTGTCGGCAATGCGTTCGGGCCCGAATTCCGCGACCAGGCCGCGATACTGGCCGAACACGCCGCCACGGCCCAGATCCTCGCCCAGGGCCCAGACCCGGGGATCGCGCCGCATCTCCTCGGCCAGGGCATCGAGGCAGGCCTGCTGATAGGTAATCCGGCTCACGCGGGCGCTCCCACGTCCTGCACGTCGGTGAAGGCGGTGGCCCGCGCTGGATAGGGCGCGGCGGCCGCCTCGGCGAGCGCCTGGGCGACGCGCACCGTTGCCGCCTGGCGCAAGCCCGCGAGGTGGCTTTCCGCCACGCCCAGTCGCTGCAGTTGCTCGGCCGTCAGCTTCATCGGATCGTGTTGCCAGCGCGCTTCCACCTCGCTGGCGTCGCGATAGGCGGCAGCATCGGCCGCGGTGTGGCCGCGCAGGCGGTAAGTGCGGCAGTTGAGGAACATCGGCCCGTCGCCGGCGCGAAGGCGCGCCACCAGTTCGGCCACCGTGGCATCGACCAGCGCCACGTCGTTGCCGTCGATGTCGGCAGCATGCAGGCCGATGGCGCGGGCGCGCGCCGCCGGGCCGTCGCCCGCGGTCACCGCCTTGGTGCGCGTGGTCGAGGCGAAGGCATTGTCCTCGCACACGAACAGCACGGGCAGGGTGAAAACCTTTGCCCAGTTGAGGCCTTCCAGGAACGGTCCGCGGTTGGTGGCGCCGTCGCCAAAGAAGCAGGCGACCACGCGCCCGTTGCCCAGCAGCTTGGCGCCGTGCGCCGCACCGACCGCGATCGGAATGCCCGCCGCCACCACGCCGTTGGCACCCAGCATGCCGACCGAGAAATCCGCGATGTGCATGGAACCGCCCTTGCCGCCGCTGGTGCCGCCGGCACGGCCGAACAGTTCCCGCATCATCTTGGCCGGGTCGGTGCCCTTGGCGATGGAGTGGCCATGTCCGCGATGAGTGGTGGTGATCTGATCGTCCTGCCGCAGGTTGGCGCAAACGCCAACGGCAATCGCCTCCTGGCCGACCGAGGAATGCACGGCGCCGGTCACCTTGCCCTCGCGCGCCGCCTGTTCGGCCGCGTCCTCGAAGGCGCGGATCAAGCCCATCGTGGCGTAATGCCGCCGCAGCCGTTCGACGTCAATGTTGTGCTTGGCGTCGCTCAAGCGGCCCGCCCTCCCGTACCGTCAGGCGCCCTTGTAACGGCTTTTGCCGTTCGCTAGAAGAGCCGAGCGGCAGGACAATCCGTTCACAAGAAGCGCCGCAGGAGACGCCGCCATGCCGGGCGAACCGCCGATCGTGATCGTCGATTCCGTCACCAGACTGGGGCCCGAGCACAAGGGCGCGGTGCTGTTCGGCGGCAGCCATGGCGGGGTCTATGCCGGTTACCTCGCGGCCAAGGCCAAGGTGCACGCCGTCATCCTGAGCGATGCGGGCGTGGGCAAGGACCGGGCGGGCATCGGCTCGCTTGCCTTTCTCGACCGGATCGGCATGGCGGCCGTCACGGTGGGCCACGACACGGGCCGCATCGGCGATGGCCAGGACCAAGCGAGCAACGGCCGCATCAGCCACGTCAACCAGGCGGCGGCGGCGGCCGGCGCCAAGCCGGGCATGCCGGCGATGGACTGCGCCCGGTTGCTGGCCAAGGCCAAACCGCCCGCCGGCGAGGTGCCGGCCTACGAGGAAAGCCGCTTCCTGTTCAGCGACCGGCCCGGCGAGGCCAAGGTCTGGGGTATCGACAGCGCCTCGCTGGTCAAACCGGAAGACGCCGGCTCTGTCGTGATCACGGCGAGCCACGGCGCGCTGCTGGCGGGCGATACCGGTTCCGCCATCAAGTACGACGTGCTGGCCAGCGCCTACAACGATGCCGGCGTTGGCAAGGACCGGGTCGGCATCAGCCGCCTGCCGGCGCTCGACCGGCGCGGCATCGGCGCGGTGACGGTCGATTGCATGACCGCGCGGATCGGCGATGCCCGTTCGGCTTGGGAGACCGGCCGCGTCAGCCACTGCAACGAGACCGCCAGGGCCTGGGGCGTCAAGCCCGGCATGAGCCTGCCCGAATTCGCCGCGTTGGCCAGCCGGCACAGCCGCAAATAGCCCGCCAAGGAATCCACCATGACCCAGACCGCCGGCAGCAACCGACCGACGCGCACCATGAATGGCGGGCGTGCGCTCGCCGAGATGCTGAAGCTCTACAACGCCGCGCCGATGTTCGGCATGGGCGGTTTCCAGTTATTGCCGTTCTACGACGCCATCGCGCAACTGGGCCTCAAGCACACCCTGATCAACGACGAGCGCTGCGGCAGTTTTGCGGCGGACGCCTGGGCGCGGGTGACTGGCCGGCCCGGGATCTGCGACGGCACGTTGGGCCCCGGCGCCATCAACCTGACCACTGGACTGATCGAAAGCCTCAATGCCGGCGTGCCGATGGTGGCGATCGCCGGCAACAGCAACCGCGACCACTCGTTCAAGAACATGACGCAGGAAGCGCGGCAGACCGAGATCCTGGCTCCGGCGGTCAAGCAACTGATCCGCGTCGAGCGCACCCATCGGATCCCCGAGGCGGTGCGCCGGGCCTATGCCATCGCCACTTCCGGCCGGCCCGGACCGGTGCTGCTCGACGTGCCGGAGGATGTCTGCCACGGCGAGCACACCTTCGCCGAGGACGAACTCTATGCCGAGCCGGATACGCTGGCCATTCCGGCCCGTCGCGTGCGCGCCGATGCCGCGGCCGTGGGCCGCGCGGCGGCAATGCTGGCCAAGGCCAAGCGTCCGGTCATCCTGGCGGGTGGCGGCGTGCATTTGAGCAATGCCCAAGAGGCACTGACGCGCTTCGCAGAGAGTCTCGGCATACCCGTCGCGCACACGCTGTCCGGCAAGGGGGCAATCCCCTGCACGCATCCGCTTTCACTGGGCCTGTTCGGGCGCTACAGCCGGATCGCCAACGACGTGATCGAGCGCGCCGACTGCCTGCTGGTCGTCGGCTGCAAGATGGGTGAGATCGCGACCAAGCGCTATGCCCTGCCGCCGCGCGAGATTCCGCTCATCCACCTCGAGATCGTCGCCGAGGAGATCGGCCGCTGCGTGCGCACCGAGTTGGCGTTGTGGGGCGACGCCAAGGCGGGCATCGAGGACCTGGCCCAGGAACTCTCGTCCGGCGCCAAGCAGCAGCGGGCCACCCGCCAGGACTACGGCGAAGAAGTGAAGGCCCGCATGGCGAAATGGCGCGCCGAGGTCGATGCGCGCCTGACTTCAAACGAGCGCCCGATCAACATGGCGCGGCTTTGCCACCAGCTGAACCGCACGCTGCCGGAAGATGCGATCCTGGTGGCCGATGGCGGCTTTGCCGCGCATTGGACCGGCCTGTTGTGCGATACCAAGCGGGCAGGCCGCGGCTTCGTGCCCAACCGCGGTTTTGCCTCCATCGGCTATGGCTTGCCGGGCACCATGGGCGCACAATTGGCCGCGCCCGACCGGCCGGTGGTCGGCATCACCGGCGACGGTGGCTTCAACATGGTGCTGGGCGAACTGGAGACGGCGCGGCGGCTTGGCACCGCCTTCACTCTGATCATCGTCAACAACGCCGCCTCCGGTTACGTGAAGGCGTTGCAGCAGGCACTGTTCGGCGGCCGTTTCCAGTCGAGCGACCTCAACGAACTCAACTACGCGGAGATCGCCCGTTCGTTCGGCTGCCACGGCGTGCGCGTGGAGGATCCGGACAAGCTGCCGGCGGCGCTCAAGGAGGGCATGGCCGAGCGCCGCCTGCCGAGCGTGCTCGACGTGGTGGTGACGCGCGATCCCAAGCAAATGCTGCCGGGCGTCGACAATCGAGCGGTGCAGGCCAAGAAGGGCGACCGTATCGCCTGACCTGCGCCTAGGGGCGGCGGGCGATCAGCCAGTTCGCGATCGGCACGCCGAAATGCTCGGCGGTCGCGGCGAGGCTGCGACCGACTTCGAACAACGCGTAGCGGCCGAGATCGCCATGCTGGCCTGTTGCCAGCACGCCGAGGCCGGCCTGCCCCGCCAGCAAACGATAGCCGTTCTGGCAGAACCGCCTCCTGGACACCTCGAAGAACCCCATCATTGACGACGAAGCATCGCCGATGAGGGCATGGCCTGCGGCCCAGCCTGCGGATTGGGTGCTGTGGCGGGGTCTATTTG
>Ga0194131_10005421_pt1 | contig 18406 bp, 21 predicted proteins | sample TA2KigO120mmetaG_FD_148631 | JGI IMG/M metagenome (GOLD analysis project Ga0194131, IMG submission 148631) | Freshwater microbial communities from Lake Tanganyika, Tanzania - TA2015053 Kigoma Offshore 120m | ecosystem: Environmental > Aquatic > Freshwater > Lake | place: Tanzania: Lake... | reverse complement strand
TCAACTTCGCTGCCTGACATACAGAAACTGCCACCGCGGGGCCTCACCATCACTGCCAGTTGGGCGTGATAATGGGCCGGAATTTGCCGGAACCATGATTCCGGTGGCGAGATACCATCTTTTTCGGGCGCATCGCACAGCTCAATTCTGAATGCACCTGCGTTCAAGGCAATGTTGGCAGCTTCTGTAGAGAAGGCACATATTTCGGCAATGGCGGGCATGTGGGGTGGTCACAAAGATAAAAGCAGAGGCAACGCATATCTTGAAACATTGCAAATTTTTGCCTATGTTTGCAGCCCTTTTGAAGGATTTATTATCCAATAAAAAAGGACCCGTAGCTCAATTGGATAGAGCATCTGACTACGGATCAGAAGGTTTGGGGTTCGAATCCCTACGGGTCCGCTAAAGCAGCACATGAAATCCGCCGCAACAAAATTTATCCGGACATGGTCGTAGCCTTCGAAAACAAGCAGGTTACCATCAAATAATCCTACACATACAAAGGCTTTTGGCGGGAAATCGGCCTTTCCTGCGTATCATTGCAGTTACGCTTTTATGATGAAAAGAACCTTACTGCTGGGAATGGCAATCGCTGCAGCCTCCTTTCCCGTTCTGGCCCAGAAAAAGAAAAACGACAAGAAAAAAGGCGCTCCCGCCATCGCGGCTGAAGCACCTAAGCTCAAGGATGACAAGCCTTCCATCGCTTCCAAAACCAAAAGTTGCAAGCACATGCCGGGACTGTTTACACTTTTCAGGGATACTGCCACAGGCAAATCATTTCTGCTTATCAAGAAAGACCAGCTCAATAAAGAGTTTATCCATTTCACCTATACCGAAAATGGCGTAACGGATGCCGGTTTTCACCGCGGACAATTCCGCGGCAGCCGTATCTTCAAAATCAAAAAGCACTTCGAATACATCGATTTTGAACAGCAAAACACCAGCTTCTATTTCGATGCGAATAGCGAAATCAGCAAGAGCGCCAACGCCAACATCAGCCAAAGTTCGCTGGCGTATGAAAAAATCATCGCCGCCGATGAAATAACAGGCGAATACCTGATCGATGCCGATGAACTGTTTTTGGGAGAAAAACTGCACCAAATTAAACCCAGCAGCTTTCCCGGCAACCCCATGGCATTCAACCTGGGCAGCCTGAGTCGCACCAAAACCCGCTATGAGCAACTGAAAAACTACCCCATGAACACGGATATGGTGGTGAGATATGTATTCGAAAATCCCTACCCGATTAATAGTGGAAACGAAGAAGTGACCGATGCCCGCGCTATCAATGTGGTGGTGCAGCACAGCCTCATTGAAATGCCCGCCGATGGTTACAAACCCCGTTTTGATGACCCGCGTGTAGGCTATTTTTCCGATCAGGTAAATGACATGACCACTACCGCGGCGATTAATTACCGCGACCTCATACACCGCTGGGACTTGCGCAAAAAAGATCCCTCAGCCGCCAAAAGCGAGCCCGTGAAACCGGTTGTATGGTGGATTGAAAACACCACGCCCAAAGAATTTCGCGCTACCATCAAAGCGGCCGGTGAGGCCTGGAACAAGGCTTTTGAACCCCTGGGCTTTATCAATGCCGTGCAGATAAAGGAACAGCCCGATACCGCAGACTGGGATGCAGGCGATATCCGCTACAACGTGCTGCGCTGGACCAGCAGCCCCAATCCCCCTTTCGGCGGCTACGGCCCCAGCTTTGTGAATCCCCGTACCGGCGAAATATTAGGAGCCGACATCATGCTGGAATATGTGTTTGTAACCAACCGCCTGTTAGCTGAAAAACTCTACGACATTAAAAAGCCCAATGGGCACTTCTGTGAGGCCGGCCATACCCTGCACAACGAAATGCTGCTGGGCACCGAAATGATGCGTGCTTCAGGCGCTTCGGACGTGGAAGTAACCAAACTCATCCATCAGAGCCTGCACTATCTCGTGTTGCATGAAATGGGACACACCTTCGGACTGCAGCACAACATGAAAGCCAGCCAGCTACTGAGTCCCGCCGAACTGAAAGACAAAAATATAACCGCCAACGGCCTCATTGGCTCAGTAATGGATTATCCGGCCATCAACCTGAATGGAGATGTAAATGCGGTGGATTATTGTCAGACTGCACCCGGCCCTTATGACATGTGGGCTGTCGAATACGGTTACAGCCCTGCACTGGAAGACGAAGCCCAGGAAAAAGCGCGTCTGGCGGCCATTTTGGCCCGCAGTGGTGAAAAAGCCCTCACCTTTGGCAATGATGCCGATGACATGCGCGCACCCGGCAAGGCCATCGATCCCCGCGTGATGGTAAACGACCTGAGCTCGGATGCCATTACCTACAGCATTGAGCGCATAGAAAAAGTGCAATCGCTGATGAAAGGCCTGAAAAGCCGCTACACCAGCGGCGTAAGCTGGCAGGAAATGCGCAATGCTTATGGAAGTCTTTCAGGCACTTACAGTCAGATGGCGGGCGTCATCAGCCGATATGTAGGCGGTGTTTACGTGGAACGTGTGGCACCAGGTGCAGGCAGCACGCAGCCGTATACGCCCGTGCCCTACGCCGACCAGAAACGCGCCATGAACGCACTTGCCAAATATTCGTTTGCACCCAATGCCATGGAAGTGCCCGCCGATTTGGTTTCCTATTTACAGCCACAGCGCCGTGGTTTTAACTTCTTCGGTGCCGGAGAAGACCCCAAATTTCACAACCGAGTTGACGCCATGCAGAGTGGTGTTCTGGACCATTTGCTCAGCCCCACGATGATGCTGCGCCTCAGCGACAGCCGCCTGTACGGCAACAAATACAGCGTAGGCGAAATGCTGGGCGATCTGACCAAAGCCATATTTGACGAAGACATCAACAGCAACGTAAACAGCTTCCGCCAGGTGCTGCAAATCAACTATACCGAGCGTTTGATTGCCATTACAGGCCTGAAGGACAAAAGTAGTCACGATGAAATCAGCAAGGCCAGGGCAAACGCGCAGCTGCAGCAAATTACCCGCAAGCTGAAAAGCAGTGCCGGTGGCGACAAAGATAGCAAGGACCACCGCAGTTATTTGTTAACCCTCATAGAACACGGACTAAATGACTAATTCACCTGCCTCGCAGCCTCTGTATCGCCTTGCGGCACTGGGAGCGCTGCTGCTGGCCGCCGGCATTGCTCTGGGCGCCTTCGGTGCGCACGGTTTGAAAGACATCGCTACAGAACGCTACACAGGCGTGTTTGAAACCGGCGTGCAGTATCAGGTTTACACCGCTTTGGGCATCATGGTTTTGTCCATGTTTGGCAAAACCCTGGAAAAGCCCATCCTGCTTATTTTAGCAGGCATGTGGGTATTTTCGGTAAGTCTATATTTCATTGGACTGAACGAGTTACTGGCCGCATCGCTGAAAAAGCTGGGTGCGATTACCCCGATTGGCGGTTTACTGATGATAGCCGGCTGGTGCTGGGCAGGCATGAAGCTGCTGCGCCTTAGCAAATCGTGAGCATGGGCAAAACGGTCATTTTTATGCGCCACGGTAAGGCCACCTATGCGGAAGATGCCTTCAACGACTTTGAGCGGCCGCTGGTGGCCCGCGGACGGCAGGAAGCGAAACAGACGGCCGTTTTACTGAAAGAAAACAACCTAATTCCCGAAATGATACTGAGCAGTCCGGCTACCCGCACGGCAGGCACTGCGCAGATTGCCGCCCATATATTTGATTATCTGGCGGAACAGATCGTGTATCATGCACCACTTTACATGGGAAGGACCCATGAATACATAGATGCCATAAACAACCTGAAAGCAAATTGTATTTTAATAGTAGGACACAATCCCGAAATGCAGGCCCTGGCATTTCATTTCGGCAAGGTGGGACAAGCGGGTTTTCCTACTTCATCGGCTGTGGCATTGCAGTTTGAAGATGGGATTATTTCAGTGCAGAGTAAGGCGGTGGTGCTGGGAGAATGGTTGAGGGAGTGAAGCAAACCAAACTTGAAATGAACCGATCACAAATTGTGACCTTGAAACTTCGTCCTTCTCATTCGAAGTCGCACTTATTTTGATTTCGAATACTAAATTTATCCGTGACTTCGCACCCTATCTGCAAGGTGATTTTTTTTATCGGGAAAAAAGAGATCTGGTAGGATGGTGTATATTTGCACTCCCTTCGGGCCTATAGCTCATTCGGTTAGAGCAACTGACTCATAATCAGTAGGTGCTTGGTTCGATCCCAAGTGGGCCCACGAAAGAAAGACGCTGTGAAAACTGTGTCTTTTTTGTTTTTCAGTAAGTTACGAGAACGACAAGATCTTTGTATGTTTGTAAGGCAAATATAACTTTTTTTAGTTATTCAAGTTTTTAATTATTCAATGCGTAAAATGGTGCGCAGTTTATTTACTACGCATCCAAAACATACCCAACTCAAAAACAAACATCCGCTCACCATTCAACCCCAATCCGCTCATCTCACCTACTTTTTGAGCCGCATTTTACCTTTTTATGAGCTGATTTCAACCAACCCCCAATAAACTCTTTCATAAATTCATTCCCTCATTCTTTCATTAAAACAACAAATAGACCACTAGACTAATAAACTACTTCATTCCCTAAATTTGCAAAACGATGAGGAAAACCCTTGCCGCCCTTTTTCCTTTACTATTTATTAATGCCCTCTGGTCCAAACCTGGAGACACCGTTCGTGTAAATACCCATAATAAGGTTGTTATCAAAACCAATCCCGGCGCAGGAAACACCAAATACTTCGGATGGGGAAACTTCCCTAAAGCCGGTGTAAAATACCAGAAAGCCTATGCCGAACTTACCTTCAAATGCGCACCAGGCCTCAAATGCGGCGAATGGGATTACCTGAATTTTATCTATCTCTGCAACCGTCGCGGCGCCACCAACGACAGCCTGGGTTGGGAAATCATGCGCTTCATAACACCCTATGGTTTTTATTTTGACCAAAACTGGAAGCATACCTGGCAATTTGATATCACGGACTTTGCCCACCTGCTGCACGATAGCGTGCAAATCATGTATCAGCATACCGGCTATGAAGCCAACCACGACCGGGGCTGGGAAATTTCCCTCAACTTCAACCTCGTGGAAGGCACACCCTGGCGCGATGTGAAAAACATTACGCGCTTCTGTACGCGCAGCGTGGGATATGGAAACGATAGTCTGTTTGATAAAAATGTTCCCGAAGACACCTTCACTCTGGGACAGGAAACCGACCTCATGCGCTTCAAAATCCTGCAAACCGGGCATGGCATGGACAAGCCCGAAAACTGTGCAGAATTTTGCCCAAAAAAACGCTATATCATGCTGGACGGCGCTGTAGCCGATGAAAGCTGGGTTTGGCGCGATGACTGCGGTGAAAACCCCGTTTTTCCGCAGGCCGGAACCTGGCTTTACGACCGCGCCGGATGGTGCCCCGGTGCCGAAGTACGCGAATACAATCTGGATGTGGCCGCCACACCGGGCAATACCCACCGCATGGATCTGGACATGGAAAGCTACAAAACCACCAGCGGTGGAGCCAACTATATGCTCAGCACCTATTTGGTAGAATATAGCAAACCCAACTACAACCTGGATGTGGTGGTGGAAGACATCATCAGTCCCAATGCCGAACTGCGCTACAAACGGGTAAATCCATCATGCGGATCTCCAAAAGTTATCATTCGCAACCGCGGGGGATCGGCTGTGCAAAGCATAGATTTTCTGTATGGCATGGACGGATTGCAGCAAAAACACTACCGCTGGAACGGCACCCTGAAACTCGGACAGTGGGATACATTGGATCTGCCCCCTGATTTTGTACCCTGAAACTCGGACAGTGGGATACATTGGATCTGCCCCCTGATTTTGTACGCAACAATAAAGCAGGTATATTCAAGGTAAATGTGGCATGGGTAAACAACCGTCCGGATGACAACCCCAGCAACAATACTGCAACTGTCGTTACCGGAAATTTGCCTGCTTTGTTACCAAATAAATTCATCCTGTATTGCAGCACCAACGCGGCGCCCACCGAAAACAGCTGGGAAATCCGCGATATGTTTGGCAGAACCGTAAAAGCACGCAAGAAATACCCTTTGGCCAACATGGTCTACCGCGATACCATTGAGCTGCCCGAAGGCTGCTATACGCTGGATTTTCAGGACACAGGCGCACCCAACCCGAATTATATGCTGAATGAAGACGGACTGCAGTGGTGGGCCAACACCGCCGATGGCAATGGATTCCTGCAAATACGGACTGAGACCAACAGCATTCTTCAGCGCTTTGGTGCCGATTTTGGCAGCAGTATACGTTTTGCATTTACCGTAAATAGGACAACAGAGCCGGTGATGACTGCCGCACAAATCAACATTCGACCTAACCCCACCAAAGACTATCTGATGCTGGATTTTAGCAGCTACAAACCTGAGGAACTTAATGATATTTGTATCATTATGATTCATGATTTACGCGGCAGAAAAGTGATGGAAACGAATATTGACATGCGCAGAACTTCACTACCCGGACTCAATATTTCAGGGCTTTCCACAGGAATATATCACCTGAAACTCAGCTACAAGGATGCCCTCATCGCCCAAAAACTGATTAAACAATAATACCTTGGGTAAGCTCATCATTTTTTCAGCCCCTTCGGGATCCGGAAAAACCACTGTGGTAAAGCATTTGCTGTCTGTGATGCCCGACAAAATGGCGTTTTCAGTAAGTGCTACCACACGCAAACCCAGACTCGGCGAGGAAAACGGCCGCGAATACCATTTTCTTGAACCGGAAGATTTCGAAAAACGCATAGAAAACAACGAATTTCTAGAGCATGAAGAAGTGTATGCCGGCGTGCTTTATGGCACGCTGTGGAGCGAAGTACACAAAATATGGGACTCCGGCAAGGCCGTAGTGTTTGATGTTGACGTGCAAGGCGGCTTGAACCTGAAACGCCGTTTCAAACAAGATGCCCTCGCCATTTTCCTCAGACCGCCCAGCGAGGAAATACTGATGCAGCGCCTGCGCAAACGCAGTACCGAAGTGGAACACCAACTTCAGGAACGCATTGCCAAAGCCAACCACGAGCTGAGTTTTGAAAACCAGTATGATGTGGTAGTGGTGAACGACGTGCTGGAAGACACCCTGAAAACCTGCGAAAAGTTGGTACCCGATTTTTTAAGCAACTCCTGATGGCCCACATAGGTTTATATTTCGGATCCTTTAACCCCATTCACAACGGGCACCTGATCATTGCCCAGCACATGCTAAATGAAGGTCCATTTGATGAAATCTGGTTTGTGGTTTCTCCCCAAAATCCCTTAAAAGAACGAAAAGATTTGCTGCCACAAAACCTGCGTTTTGAAATGGTCAAAGCCGCTGTGACGGGCAACCCGCAGTTCAGGGCTATGGACATTGAATTTTGCCTGCCCTTGCCCTCATTTACCATCCAAACGCTGGAGCATTTGCTTGAAAAAAGCGGCAATGCCTTTTCCGTTGTGATTGGGTCAGACAACCTGCCCCGTCTGCACCAGTGGAAAGACATAGAAAAGCTCTGCACACTGACAGATTTTCATGTGTACAACCGCAGCGGCAGTGAATTAACAAGTCCCGTTTCCAATGCCCGCATTACAGCATACACCGCGCCATTTCTGGATATTTCCGCCTCGCACATTCGAAATTTATTGAAGCAGAAAAAAAGCATTCGTTACATGGTGCCGAATGCAGTGCGCGAAATGCTGATGCAGCAAAGTTTTGTTGCGTAACTATAGTTTGATATTACAACCCAGCACCGGACCGGTGTTGTATTGAAAAACCGATTTTCCGTTCACGGCCTTCCCCTGCTGCAGTATCTGGTTCAGCACACCCATTTCAAGTTGAACAGATTTGTTTAGATTCATTCCCAACAAGCCAAACAAACGATTCTGGTCAAATACGTTTAACCCAATATTTTTCCCAAAGCCTATAAAAATTTCATCTGACAAGGCCAGATAGAGGTTTTTGTGGATGTTTAGCGGCCATTGCATGCGCTGCATCAACCGAATTCGGTTAAGGTAATTCCAGCGCAAAAAACGGCTGTTGGTATCCAAAACCTCAAGCCATCGCTGTTCGGTTCGCAAACGGCTGTTAAACACAGCCCTTTTTGCGCCGGATTCATGGACAAAATGCCATTGCTGATAAGCGCGTCTTTCAACGAAAGTTCCGTTTTCCGCCAAGGGAAAATATCCGTAAGGATAGGTTAGAATCCAGGCGTAACCCGCTTGAAAACGGTGTTGTGGTTTCGCTTGCCAGGTAATCCCCAATCTGAGCAGATTTTGTTGCGGAGATTGAACATGGTCGGTTCTGCGCCATTGAAATTCGGTGTGTAAAAACCATTTTTCGGAAAAACGGTTCTGCATAATTACAGGAGACCAGAATAAATCGTTATTATCGGAAATGCGAAACTGAGCATTACCCGATAATATTCCAATGAGAAAAATGGGGAAAAAACTGAAAATGCGCAGCATGTCCTACTTCATGATGGCCTCTTCGGCTTCTTCAAGTGATTGCCTGCGGAGTGTGGATTTATTTTGCGTGGTGTATGGGTTCTGTTTCATAATGCGATATTGAGAAGCAAGCGATTTTTATACATGCCAATGGTCTCCTTCAAACCATAGTAAAGTGCATCGCAGATGAGCGCATGCCCTATGGACACTTCCAGTAATCCCGGCAGATGGGTTCTCAAATAATGAAGGTTGTGTAAATCCAGATCATGGCCGGCGTTAATTCCCAAACCCGACTGAATAGCCTCTTCGGCAGTCTGTATGTAAGGCTTTAAAGCTTGCTGCGGGTCTTTTGGAAATAAAACCGCATAATGCTCGGTATGCAGTTCTATGCGGTCGGCACCGCACAATGCTGCATTTGCCACCATAGAAGGATCAGGGTTGAGAAAAAGGCTTACCCGCATGCCTCCGGCTTTCAGGCGTACAATCACATCCTGCAATAAATGCAAATTCTTCATTGTGTCCCACCCAATGTTGCTGGTAAGCACATCCGGCGGATCGGGGACCAGCGTAACCTGAGCAGGATTTACCTCTTCCACCAGCTTCAAAAACGATTCAGATGGATAGCCCTCAATATTAAACTCGGTGGTAACAATCTCGCTAAGTTTCCTTACATCATCATATCGAATGTGCCGCTCATCTGGACGGGGGTGTACGGTAATACCATCGGCTCCGAATTGCTCACAATCGAACGCCACTTTTATCACATCAGGATTGTTACCGCCCCTTGCATTACGTAGGGTCGCTATCTTGTTTACATTGACACTCAGTTTGGGATTCATATACGCCAGATCAGCTGCGCGAAGATACGGACGGCGGTTCCAAGTGGGTGAAACATCACCGTTATTGATACTTTCCATCCATGCATAGCGCAGACCCGCCTTGAGTCTTTTGTTGATGGGTTTGGTAGCCAGAATATAAGCGGAACGGCCCTTGCCATAGAATGCGACCGTCCCAAAATCATACAGCAGCTGATTTTCGTAGGCATATAGCCGGTTGTAAAAACCCGAAACATCAAACATGCTGTAGCGCGTCACCAGCTGCCAGCGCCCGGGATTTAGCCTGGTGGTGTATTCACCGTAAAAAAGAGAAGAATGTCCGGCAGAGGGACCATCTGCGTTGAAACTGTGTTCTGCGCGCAATTCCACACGGCTGTTGTTGGTCACCGCCGCATTGATGTTCACCCGCAGCAATTGGGTAGTGTAATTGGTGATGGTTTTTGTGGTGCCTTCATTGCTTTGCAGACTATGTGTAATGTAGCGGTAATCACCGTAAAAAAGAGAAGAATGTCCGGCAGAGGGACCGTCTGCGTTGAAACTGTGTTCTGCGCGCAATTCCACACGGCTGTTGTTGGTCACCGCCGCATTGATGTTCACCCGCAGCAATTGGGTAGCGTAATTGGTGATGGTTTTTGTGGTGCCTTCATTGCTTTGCAGACTATGTGTAATGTAGCGGTAACGAACGTACAACTGTGTTTTCTTGGTGGCCGTATAATCCAGCTGCCAGAGCAAATCCTGTGTGCGGGAGGGCGCATAAAACCGAAAGGTGAGCCAGGGCTGACGGGCCATATCACAATAATTGCTGAGGCTCAGCTTGCGGGTAAAGTTCATTTTCAATCCCATCTCAGCTTGCGGGTAAAGTTCATTTTCAATCCCATGTACAAACCCTGCTCATTCTGGTTGCTGTTGCCAAAGGCAGTGGAATAAGGACTGATGAAACCAGGGGCATAGTCGCGCACATGCACAGACCATTCAGCCCACTTGCCCAGTGAAACCAGTGCTCCGGCTGAAACCGCATGCTTGCGGGTTTCGGCCAGCCATGCCCATTCGCTGAAAACATGCATACGACCAAGTGTGTGTGCCTGCCAGCCATGATAAAAATGTTGCTGCTTGCCGGCAGGATTATACAAACGGTACAAATCTTCCGATGCCGCCTGAGAAATATTACTGCTAAAAAGCGCCATACCTCCGCCAAAATTACCTGCCTTACCGTTTCTCTGCAGCCAGTAACCTTTCAAATTTCTTCTCAGGTTGTTTTTCGTTTGTATTTCATTGGCTGTTCTGTGCAGTCCATCCAGATCCAATCCAGATCCACCGATGAAAACCCTTCTCCGCCTAAAACAGATGTATCACCCAATCTGGCATTGATACCATTGGAAGCCAGAGCAACCGTAAAATCCCATTTTTTTGTCAATTTCAACGTTGAGGCCATTCCGCGCAGAAATAAAAATTCATTTACCCCTCTGTAGGCTTTAACAACAGGCTGAGATCTTTTAATGTTAAGCACACTGGCACTTTTGCCGATACCAATTCCCGAGCCCATCACCAGTCCCTGCCCAAGGCTCAGCACATAATCACCGGCCACCAGCGATTTTACAGCACCAAAATTGTATATGGCTGCATGCGCCGAAAAATAATCGGGGCCTTTATGCCACCAGTATTCACCAGGATCTTTTTCCGCTGTTATGCCAAAACTATACACCCCAGGAAGGGTATAACGCAATCGCGTGCTCATGGCCATTAGGTCCGCATTATACATTTCCTGTGGATCGGGGTATCTTCTTTTAGTGGTGAGGATAAGTTCTGTTTTACCCTGCTGAAGTTTTCCGGCAAACCCTTTCACCCTGTCTTCCAGTCCGGGGGATATATTCACAAATGGTGCCAGTGCCCTTATCTGTTCGGGCTCCATGCTTGCTACCTGCAATTCTGCCAGCTGTAGAAACAGTCCAAAACGCTTGCGGTGCGAAACAATGGCGGCCGCCTGCACCGGTGTTATCAACGGAAAATTAATCAGCTCATCTACCCCGGCATGATTAAGGTTCAGAGGCTTTTCGGTAAACTGAATCAAATCCTCGTAAACCTGTGTGTAATCGGCGTTGGTTTCGAGGGTCTCAAGGTACCGCTCTATGGTAAGTTTAACATCCTCAGGAATTTGCGCCATAACATTACCCGCAAAAAAATAAATTAATGATAGTATAATCTTCAGCGCTTTGTCCATAGCAGGGAAAAAGCAGGCGAGAATCCCAGATAGGTGTGATAACGTGTGGAGAAAGCAAAAACAGCAGAACCCGATTTGTATTCAATTCCGCCTGAAAATGGCTCGGGACCTGTTTGCAATGCCCCGTTAAATACCATGCGCTTTCCATATTCATGCCTAAGGGCAATGCCATACACAGGCTGATTTTGGGCATTATACCTATACTGAAAACCACCTTTGGTGAGCGGATTGATTTTATATCCGAGCGCCAGTGCACCTGCCGGCACGGCCATGCCACCATCATAGGTGCGGTTCCAGGGATTTACAATTACTGCTGACGCATCCCATTTGTCATTCATCTGAAAAGATGCACCCAGTCTTCCGCTCAGCCAGGTAGGTCGGTTGTTCAACATAGATTGATACAGGGTAGTGTAACCCACAGAAAAACCCACACTGAACTGAGAGCTGATTACCTGACAAAGCGACAGATGTGCCGCATTGACTGAAAAATTTGATGTGCCATGGTAAGAAAAATCTCCGCCATACATGCTCCCTTTGCTTCTGAGAGCCAGTGCGGCACCCCCCTGCACAAGGGGAGTTCCCGTAAACCGCTGCTGACCCCATACCCCACCCATGGCTTTGCCTGTATAGGCAACACCCGGATTATTGCTTAGCCCAAAAACCGCATCCCTGTTGGCTTCGTTACCTCCAAGCCCCCAGTAAGAGGCTCCCTGCTGAGCAAACATTGACCCGGCAGAAAAAATATAAAATCCTGTGGCAACTATTCGATTCACCTGCCCAGCGCCTTCTGGAATACCAACAGCCTATCCTTCAATTCCCTCAGCTTTTTCACCAGCGCCGCTTTGGGCTCTACATCTGACCCTGAGCCGCTGATTTTGCGGGTGGCTTTGGCAATTTTAATCCCCTTTTCCCGGGTAAGATAATGAATTTCCTTGAGTAATTCGATGTCTTTCAGCGAGTAAATACGGTCGCCCTTCTTGTTTTTCATGGGTTTCAATTGCCTGAATTCCGTTTCCCAAAAACGCAGTGTCGAAGCAGCCAGACCTAGCATTCTGCTGACTTCGCCAATCTTGTAGTACTTTTTTGTATGTATATTTTCTGTTTCCATTAATCAAATCGTTTGGATTCGCGGTTGCTCATTTCTATCATCCTGCGATATTGCTCATCGGTCAGGTCATTGTGATAAAAAAATGCTGGATTCAGCGGATTACCACCACGACGAACTTCATAATGCAGGTGGGGCCCTGTGCTGCGCCCGGTATTGCCAGCATGCCCGATTAGCTGCCCTCTTTTTACAGTCTGTCCCGGACTTACGACAATCTTACTCAAATGACCATACAGGGTGGAATAACCAAATCCATGATCAATCACTACATGATTACCATATCCCCAGCCATCATTTGCGGTTTTTTGGACAATACCATCCCCTGTTGCAAATATTTCTGTGCCGATTTCTACTGTAAAATCCATCCCGGGATGAAACGTAAAAGTTCTGTAAAATGGGTCAAGCCTGTATCCAAATCCACTGGCCATTTGATTTAAGTCTTCATTGGCAACAGGCTGAATGGCAGGTATTGAATTGACAAAAGACTCTTTACTTCGAATAAGCCGCTTGAGCGTTTCATATGAAACTTTCTGCGCGTATACATCCTTGCCCAGACGTTCTATTTTTTGCCTGATACGCTGAAGCAATTCGCCCTCTGGCAATGTTTTAAGTTCAGCATAGTCGGTACCGCGGTAATCAACCGGGGTACCGCGGTAATCAACCGGCCTGGGGGGATCCGCCTCATACATGGCCCTGTATATTTTCAGATCCCTCTCTTTCAATACCAAAAGATTGCGCTCCAGCTCCGAAACCGAACGCTCCATCCCTTTCAATTCACGCCGTAGCGTTGCGTTTTCATCCATCATGGACTGTTCACGGGGCGTGGCAAACATTCTGCTGAATACGACAGCAACCAAAAGAGATAACACCAAAACCAGACTGCTAAACCCAATTCCGCGCCATAGCATATAACTGCGGTTATCCCTAACCCGCTCAAAACTCAGACTTTTCGGATTAAAAAAGTATTTGGTCTTGCGCGCCATGTCTATTTACTGCAAGTATAAGGAATATCGCATTCAGATTGGCTTTTGGATGCCGTTAATATTAAATTATCGGGTTCTGAATTCCTTGAAAACCCTGGCATGAGCGAGAGGTTATTGTTTTTTATATAATTATTTGATGCCTCCGCAACAAATTACCATGAAAAAATCTATTTGGATTGGCCTGTTTCTGTGTGCTTTTGGTGCCGGAAAAGCGTAAACATCAACCCACAGGTGGGCTGTTTCATTCAATGGAAACTATAAAGAATACAAGGGCGATTTGGGTAAAGGCCTGCCGCAGTTCCGATACCCAAACTTTCAGCTCGGTGGTGGTGTTTCTCTCTACATGAACCATTGGCTGTACCTGAGCGTTAACGCCAACTATGGCAAAATGCACTACAATCCCCAAGCCACTGCTTTCCAGAATCAATATCCCTTGTTGAACCTGAAAGGCATCAATTCAAATCTCACCGCCAGAATTAAATTCAACAACGGCAAGTGGCTGAAAGAAGAAGCTTCCATGGCACCCTATTTTGTGGCCGGTCTAGGGCTTTTTTACGGCGATCGTCAAAAACCCATCAACACGCCCGACTGGCGCAAGGCTGAATTCTTCAATTTCCCTGTCGGTCTTGGTATTAACATACGCTGTACCCCAAACCTTAATATAAATCTGAACTATACCTGGCTGCCTTCTTTTGATGACCAGTTGCATGCTTATTTTCAGGGAAATAACCCGAAACAGCTTTGGGAACACCGCATTGGTCTAACCAACCTAAAACTTCAACATTAGAAAAGGCGAAAGCAAGGATTCCAAAGAGGAAAAGGCCAAGGATAAAAAAGATAAAAAAGCTGATAAAGCCGCGGATAAAGAGCCTGCCAAATAAGGCTTCACATTGATACACGCATTTTTCTGACAATTGCAAATTAGCCGCCGGCCAAATGTCCGGCGGCTGCATAAATTGCAGCCTTTCTAACGTATTCATCCACATTGTCCTGAATACGCTGATGCACAGATTCATCCAGCGTTTTAACCACTTTTGCCGGCACACCAAGTACAAGACTATAGGGCGGAATGATCATGCATTGGCCCCAATAATGCTGTATTCGCCAATTTCTGCATTGTTGAGTACCGTGGCATGCATTCCCACCAGCACATGGTGGCTAAGCCGGGCGCCATGCACAATGGCGCTGTGCCCGATTACACAGTCATCGCCAATGATGCATGGGTCTCCGGGGTCGGCATGTAAAACGGCGTTATCCTGAATGTTTGTGCGTGCACCTACAGAAATAATATCGCTGTCGCCCCGCAACACCGCCCCGAACCACACACTGCTATTTTCGCCCAGTTTCACTTCCCCGATAACGTGAGCTCCTCCCGCCACAAATACATTTTTGCCCAATTCGGGTCTTTTTTTCAACCGATCCGTTAATTCCATGCTCATAAGCGGTTCAAATATGCTTTTTTTGCAGGGTATGCGCAAATTATTTACCGACATAAGGTCCATCCACGGCATTGAAACCGACCCAAAATCCTTGCTGAAGGGTACTGAAATGAGCCGGGTAGATAGCATTCATGATGCCTGGCTGCTTTCAGATAATGGAAATTTCGCAGCCTGGGGAAGCATGCAAGACAGCAATCTGCCAAATGCAGATGAAATTATTTCGCTGCAAGGCCTGGAAGTATTACCCGGACTCGTAGACAGCCACACTCACTGTATCTTTGCCGAACCCCGCAGCGGCGAATGGGAACTGCGGCTTAAAGGCGCCACCTACGAAGAAATCGCGGCAGCAGGCGGAGGTATTCTCAACTCGGCAGCCAAACTGAGAAGTATGGATGAAGAATGGCTGTATGAACAAAGCCTGAATAGGGTGCTAACCATGATTGCGCACGGTTCAACCACCATTGAAATCAAAAGTGGTTATGGCCTCAGCACGGAAAGTGAATTAAAAATGCTGCGCATTGCCCACCGCATTAAGAAAAATGTAAAGGCCACCATCAAAACCACATTTTTAGGCGCACATGCGGTACCACCTGAATTTAATGGCCGACAGGATGATTACGTGGCTCATATTATAAATCAAATGCTACCTGCAGTTAGCGAAGATGGGCTCGCCGACCACATGGATGTTTTCTGCGACCGCGGATTTTTCACCCCGGAACAAACGCTCCAACTGCTGGAGGCTGCCGCCAGGTATGGATTACCGGCCAAAATTCACGCCAATGAACTGGGCATTACCGGTGGTGTACAGGTAGCGGCACAGGCCGGGGCATGGAGTGCCGATCACCTTGAACATATTGGTGCTGAAGAAATAGAATGCCTCAGAAATTCGGAGGTCATGCCTGTGGGCTTGCCCGGCACCAGCTACTTTCTGGATATTCCCTACACCCCTGCCAGAATGATTATCGATGCCGGCCTGCCATTTGCGCTGGCTTCAGATTTCAATCCGGGTAGCAGTCCTGTGTGCAATATGCAAATGATTTGGAGCCTGGGTTGCAGCCGCATGAAAATGCTACCCGCAGAAGCTTTCAATGCCATTACCCTCAATGCTGCACACAGCCTAAGATTAGAAAACACTGCAGGCAGCATTGCCATTGGCAAGCAGGCCGATTTCTGGACTACGGAAACCGGAAATGCAGTGCAGTCAGTGCCTTATTTCTTTGGGGTAAACCACGCGAATGCTGTTTATTGCAAAGGCACCAAAGTCTGACATTTTTTCATAACCCTCAAACAGGAATTATCTTTGCATCTTTACCAATAACAACTAAAATATTTTATGCCATACCCGGAAATGCTTGTAGCGCCCATGCGCGCTGAACTCACCAACAACGGATTCACCGAACTTCGCACCGCTGAAGAAGTAGAAAACGCCCTTACCAGCCTGGAAGGAACCACACTGATCGTGGTAAATTCTGTATGCGGATGTGCTGCTGGGAGCGCACGCCCAGGCATCTTGAAAAGCCTGTCAGGCGATAAAAAACCTGCACGTCTGTTTACCGTTTTTGCCGGTCAGGACCTGGATGCCACCCAGAAAGCCCGCGAATACATGGTTCCATTCCCTCCTTCATCCCCGGCAGTAGCCCTTTTTAAGGACGGACAAATCGTGCATATGGTGGAGCGCCACATGATTGAAGGCAGAACAGCCGACATGGTTGCCGACAATTTGTCAGGCGCCTACGCGTCATTTTGTTGATACTGTAAAATTTAATAACTAGCTTTGACATAACGACCACTATGGGTGTGCGTATTGATAAACTTTTCATTCTGCCCGTTCTGTGGGTTTTCCCTGTTTTGGCACAAAACATATTACCCACCAACCTAAAGCATACAAGTCTTCCGACTCCATCACTACTGGTATTCCCTGAAAACCAAAAACCGGCATTTAAGCATTGGCATACCACAGTCAGCAAAATGGGAAATTACAGTCCTGCAACCCAATGGAAAATTTATAAGCGCTGGGACGCCAAGATGTTTGAAACCAATAAAATAGGCAAGGGCTGGAATGGCAAAACCCCCGATGGAAGAGAAGCAGTGAATGGTATTTATCCGCTGATTGCTGAAACCATTGACACCGATGGTTACCGTCATGTAGATAAAGGCTATCTAATGATTACCCGCTGATGCACTCAATACTGCTTTCAGGCATGATGGATGCATGCAGAAATGCCGGCGATTTTCAACTTGAGCATTTGAGGACTCTTACTACTGATTCCATCTCTGACAAAGGACTCAATCAGCTGGTGAGTTTTGTGGACGTGGAAAGCGAAAAAATGCTAGTGCAATACCTGAAAAAACTGCGCCCCGATGCCGGTTTTATTACCGAGGAAAATACCGCTCCGAATGATTCCGAAAGCCACTCAGTTTGGATTATAGACCCACTTGACGGGACTACCGCTCCGAATGATTCCGAAAGCCACTCAGTTTGGATTATAGACCCACTTGACGGGACTACCAATTTTCTTCATGGATTGCAGGTCTTTTCCATCAGCATTGCACTTATGGAAAATAAAATCGTGACTGCCGGTGTGATATACGCCCCGGCTTTGAAGGAAATATTTTGCGCGGAAAAAAATGGTGGTGCATTTCTTAACAACAGCCCAATAAAGGTAAGTCTGACATCTGAGTTGCGGGAATCGCTCATTGCCACAGGCTTCCCCTACTACGAATTTCAGCAAACACGCGCCTACCTCGACCTGTTGGGCGAATTAATGAAAACCACACACGGACTGCGCAGACTGGGGTCAGCTGCCATAGACCTCGCCTATACTGCATGCGGCCGGTTCGACGGATTTTATGAAACCGGACTGAATGCCTGGGATGTAGCTGCAGGAGCACTGTTAGTTGCGGAAGCAGGCGGTGTGGTCAGCGATTTTCACCAAAAAGAAAACCACTTGTTCGGCAAACAAATTGTAGCGGCAAACCCAACAGTTTATCGGCAGTTGCAACCCTTGACTCAGTCATATTTGGGATAACACTTTTTCGTAGCTATTTTGCAATCGAATTGTTTTGGATTATACCTATACTGAAAGGCATTGGACAAGGCTTCCTTATCAGCATTCTCAGCTTTGGGCCATCTTTTTTCACCCTAATTAATTCCGGGATAAAAGGAGGCAAATCGGAGGGTTTCCGCGTGGCACTGGGTATTTTCCTCAGTGAATTGATTATGGCCCTTATTTGCTTTTTCGGACTCTCGCGTTTTTTTACCTTAATCGAATTTCAACTGGCATTTTCACTATTTGCAGCAACCGCAATTTCCTTTATCGGAATAAGAGGTTTTTATAAAAAATATCA
>Ga0194131_10005420_pt1 | contig 18413 bp, 14 predicted proteins | sample TA2KigO120mmetaG_FD_148631 | JGI IMG/M metagenome (GOLD analysis project Ga0194131, IMG submission 148631) | Freshwater microbial communities from Lake Tanganyika, Tanzania - TA2015053 Kigoma Offshore 120m | ecosystem: Environmental > Aquatic > Freshwater > Lake | place: Tanzania: Lake... | reverse complement strand
TGGCTGATCCACGCGTGCCAGAAACGCCGGGATCGCCTGCCGAAGCTCGACGAGCATGGCGGCGGCGCAAGCGCGCACCTCCTCGAGGGGGTGCGCGAACATCCGCATGAGCAGTGCCTCGTAGGCCTGTCCGGTGCCGAACAACCCCACGTTCGACGTCGTGGAGGCTGGGAGCAGGCCCCGCAGCGTGTCGAGCGCTTTCGCGCGAATGACGGAGCGATAGACGGCGTCGGAGTCCTCGACGGCCTTGGGATGCTTGCGCCGGAAGTGATCCTCAGCGGAGGGAATCCACTTCGCGTAGGTTTCGAACGCGAGATCCATGGCGCGGACGAACGGCGCGCGCAGCGGACCGTCGGCGAGCTCAGCCGGTACGTGGTACTTCCAGCGTCCGCCAGGCTGATCGGTGTACGGCACGTATCGCGTCGATTGCTCGAGATACGCCATCAGACGTCCCCACTCGAGCACCTTCGTGAGCACGTTCGACACTCCCTCACACGCGAGGTGCGCTCCTCCGAGCTGCGCGACCGAGTCGTCACCGTACTCGCTGAGCACGCGCGCGAAGAGCTTATCCGCTCGCTCGACGCCGACGGGCGAGGCATCGAACGTCGGGCTCTCGACACCGGCTTGCCCCAGGAACTCGTCGAGGAACAGCCTCCGCAGAGACTTCGACGAGCGCGAGTACCGCGCGAATAGCGCGCCCTTGACCGTCTCTGGGAGGTTCGTGAGCGCGAAGACCGGTCGATCGACGTTGGTGAAGTACCGCGCGAGAACGCGGGCTTCATCCGGGGTGAAGGTGTCGGTGATGGCGGCTGAAGGCGACACGGGCGTGAAATGCTACTTCATTTCAGGCCGAATTTGACTTCGTTGTGAAACGATTCACATAATGGCCTGGGGCCCGGAAGCCAGCCTGACCTTCGCGGCTCCCCCGCTGCGGACACGACCATGATCGACCTCGCCCGTGTCACCAAACAGTTCGACGGCAAGCGCAACGTCACCGCGTTGCACGAGGTCAGCCTCTCGATCGACAAGGGGGATGTGGTGTCGATCGTCGGACCGTCCGGCTCCGGGAAGTCCACGATGCTCAATCTCATGGGCGGACTGGACCGGCCGACGGCAGGCGTCGTGCGGATCGATGGAGACGCGCTCGACGGACTGTCGGACGATAGCCTGACGAGGGTCCGGCGCGACAAGATCGGGTTCATCTTTCAGTTCTTCAATCTACTGCCGACCCTGACCTGTCTCGAGAACGTCGGCTTGCCCTTGCACCTCCGGGGCTGGTCACGATCGAAGGTCCACGAACGTGCGTCGGCGCTCCTGGAACTCGTGCAGCTTGGGCATCGCACGCAGCATCTGCCCGAAGAGCTCTCGGGCGGTGAGCGCCAGCGCGTGGCGATCGCGCGCGCCCTGTCGATCTATCCTCCCATCCTGCTCGCCGACGAGCCCACCGGCAACCTGGACACGCGCACCGGCCGGGAGATCCTGCAGCTCATCGACGATCTGCACGAGCGCCTCGGGTCGACCATCGTGATCGTCACCCACGATCCCAACGTGGCCGCGCGGTGCCACCGGACCATCGCGCTCCGCGACGGCCGAATCGAGCAGGACGTACGGCGATGATGCTCCTACGCCTGATCAGCTGGCCGTACTTCCGCAAGCACATCGTGCGCTCGCTGTTGACCATCGCCGGCATCGTGCTGGGCGTCGCCGTCTTCGTGGGCATGCACACGGCCAACCAGGGCGTGCTGTTCGCCTTCAACAGCACCGTCGATCGCATAGCCGGGAAGACCGAGCTGCAGGTCACGGCGGGGGAGACCGGATTCGACGAAGCTGTCCTCGAAAGCGTGCAGAGCGCCTCGACCGTGCGGGTGGCCGTGCCCGTGATCGAGGCCACTGTCGACAGCCAGATCGCGGGGCAGGGCAACCTGCTGGTCCTCGGCACCGACATGACCGGCGATCGCAGTCTGCGCGACTACGATCTCGAGGACGCCGACGAAGCGATCATCGACGATCCCCTGGTGTTCCTCGCACAGCCGGACTCCATCATGCTGGCGAAGGAGTTCGCCGAGAAGAATGACCTCGCCGTGAACGACACCGTGACGCTTGGTACGGTGTTGGGGCCGCGGGCGTTCACGGTCCGCGGCATCATGCGGTCGTCCGGCTTGACCTCGGCGTTTGGCGGAAATCTCGCCATCATGGACATCTACGCGGCGCAGCACATGTTCGGCCGCGGACGAACGTTCGACCGCATCGATCTGGCCACGCGCGACGGCGCGTCGATCGAGAAGGCGCAAGAGGAGCTGCGCCAGCTGCTTGGACCAGGCTTCCAGATCGACGCCCCGGCGGGGCGTGGACGACAGTTCGAGGCGATGACCGCGTCGTACTCGATCATGATCAACATCTCGAGCCTCTTCGCGCTGTTCATCGGGATGTTCATCATCTACAACTCGTTCGCCATCGCCGTGACCCAGCGTCGCTCGGAGATCGGCATTCTGCGCGCGCTCGGCGCGACCGGTGGGCAGGTCCGCGGGCTCTTCCTGCTCGAGAGCGCCGTCACGGGCCTCATCGGTTCCCTGGGTGGGGTGTTGCTCGGGCTCGTGATGGCCCGCGGGATTGCGGCATCGATCGGCGGTGTGATGAAGGACGTGTACGGTGTCGCGCAGCGCGCGGACGAGGTGGCCACCGATCCCGCACTGCTGGCGCTGTCGCTGATCATCGGCATCGGCACGAGCCTCGTCGCCGCCTTCATCCCGGCGCGACAGGCCGCTCGAGTGGATCCCGTGCAGGCGCTGCAGAAGGGGAAGTACCAGGTCCTCTCCGTGGGAGAAAGCCGTCTTCGAGCACTGGCCGCTGCCGCGTTCGTCATCACCTCCATCCTCTGTCTGACGGCTGCCTCGTCGCGAGTGGCGTTCTATGTGGGCTACGCGTTGGCGATTCTCGCGGCGCTGCTGCTGGGGCCGCTGCTCGCCCAGTGGCTCGGCCGGGCACTGCGGCCGGTGCTGAAGTGGATGCGGCCGGTCGAGGGGGCCCTTGCCGCCGACAGTCTGATCCAGACACCACGCCGAACATCCGCCAGCGTTGCGGCCTTGATGTTGTCGCTGGCGCTCGTGACCGCGTTCGCCGGCATGGCCCGCGCCAGCTACGACTCCATTCTCGATTGGACCACGACGACGCTCAATCCGGACCTCTTCGTCAGTCCTTCGCCAGAGATCGTGAGCAGGACGCTGCGATTCCCGGGGCCGATGGGGGAGACGCTGGCGGCGCTGCCAGGGATCGCCCGCGTGCAGAAGGTGCGCAATGCCCGCATCCTCTTCAACGGCGCACCGGTCATGATCGTGGCGGTCGAAATCGGCAGCGTGGCCGAGATGGCCCCGAGTCCGCCGATCGAGGGAGACGCGACGGAGATGTACCGGCTCGCCGCCGCCGGTGAGGGGGTGATGATCTCCGACAACCTGGCGAAGCTCCACGGCCTCCACGCGGGCCAGGTGCTGACGATTCCCGCGCCGCACGGTCTCATCAGCCTACCCATCGTCGGGGTCGTGCTCGACTACTCGGATCAGCAGGGCTCAATCCTCGTGGATCGCACGGTGTACGAGCGGTACTGGCGAGACGATTCGATCAATCTCTTTCGCGTCTATCTCACGCCAGACGCATCGCCGGCCGACGCGAAGGCGGCCATTCTGCAACGATTCGCCAGCGAACGACAGGTCTTCGTGTTCACGAACCGCGAGTTGCGTGACTACATCCTGCGCATCACCGACCAGTGGTTCGGCTTGACAACGGTGCAGATCGCCGTTGCCGTATTCGTCGCCATTCTCGGCATCGTGAACACGCTCACGGTGTCGATCATCGACCGGCGACGTGAGCTCGGTGTGTTGAAAGCGGTTGGCGGCCTGCGTGGTCAGATTCGAAGAACCATCTGGATGGAGGCCGTCAGCATCGGCACGTTGGGCCTGATTCTCGGGTTCGCGCTGGGTGCCCTGAACCTGTACTACATCCTCCAGATCGTCGAGCACGACATCGCCGGCATGCGGCTCGAGTACGTCTTCCCAGTGACGACGATGGTGGCGCTGGTGCCGACGATCTTGGCGGCTGCGTTCGTCGCGTCCTTGTGGCCCGCTGAATCGGCCGTGCGCGGATCCCTTGTGGAGGCGCTCGAGTATGAGTAGAGCCGTCGCTCTGTGGATCGCACTCGTGGTGGTATTGGCGCCCGACGGCGTGGCGGCGCAGGACGCGCGCCAGATCGTGCAAGAGGTGCAGAAGCGGTCGAACGTGCGCTCGCAGCGCTACGAAGGCGTCCTGCAGGTCTTCAACGCCAAGGGCAAGGTCTCGGACAAGCGGTGGGTGCTCGAGCGAATTGGCTCGTACGGCTCGAGCAAGATGATTCTGCGGTTTACCGTGCCTGCTGAAGTGAAAGGCGTCGCGTTGCTCGTCGTCAATCACACGGACCGGGCATCCGACCAATGGATGTGGACACCCAGTATCGAGCGCGATCGCCGGATCGCTTTTCAGGATCGCTCGCAGCGCTTCTTCGGCACGGACTTCAGCTTCGAGGACCTCGAGGAGCGGGACGTCGACCAGTTCGACTATTCGATTCTCGGCGATGAGACCATCGACGGCGAGAGTTGCTGGAAGATCCAGTCCGTGCCAAGGCAGGCGAAGTCCTCGCAGTACACTCGCTCGATCGTGTGGGTCCGGAAGGCGACGTACACGTTCGCCCAGCTCGACAGCTACATCAAGGAACAGGTGGTCCGGCGTCTAGACTACCGCGACATGGCGAACGTGCAAGGCGTGTGGACCGCCCGGCGGCTCGAGATGAGCGACCTCCGGACGGGCAGCCGCACGCGCCTCACGCTCGAGCAGCTCCAATACAACGTGCCGATGAAAGACGAGGACTTCACCCTTCAGGCGCTGCGGCGCCAGTCGTGACACTCCGGCACAGCGTCGTCCTCGCGACGACGCTGCTGAAGCTCGTTGACGCGAGACCAGCCGCCGCTCAGAGCGTGACACACCGGGGCTTAGTCGAGGCGCGCGTCACGCTCTTTCCCCAGCGTGCGGCGAATGATACGCAACGTGCGATTGCCGACCTGTTGGCCCGCGAGGAGGTGTTCATTCGCGCGACGTCCTGGTTCCGGCTTTCCAGCGGGGTGGAGGCGCGCGGTAACAGCTACAACCAGGTCGACCGCTCGTGGCGGACGCGGTTCGATGACCGGACGGTCCGACGTCCAGCGCTGGCGATGCGCCGGCTCTCGGCGGCGATCAGCCGGGGTGGGCTCGCCCTCGATGTCGGGAAGCAATTCATTCGCTGGGGCAAGGTCGACATCGTCACACCGACCGATCGCTTTGCGCCACGCGACTACATGGCGGTCATCGACAACGACTTTCTGGCTGTGCGCGGCGCCAGGCTCGCCTATGCCAAGGGCGGTGACACGATCGAGCTCGTGGTGGTGCCGTGGTTCACGCCAAGCCGGGTCCCACTGCTCGACCAACGTTGGACCGTCGTGCCGGACGGCGTGTCGATCACCGATGCGACCCCACCCGAGTCCTGGCCCGGATCGACACAGACAGGGGCGCGTTACAGCCACGTCGGAGCCGGCTACGAATATGCGGTGGCGTTCTTCAACGGATTCAACCATCTGCCGAACGTGCAGATCGGCGTGCCACCCGGCCCCTCGCTGCCCCAGCCACCAGCCGGCATCACCGTCTTGATGTCCCCCGTCTCCAGGCCCCTGGCACTGGTCAGAACCTATTCGCGGATGCGCATGTACGGCGGCGACGTCGCGCTGCCGACCCGGTGGGTCACGCTGAAAGGCGAAGCGGCGTTTTTCGCCACGTCGACACCTGGCACCGACGAGTTCGTGCTCTTCGTCGCCCAGGCCGAACGGCAAATGGGCGAGTGGCTCCTCATCGGCGGCTATGCAGGCTCGGTTGTCACCCGCGCCGGCGGGACCGCCACGTTTGCACCGGACCGCGGGACGACGCGCTCGTTCATTGGACGGGCCTCGTACACCATCGACTCGACGCGCTCGGCCGCGGTCGAAGGCGCGCTCCGACAGACCGGCGATGGTGTGTACCTCAAGGGCGAGCTCTCGAGGAGCTCCGGCACACACTGGCGAACGACCGTGGCCGGTGCGTTGATTCGCGGTGAGCCGGACGACTTTCTCGGCCAGTTCCGCCGGAATTCGCATCTCTCGCTCACGTTCCGCTACTCTTTCTGACGGCACATGTTCGAGCCGATGCTCCTCGAGGTCCGCAACGCGAGCGCGTTCACCGGATCCGGAAACAACACGTATCTCCTGGCCCCGGCGGGCGGGCCGGCGTGTCTCATCGACGCGGGCATCGGGACGGAGGAGCACATCGAGGTGATCGCCACCCACACCGCCGCTCGGCATTCTCCGTTGACCGACGTACTGGTGACGCATGCGCACGTGGACCACGCGTCTGGCGCCCCCGCGTTGGCGCGTCGGTTGCGGGTCGCGCGGTTCGGCAAGCACGTGTGGCCCGAGTATGATCCCGCCGGAGTCAACTGGCACCACGTCGCCGACGGTGCACGACTCGCCGTGGGTGGTACCGAGCTGACGGCACTCCACACACCTGGGCACGCCCCCGATCATCTGGCGTTCTGGCACGAGGCCTCGAGCACCGTCTTCACAGGTGATCTCGTGCATGCTGGCACGAGCGTCGCCATCATTCACAGTCGGGGCGGCGATCTCATTCAGTACGTGGCGTCGCTCGAGCGGATCCTCGCGCTGGAGCCGCAGCGGTTGCTGCCGGGCCACGGTCCCGCCATCGACGAGCCCGCCCGCGTCCTGAGCGTGACGCTCGCCCATCGGCGTCGGCGTGAAGCGCAGGTGATCGAGGCGCTCCGGCGAGGCGCGTCCACCGTACAGATGATCACGGATTCCATCTATGATGGTCTGGCCCCGGGGCTCGTGGTGCTCGCGCGCGAGAATGTTCGCGCGCACCTGGAGAAACTGCGACACGAGGGCCGCGCCACGTGCGACGCCGACGAGTGGCGGGGAACCTGACGACACGCGCGCGGGCTCACCTCCCGCGTGAGGAGTCCGTTGAATGGACAACATCATCGATTTCATCAATCTCCATCGTGAGCGGTACGTCGACGAACTGAAGGCGTTTCTCGCGATTCCCAGCGTGAGCGCACTGTCCGAGCATCGAGCGGACGTGACCCGCTGCGCCGAGTGGTGCGCGGAGGAAATGCGCCGGATCGGTCTCCAGAACGTCTCGCTCAAAGCCACGCCGGGGAATCCGGTGGTCTACGGAGATTGGCTGGGCGCGCCGGGTGCCCCGACGATCCTTTTCTACGGCCACTACGATGTGCAGCCGGTGGATCCGCTCAACCTCTGGGAGTCTCCGCCCTTCGAGGCGACCGTTCGAGACGGCGAGATCTACGCGCGCGGTGCCGCCGACGACAAGGGCCAGGTCTTCATGCACTTCAAGGCCATCGAAGCGCACCTGAAACAGGCTGGTCGGCTGCCTGTGAACATCAAGGTCATCCTCGAGGGGGAGGAAGAGGTCGGCAGCGTCAACCTCGACAACTTCATCGTGCAGCATCAGGCCGAGCTCGCCGCCGACGTCGTCGTCATCTCCGATTCCGCGATGTTCGCGCGTGGCGTGCCCTCGATCTGTTACGGTCTTCGCGGTCTCGTGTACTGTCAAATCGATCTCCGCGGAAGCTCCACCGACCTGCATTCAGGGGTCTTTGGCGGTGCGGTGGCGAACCCGGCCTTCGTGCTCGCGCAGATGATCTCCCAGATGAAAGATCGCGGGGGGCACATCAAGATCCCGGGTTTCTATGACGATGTGCTGGCGTTAGCGGAGGAGGAACGGAAGGCGTGGGCCGAACTACCGTTCAACGAGCGACAGTACAAGAAGGACTTTGGTATCCCGAAGCTGGCGGGCGAAAGCGACTACACGACGCTCGAGCGCACGTGGGCGCGTCCCACGCTCGAGGTGAATGGGTTGCTCTCGGGCTTCACCGCTGAGGGCGCGAAGACCGTCCTGCCCGCGGTGGCCATGGCGAAGATCAGCATGCGCTTGGTCCCGAACCAAGACCCCGACAAGATCGCGCAGATCTTCGAGGACTACGTCCGCAAGCTTGCGCCGAAGACCGTCGAATTGACCTTCACCCGCATGCACGGCGGCAAGCCGTGGATGACGGCGTATCAGAATCCTTACGTCCAAGCCGCTGCACGGTCAATCGAGCGGGGTTTCGGCAGAAAGCCGGTCTTTACGCGCGAGGGTGGCTCGATTCCGGTGGTGTCGACGTTCCAGGAAGTTCTTGGCCTGCCTGCCGTGTTGTTCGGTGTCGGCCTGCCGGACGAGAACGCGCACGCGCCGAACGAGAAACTCGATCTGGGTAACTTCCACGGCGGCGTGATCGCGTCCGCGATCTTGTACGACGAGATGTCTCGCGTCCCGAAGTGAACGATGGGGCTCGCCATCACGGCGCTGAGCCTGGTTCCAAGGCCGCCCGCCGACACCCAGTGCTACCGCCTGAAGTCCCGGCGTGTGTTCGCGTCGGGTGGCACCAGAATCCACATCGCGACCGCCGAAGCGGGTCCCGGCGGTGGAAGGGATCGACCCGGCTCAGTCGGAGGCATCGTACGCGTGCACAGCCGGACGGGAGGCGGAGGGGCCGACGCCCTGCGCTCATTCTCACACGGAGGTCACCTCACGAAGGCAGTCATCGTTTCGTGTGTCCTGCTGGCGTCAATGGGCGCCAGTGCCTATGCCGAGAACTGTGCCGGTCTCCCGAACGAAGCTGATCTCAGGTCGGCGATGAACGCGTCCGCGTCGGCGACGGCCGGCGGTCTTTTCAATGGCGCGAGGATGTGGGCGGCTGTCGTCAATCGTGACGGAGAACTCTGCGCGTATGTCACATCGACGGTTGATCCGACGCGGGTGTGGCCCGGCAGCCAGGCGATCGCGAAGGCAAAGGCGTACACCGCCAACGCGTTCAGCCTCAGTACATTTGCGCTGTCGACGGCGAGACTCTACACCTTCACTCAGCCGGGACATTCGCTGAACAGCCTGGGGCAGTCGAACCTTTTCGATTCCTCGCTCCTCGCTCCGCCGGATGGCACTTCTGGCGGCAGAAATCAGATTGCAGGGGGCCTCATCTTCTTTGGCGGCGGCGTGCCTCTCTACAAGACCACGCCGAACGGGAAGGTCATCATTGGTGGGCTTGGGATCAGCAGCGACACGTCGTGTACCGATCACGAGATCGCCAAGCGGGTCCGCAACGTGCTCAACCTGAATCCGGCTGGCGGAGCGACCGCCGACGATATCGTCTACAGTCCTCCAGATCCGCCGTCGGTGTTCGCGCATCCGGTGTGTCTGAATACCTATAGGAACGGCACGTTCATTGGCAACGAGGCGCCAGCGACTTACCCGTTCGTTCCGCCGGCCCCCTAGCCGAATTCTCCCGTACGCCGCGAATCTGCCCGTAGCTGCACCAGGACGAGCAGCGCGTTCCGCGAAGCCACAGGCTTGTGCGTCTCGGGTGTGGTGGTGGTGACGGTGCCGCACAGCGTGAAGAGTCCGCCATCGACAGCGGCGGCGTCTTCGACTCGACACGGTAGCGCCAGAACGTGTGCGGCGGGAAGAAACCCTGCTTCGCCCGTCGTTCAAGAGCGGGACTCGAAAGGGTCCCGCTCTTCTTGCAAGACAGTCATCGTATGAGCAGCGATCGACGCGGCTCCGGGTCTTCGACCTGCGTGGACCTGGCGCTGCACTGGTGAGCTCCCGGGCCGGCACGGCGACGGGACGGCAGTTCTATCGCAATCCCCGCTATACTCAACCCACCTAGAGGCGTGGCCATCTTCCACGCAACCCCGATCCTGACTTTGCGGGACCTCAACCCTCAGGCGGGCACCCCGGTCCTGCCGTTCGCATCCCGGTCACTGGGCGCCGCCGTCGTCACGCTGTTCGGGCTCCTCGCGTGGCTCCCAGCCGCCGCACAAACACGAACGGAGGAACTCGATCGACTGCGCCGCGAGCGCATGCAGGCCATCGAAGCCACGCCTCAGACGTTCATCGATCGCGCTGTGGCCTTCGCGGAGCAGAAGCGGCTGGTGGAGCGCGTGGCGCCGGAGGCAGGGTTCTATCCCAGGATGGGCAGCATCACCATCGGAGGCGGTCTAGCGTTTGGTGGCGGATACCGCCGCGCGTTCGCCAACGACAATCTGTTCGTCGACAGCACCGCGCTGCTCACCATCAAGGGCTATCGACTCGGGCGCGTCGACCTCTCGCTGCCTCGACTTCTCAAGCAGACGCTCGACCTCAAGACCTCGGTTCGATCGGCGTACTTTCCGGAGGAGGAGTTCTTCGGTCTTGGACCCTACTCGCGCGAATCAGAACGCACCAACTTCCGCCTCTCGGAAACGGAGTACGTCGTGCAGTTCGGGTGGCGGCCACGACGCTGGCTGCGTCTCGCGACACAGGAGGCCTGGCGGTATCCCCGCATCGGTCCCGGCACCGACGGCGACCATCCCTCCACTGACACGCGCTTCGTCGATGCCACGACACCGGGGCTGAACGGCACAACCAATTACTTCGAGGCAGGCGGCCTTGCTGAGGCCTCGTACCTCGATCGCCCGGCCAATCCCCACCGCGGCGGCCGCTACGTCGCGTATCTCGCGAGTTACGACGATCGCCACGATCGCGGCTTCGACTTCGCGCGGGTGGCGACACAAGTCGAGCAGTACGTCCCGATCTTCGACCGCAAACGAGTGATCGTCGTGAGAGGCACCGCCAATCACCTGAGGGCCGCACCCGGATCGCGCGTGCCCTTCTGCTACATGACGCCGTTCGGTGGACGCGACTCGAGCCGCGGCTTCGACGACCTGCGCTTCCGCGACGCCAACGCCTGGCTGCTCAACGCCGAATACCGTTGGGAAGCGATCGCGGGCGTCGACCTCGCGCTGTTCTATGACCGTGGGTCCGTGGCGCCGAGATTCCGGGATCTCTCGTGGCACAACGCTCGGGAGTCGTACGGCGTTGGCGTGAGGCTCGGGACCGCGCGGGCGATCGTGATGCGCGCTGAAGTCGCCTTCGGCAGCCGGGAAGGTGTCAATTACTACGTCGCCATGGGCGCCCCGCTCCGAGTCGAGAGCTTCCTGCGATGACTCCCCCACGCAACGGCACCTGGGCCCTCAGAGCTGTCGTCACCATCGCGCTGGCCACCTCTACCGTGGCCGTTGCCTCGCGGTTTCTTCCCGACGATCCGATCGTGACGGATCCTGAGTCGCATGACGCGAGCCGCGTCAAGCCGCGAACCTCGATGGCGTCGATGAGCGCGGACGTGACTCGCTGGCTCGAGAGCCGCGGACGCTCTCGCGGACAGGGCCCGATACGCGCCATGAACGTCAACACGATTGACGAAGTCCCGGACTCCAGTTGGTTCACGAACCGGCCTCCCGATCCCGGACGGCTGACGGTCGAGGTCCCGGACGACGGTGAGAACCGGGTGGATCGGACCAGAGAGGACAGCGCGAACCGGTGGACGATCACCGCTGCCGAAGGCACCCAGCGGCTCGTTCGTCTGAACGTGCGAGACACCTTGGGTGTCGGCCACGTGCTGACATTCGACGCGCCGGCACATGCCGAGCGGACGACCGGCGCGACGATGCTCACTGTGACGTTGCTTGGGGCTGCAGGCTACAACGCCCCAACGCATCATCTCATCCGTGTGAAACGTGGACAGCTCGCCATCGACCCGATCGCGCTGGTCAGCGACCAGTTCGGCCACCGGCGCCGCATGACCACCACGGACCTGGGGCTCCTGCTGGCACGGACGGCACGCCATACCGACGGCAGCTATCGTGTCGTGGCGCGCCGCCAGCCGGACGGTGTCGACCTTGGTCCGTTCACATACGCCGGCACTCGACGCGACGACCCCAACGACCTTTTTCCCCACGAACACCATCGCGAGCTGCGCGGCCTGAAGGTCTTCGCCGCCTGGCTGAATCACGACGCGCCCGCGGCATTCGGCACGCGCGACGTTCTGGTCGACGCCAACGGACGCCAGCTCGTGCGGCACTGGCTCGTCGAGCTCGGTGCGACGCTGGGCAGCGGCAGCGCGCTCGCGGAGCGGGCGCCCGCTGGCAACGAGGATGCGTGGCGGAACCGCCCGAAGCTCCGCACCCTGCTGACGCTCGGGCTGGCCGTCCGCCCGTGGGTGAAGGTCCCGTACCCGGATCTGCCATCGGTGGGTCAGTTCGAGGCGACGTTCTTCGACCCGAGCTCCTGGATTCCGCCGTACTCGAACGCGGCATTCGACAACGCACGAGCCGACGACCTCTTCTGGGCGGCCCGACGGGTGGCGTCGTTCAGCAACTCCGCCATTCGTGCTGCGGTGCAAGCGGGACAATATTCGGATCCAGCGGCCGAAGCGTTCCTCGTAGGAGCCCTCATCGCTCGGCGAGACAAGATCGCGACCGCCTGGCTGAACGGTGTCTTGCCGCTGGTGGATTGCCAGCTGGTCACCGATGGATGGCTCGATTGCACCAACGCCGCCGAGCGTGCGACCCGGGACCAGTTGGCGACCACTCCGCTGCGAGACGCGGGGCGGTATCAGGCGCGGTGGTTTCGGTTCGACAACGCCACCGACGGTCGGAGTCCGGTAGCCGGGGCACCGGAGTGGACCGCTGTTCCGCGGTTTGCCATGCCGGCCGGCCTGCTCGAGACCCGCGAGATGATCGGCGTCGAGATCCGAGGTGAACATCCACGGTTCGCGGGTTGGAGCACGCCGATGACCCTGTACTTCCGCCGGACCTCGGACGGCTGGAAGACGGTAGGTATCGATCGTATGCCGTAGCTCAGCTGCACTTACACGCGACGTGGCATGACGCCGGCCGAACCAGGTCGACGAACGCCTGTTTCGCTGCGGCCAGCCAGATCGAGCGGGTTTGAAGCACTGCGCAACATGCTTACCTTGAGCCGGTTTCAGCTCAAAGCGAGGCTTTCAGCTCACAGCGATCGAAGCCCGTCAGGTCATGCTGAAGAGCGACTGGATCGAGTCAGTTGGTCTGCGCCACGCTCCCGGGCCGTGCGTGTCGGAGCATCGCGAGAAGCGGATAGTGATCCGAGCCGAGCCGGTCGTCGAGCCGTCGGGTCACGACCGACCACCCTTCCGGCAAGCGGGCGAACATGTGGTCGAGCCTGAAGAAAGGCTTGAAGGTTGGCCGGCGGTCGTCCCGAGCGATTCCCGGGACGAGCTCGTCAATCGCTCGGTAGGCGGGGTCGGAGAACCCAAGCCAGGTATTGAAGTCTCCCGACAGGACGAGTCCAGGATCAGTGCCCAGCGCCTGGAGGAGGCCCTTCGCCTGCCTCACGCGGGCGCCGTTGGCGAGCACCCACAATCGGCTCGCGGGCACCGTGCTCTCGAGGTGAGCGCTGACCATCCGCAGCGTCCAACGGTCTCCCGGACGGGTTCCGACAGACACCGTAGCCTCGATCGCCACCCGGCGCTGACGCTCGAACGGCAGCTCGATAGCGGAGAACTCGGTCAACGGCTCGGTCGACATGATGGCGTTGCCGCGATCCTGATCGGTGACCCGCGGGGCACCATTGCGCATCGACGGCATGTAGTACAAGGACAGTCCCAGCGCCTGCGAGAGATGCACGATATCGGTCTGCGAACCCCCGAGGCCGGCCGCCCGCGGTGGACGAACGCCGCTCGGCAGCGCGGCTGGCACGGCACTGCCCGCGCGCATCGCCTCCTGAAGCAACAGCACGAAGCGGGTCGCCGGTCGACCGCCGGTCAGCGCGCCGCTCCGAAGGCGCCGGACGAGTTCGGCCACATCCCCCGTGCCGGCGTGGACGTTCCAGGAAACGACAATGAGCTCGTCAGATTGGATCGGGTCCGCGATCAGGCGTGGCGACACGCTGTCCCCGTCGTTCCAGGTCGTCCTGCTGGCCCTTGCGGCGCCGCCAGCCCTCGGAGCAATGACCGGCGGCCCAGCGGTCTCGCACCAGGCGTCTAGCCGTTCGCGCTGGTCCACGGGTGCCGGAACCATCCAACTGATGGTCGTTGCGGCCACGGCTCGATCAGGCGTCATCGGGAGCCGGCACGGCAGCGCTGGACCTGATGCCCGCAGCATCGACCCACGCAGCGGCGCGCAGCCTGAAGCTGAGCCGGCGGCGACGAGAAGCGAGACGACGGCGCTGCGAGAAAAGGAGTGTCGGAGGGACATGCACCCGGATTTTCAGATGAACCAGAACAGCTCGACCAGCAGGCGGCGCAGCCACCGGCTCGTCCGGACCACGGAATTGGACGATCGGACGGTTCGAAAAGTCTGTCCCGTTTCAACACGGGACTCTTGCATGATATCAGGCTCAAAGATGCGCTCGTAGACCTGCCTGGCGAAATCGGGGTCGTCGGACAGGATGCCCGCCTCGTTGTCGGCCAGATGACTGCGCTGCGTGGCGTTGGCCGCGCCGACGTAGGCGAGCCGCCCTCCCCGGGCTGGTAGTCGATCAACCAGACCTTCGAGTGCAGCATCCGTGAGGCCGACCATCCCGACTCGGGACTCCAGCGGTGCACCTTGATGCCGAGGCGCAGCATGTCGTAGAAGTCGGCTGTGCCGACCGCATCCACGATCGGCTTGTCCGAGGAGTCTGGGAGCACGAGGTAGATCTGCACGGCGTCGCGCACCTTCGCCGCGCACTCGACCTCGCCGAGACCATCACAGCTCACGCGTCCCCGAAATTCCCTCGCTTTGTGCCGGAGCATGCGAGCGATCAGCGGATCGGAGAAGAACGAGTTCTCGATGTAGATGTTCCGCCGGGCGGAGGCCAAGGCCGCGACGAACACGCCACGGTAGTTCGAGTCGCCTTGTTCCGGATGGGTCGTCAACACCCAGGCGCGCGAGCGCCGGCTGGCATCGACAGCTGGCGACGTGAGGACATAGTCACCGTACTCGAGCCGCGGAATCGTGGCGCCGCGAGAGGCCGGCAAGCCGCGATTGTTCACGCGCGCCTCGTTGAACACCTGCACGAAATGGTCGTTGACGTCGTTCACCGGGGCACCCTGCACGAGGACGCCCATGTCGTGCCAGGTCCGATGGCGGTCGTTCAGATTGAAGTACTTGAGCGCCATGCCCATCCCACTCTCGAGCGCCATCGACTCGCTCGACCAGCTCTTGGTGTGGTTGACGCTTCCCCACCAGATGCGCACGTCGGTGGACAACAGGTACTGCAAGAAGATGCTCGTCGGCACGCCTGCCCACGCGAACCCGGGGACCGCGTTCAACCAGGGCCACGGGATGAAGGGCATCGGAGCGACGCCGAGGGTCTTCCGCCCGGGCAGTGGTACTGGCCCGAGATGCCATGGGAACTCCATGACGCCTTTCCACAGGACCACCCGGATGTCGAACTCGAGCAGCATGAAATAGATGTCCCGGATCGGTTCGGTGACAAAGTACGGGAACTGCTCGCTGCGCTCGCCGAGTCGAAGGTTGAAGATGTTCTGCTTGGCATCCGCGACGATGTTCACAGGGAATGGCTCGGTGGGTCGATCGGTGCGGCGTAGACCCACCCGGCGCACGAGTCGGCGAAGGGCGTCCGGATCCTCGCAGTAGTCGCGGAGTGCTCGGCGGGGTCGCACGTCGCCGAGAGCGGGCGGACGCGCCGCGAACAGCGCCTCGAGCCCCTGATACGCGTGCCATGCGCGGTCGGATTCCGGCGTGCCGCGGCCGGCACGATAGCGAGTGCCGGTCTGCTTCAGGAGCGGTGTGAGGTCGCCGCATGTCCGCACGGTCGCGCAGTCGAACGTCACTCCGGCCCCGTGGAGGGCAGCTCGCACGGCTGCCACCTGCGGGTGATCGCTCGTCTCGATGAAGTACGACACCAGCAGATCCTTGAAGCGCGTCATCGGGATGTCATAGAGCGACGCCACGGCGGGGTGCGTGGGATCCATCGGCAGACCGCGTTCGAACCTGGCCAAGAAGCGCTCGTACGCCGGACCCACGATCCCGAGCTTCTTCGCCATCAGCCGGTAGGCGATGTCGCGCCCGCCCGCATCCACGTTCCAATCGAATGAAGAGACGTTGAGGAAGTGCCGCGCCGAGTCGATGACTTGTACCAGCGCGGCGTGGTACTCGCGCCCATCGTGGACGAGGTCGATGTCCGCTACGGGCTTGCCGCGATAGTCGGCACCGGACCTGCGGTTCTTGGGCGTCAGGTCGTCGACGAGCTCGGAGAACTCGGCGCCGTTCACGCCACCGGGTGCCCAGAGCTGCACGGGGACCTGCCCTCCAATGAAGAACTGAGTCAGGAGCCACCCAACGGCTGCCCCGGCGGTTCCCTGCTGGAAAGCGGGCTCGGCCAACTAGCGCCGCTCGAGCTCGAGCATAAGAGCGGCCGACCCTCGAAGGTAGGCTTCCAGCTGGGGATGTGGCGACGGCTCGTCGGCCAGAATGCGCTGAACCTCTCGACCCAGGCGTTCCGCCTTCGCGGCGTGGACCAGCGCCATCGCGCTGCCCACGAGCCGACGATCGAGACGTCCGCGAATGAGGCTGGCGTCACGAATCACTCTGGCGTAGACGTCGAGCGACGACACTTGTTCGGTGCCCTCGTCAGCGAGCAGGAAGTCTCGCAGCGCCGCCCGCGTCGTCGACGAGAGGCGCGCCGTCCGCGCAATGGCCTCGTCGCGCGTGAGCGTCGCGTCCGTGAACGCCGACTCGAGCTCCGCGTGGCGGTTGAGAAACGCCGGCGGCACACGGGCGCTCCTGAGCTGAGCGAACGCCTCCGTCATCGTCAGGCCAGTCAGCGAGAACGCAGGACGCTCGATGGCGGTCTGCGAGCCTGGGAATACCGGCCCGGGAGAGCCGACGCCGCCCGTGCGCGCGAAGTACCAGTAGGCCTGGAAGGGCCGAGACTCGAGGTAGCGACGTACGGCAGGCACCGCATCGCGGACGAACCAACGTTCGACGATCGGCTCGACCGTCGCCACGATGGTGTCTGGAGGGATTTCCCGCAGACGACGCATGCGCTCCACCGATCCGTAGATGCGTCGCCTGACGGCGTTGAACAGCCGCGAATCGATCTCCCCCGGGAGCGTGATGCCGAGCGCGCCCTCGGTCTCGTCGACGCGGCCCTGGAGATAGAACTGAATGCGCATCTGACCTGCCGGCTTTCTTCGAACCAGTCGTCACTGGAGAATGACGCCGGTGGGACCGGGTAGGGGCTCTGCGTTCTTCAAGTCAGCGCGAGCCGGCAACGCCGGCGAGCGCCCCCCGTTCAAGGTGGCGAGATGTTGTGCCGTGAACTCCGCTGGCGTCAAGCCTCCTAAACTCGAATGCGGACGGACGTCATTGTAGTGGCGCCGCCACGCTTCGATGCTGACCTTCGCGTCGACGCGATTGCGAAACCACTGCAGCGATAAGTGCTGGTCGCGGAACGTGCCGTTGAAGGATTCATCGGTGCCGTTCTGCCACGGCTTGCCCGGATCAATGAAGGCGGTCTCGATCTGTGCCGCTTGCAGCCAGCGCAGGACCGCTTGCGCCACGAACTCCGGCCCGTTGTCCGAGCGCAGGTACTGCGGCGCGCCGTGGACGCTCACGAGCTGCGTCAGCACCTCGATGACGCGTTCGGAACGAATCCCACTGGCGACGTCGATCGCCAGACACTCGCGCGTGAACTCGTCGATCACGGTCAGGCACTTGAGACTCCGGCCGTCGGCACAAGTATCGAACACGAAGTCATACGCCCACACGTGATTGATGGCCGTTGGGGGCAGCGGCCGCAGCCGACTGGCCGCCACCCGTCGGCGCGGCCGTCTCTTCGGCACCTGGAGGCCCTCCTGCCGCCACAGGCGGTACATCCATCGGTGCCCAGTGCGTGGCCCTGACGCTCGAGGAAGATCCGGATCGTCCGGTAGCCGTATCGCGGATACTGTGCGGCCAAGGTCTTCAACGCTGGCACCACGCCCGCATCGCGGGCGATGAGGGTCGAGACGTAGCCGAGCGTGGAGCGCGCGACCGAGAGCAAGGCGCACGCGCGGCGGCGAGACAGGCCGCGCTCTTCGGCGTAGGCGACCTGCTGCCGGCGCACGCGTGCGCCTACCATTGTTTTCGCGTGATCTCCTTGAGTATGTCGATCTCAAGATCGCGGTCCGCCACCATCTTCTTCAGCCGGCCGTTCTCCTGCTCCAGTTGGCGCAGCCGCTTCACATCCGCCGGCTCCAACGTGCCGAAGTGCTTCCGCCAGCCGTAGATCGTCTGGGCGCTGACACCGTGCTTCTTGGCGACCTCCGGGACCGGCCTGGTATCCGCCTCCCGGAGAATCGTGACCATCTGCTCTTCGGTGAATCGGGCTTCTTCATGGCTCCCTCCGTGGCCCGAGGGCGCCATTCTCTCAAGCTTCAGCTGGTCCGCACATCGCCAGGCAGGTCA
>Ga0194131_10005417_pt1 | contig 18421 bp, 19 predicted proteins | sample TA2KigO120mmetaG_FD_148631 | JGI IMG/M metagenome (GOLD analysis project Ga0194131, IMG submission 148631) | Freshwater microbial communities from Lake Tanganyika, Tanzania - TA2015053 Kigoma Offshore 120m | ecosystem: Environmental > Aquatic > Freshwater > Lake | place: Tanzania: Lake... | reverse complement strand
ACTTCCGCTGGAACGCGTCAGCCAGCGGCTGCGACTCGGTGGGCGCCATCGACGTGTACAACGTGAGCGTCGCCTCGCTCGTGGCGCGATCGTTGCCCGCCGGCGCCTGCGCGACGAGCGCCGGCGCGGCAAGGACGCAGAGAAGGAGCACGCTCGCAGGGACGCGCATGAAAATTGACCGCTTCGGGCGATTCTATGTCTAATCGTCCTCTCGTCCTTATTTACAAGATGCAGTCCAGCAAAACGCAGACGCTGACCACCCACTACCACATCCAGAAGAAGCGGCGCGCCGAGTTCATCGACGAGTGGCGCAAGTACCGGCAGACGGTCATCCGCGAGGAGGACGTAGCGCTCGTCCCCACCGCCCGCGGGATGAAGACGGGCGTCTACATGGGGTGGGACGGCGACCGGCCCACGCGCTGCCTCGACGCGCTCGTGCACGAAGTCGATCCGGGCGCGGTCACGACGATCCACCGGCACTCGTGGGACGCCATCCTCTTCATGGTGGACGGCAGCGGATGGACCGAGGTGGACGGCGTCCGCTACGACTGGAAACCGTGGGACGCCGTCCACATCCCCTCGTGGAGCTGGCATCGGCACGGCAACGACGGCGACCGGCCGGCGCGCTTCATGAGCTACTCGTCGGAGCCGACGCTGTGGACGCTCGGCATGAGCCTGCTGGAAGACGCGGGCCACGAGCCGTTCGCCAGTCTGCCCCCGCGGCCGAAGGTGTCCGGGGGCATCCCGGGCAACGATCCGTATTCGCGGCGGCTGCGGCGCGTCAACCAGGAAACGAAGAAGCGGCGCTCGGGCCGCATCCACACCCCGTACGACGAGCAGGAAATCCTCGCCACCCCGCGCGGCACGCGCACCAAGTTCCTCAACGACCGCGCGATCGGCAACCAGGCGTCGGGCCTCACGCAGGTCATGATTCAGTTCGCCCCCGGCAAGACGCAGTCGCTCCATCGCCATCCGGGCGAGGCGTGGCTGTACGTCGTCGAGGGCTACGGCCACAGCTTCATGGGCATCGCGCCCGACAAGGGCCAGCACTACCGCTGGAAGAAGGGCGACCTGATCGTCGTCGACCATTTCCTCTGGCACCAGCACTTCAACGACGACCCGGTCAACCAGTGTCGGCTCGTGCGCATCCACATGTTCGACTCGCTGCTCGAGACCATGCGCACGCTGATGGATCCGATGGTGCTGTTCGAGGAGGCCGAGGACACGCTGCTCTCGGCGCAGGAGCTCTCGCAGATAGAGTGGCCGGAGGACAAGCGGCCGGGCGAATGATGGACCGCGCGCGCACCGCGCAGCCGCCGGGCGTGCTGTCGATGCACATCCTGCCCGCCGACCATCACGATCGCGACTGGGACGCCATCATCGTGCCGCGCGAGGTGAAGGAGCGGCTGCTCTCGCAGGCGCTGCTCGTCCTGGAGCACGGGCGGAAGCTGTCGATGCTCTCCGGCCTGCCGCACGGGCTCATCGTGCTGGCCGGTCCGCCCGGCACGGGCAAGACGACGATGGCGCGCGGCCTCGCACAGGTGGCGGCGCTGGCGCTGGCGCGCAAGGGCGCCACGGCGCTCGTCGAGATCAACCCGCACGCGTTTCCGAGCGACATGCTCGGCGAGAGCCAGCGCAACGTCACGCGGCTGCTGACGGAGACCGTGCCCGAGATCGCGGCGCAGCGGCCGTTCGTCGTCGTGCTCATCGACGAGGTGGAAAGCTTCGCCGTGCGGCGCTCGACCGCGTCGTTCGAGGCTAATCCGGTGGACGTCCACCGCGCCACCGACGCGGTCCTGCTCGGCATCGACGAAATCGCGAAGAACCTGCCGCAGGTGCTCTTCGTCACCACGACGAACTTCATCGAGGCCGTGGACGAGGCGTTCCTGTCGCGTGCGGACCTCGTGATGCGGTTCGCGCTGCCCGATCGCGAGACGATCGAGCGCATCCTCGCCCACGCGCTCGGCGAGCTCGCGGTGCAGTGGCCGGCGCTGCTGCCGCTGGCGCAGGACGGGGCGCGCCTGTCCGGACTGGCGGCCCTCTGCGAGGGCTGGGACGGCCGGCGGATCCGCAAGCTCGTGCTCGCGGCCCTCGCGCAGCGGCTGGACGTGGCGCGCGATCCGTCGCACCTGTCGTGGGACGACCTGTTCAGCGCGGCGCGGAAGCAGGGCGGGGTCGAATGGGCCGGCGGCGCCGCGCCGACCGCGCACGAGCTGTTCCCCGACGTGCCGAAAGAACTGAAGCACGACCACGATCACGACCACGGCCAGCATCATCATCCGCACCTGCACCGGCACACCCAGACGCACCAGCGCGAGGAAAAATGAGCTCGCGGCCGTCTCCATGTACGCTTCTAGCGGAAAGAGAGCGTCCGTGACACAATCTGGACGCTCGATGCCCCCAGGCTCCGACAATACGACGCGGTCCGGCGCGCCCGCGGCGGCCGTGTTGCCGCGCGAGGCGACGCTCGACGGCTTCGTGCAGTGCGCCTCGGGGACCGGCATCAGCTTGCGCGAGCTCGAGCCGCTGACCACGCTGCTCGTCGGGACCTGCAACACGCAGTACCGGATCATCGTGTCGCGGCAGAGCGCGATTCTCGTCCAGGGCGGCCGGTTCTTTCCGGAAGTGACGACCGCGCATCTCGACGGCTCGAGCGCGGGCGGCAGCTTCCTGAAGGTCGCCTGGATCGGCGTCGGCCTGCGCATGGAAATTTCGGCGGGCGGCCAGCGCATCGTCACGTCGCCGGTCCGCTCGATAACCACGGAGCGCGAGCCTCGGGGCTCGCGGCCGCATTGAGGGAGCATTAAGGGACTCTGTTCGGGCCCGGCTCGCGGCGCCGTTAACCTGACAGGACCCGTGTGAAATGACCGGACGCCCCCGACTGGTCGTCTCCGACGCGCTCGGCCGCCGCCAGGTGCCGATCGACAAGCCGCTCCTCACGCTCGGCCGCCGCAGCGAGAGCGACGTGCGGGTGTCGGGTGCCGGTGTCTCGCGCCATCACGCGGAAATCGTCGCCGACAACGGCGCGTGCCGCGTGCGCGACTGCCAGTCGAAGTTCGGCACGTTCGTCAACGGCGTCCGCGCCACCGACGAACACGTCCTCGCCCACGGCGATCACATCCGGCTCGGCGAGTCCGACGAGACGGAGATCGTCTTCCTCCTCGACGACCCCGACGACGAGGATTCGCAGGAGCGCAGCGCGCTCTCCGCGGCCACCGAGCTGCGGCACATGGCGGCGCTCCTCGAGGGGCTGCGGGCGCTCGGCTCCGGCCGCGTGCTCGACGACGTGCTGAAGCTGGTGCTCGACTCCGCCATCGAAACGACGAGCGCCGAGCGCGGCTTCATCATGCTCGCCGGCCAGGGCGGCCAGCTCGAGTTCAAGCTCGCCCGCGCGCGCGGCGCGGTGACGCTGTCCGGCCGCACGTTCGAGACGAGCCGCAAGATCCCCGAAACGGTGTTCGCCACCGGCACGCAGATGATCGTGGAAGACCTGATGGACGAGAACCTGGCGGAGCTGCACCACGGCACGCTGGCGCTCGGCATCCGTCACGTCCTCTGCGCGCCGCTGCGGCTCGTCCGCTACGTCGAGCGCGCCGACGAGTCGACCGACGAAAAAGTCATCGGCGTGCTGTATCTCGACAGCCGCGAGCGCGGCGCGCTGCGCTCGCAGTCGTCCCGCGCGGCGCTCGAGACGCTCAGCACCGAGGCGGCGGTGGCCATCGAGAACGCGCGCCTGTACCGCGAGGCGCTCGAGCGCGCCAAGCTCGATCAGGAGCTGAAGGTCGCGGCCGCGATCCAGCAGTCGCTGCTGCCGGCGTCGAACCGCAGCGGCGCGTTCTTCTCGACGGCGGGCCTCTCGGTGCCCTGCCGGTCCGTCGGCGGCGACTTCTTCGACTACGTCGATCTGCCGAGCGGCCAGTTCGGGTTCATCCTCGGCGACGTGGCGGGCAAGGGTGCCCCGGCCGCGCTGCTCGCCTCGGCTGTCCTCGGCATGTTCGGCGCCGAGGCGTCGTACCAGATGGCCGCGGCGCCGCTCGTCTCGCGGCTCAACGGCGGCCTCTTCCGGCGCGGCATCGAGTCGCGCTTCCTGACCGCGTTCTACGGCATGCTCGCCGCCGACGGCTCGCTGACCTACTCGAACGCCGGGCACAATGCGCCGCTGCTCGTGTCACAGACAGGCGTGCGGCGGCTCGATACCGGCGGGCTCGTCCTCGGGCTCTTCGAGCGCGCCACCTGGGAAGAAGAAACCGTGCAGCTCGGGAAGGGCGACGTCGTCATCGCGTTCAGCGACGGCGTCAGCGAGGCGCTCAACGAAGCCGGCGAGGAATACAGCGACGACCGCCTCATCGCGGCGGTGCAGGCCCACGGGGGGGCCTCGCCGCAGGAGCTCCTGCAGGGGCTCGTGGCCGACGTGCGCCGCTTCTGCGGCGCCGCCACGGCCAACGACGACGTGACGATCGTTGTCGTCCGGTACGAAGGACCGTCAGACTAGCTCAGGAGGATCGAATGCAGGTGGAACAGCGCGTGGCGGGCAACGTCGCCATCATCACCGTGACCGGGGACATCACCCTCAACAAGGGCGGCGACGTCATGCTGAAGGACAAGGTTCAGAGCCTCATTCAGCAGGGACAGAAGAACCTCGTCATCGACCTCGGCGGCGTGTCCTATGTGGACAGCGCCGGGCTCGGCGAGCTGGTCCAGGCCTATGCCACCGCGAAGAACCGCGGCGGCGCGCTGAAGCTGCTGAACGTCACCAAGCGGCTGCGCGACCTCCTGGTGGTCACCAAGCTCCTCACCGTGTTCGACACGTACGACAACGAGGCGGACGCGCTCGCCAGCTTCGGCGCCGCCCGGTAGGGGCGCCGCATGCGGCGCCCGTCCGCTACCCCAGAATCGCGCGCAGCGCGTGGACGATCGCGTCCGGATCGCAGGGCTCGATGAGCACCCGGCGGATGCCGGCGTGCCGGAAGCGATCGGACTGATCGAGATACTCGAGGAACCACGCTCGTCGCGGCGCGGCAACAACCTGCACGGGATTGCCGTCTTCACTGCAGAGCCGACTGGGCCCACGCGGCCGTGCGTGGTGCGCGGCCGCTGGCGATCGCGCGGCGCAGGCCGCCGGCACTGTCGGCGTCCTCGAGCGCGGCGACGAGACGCACCGTGACGTGCTGCGCGGCAGCCGCCGCGACCGTCTGCGCGAGCACGCGCGGCGTGCTCCATTCGATGCCCACGAAGATGTCGGGCGCCCGCGTCGCAGCAACGAGGTAGTAGCCCCCGTCCGCGGCGGGACCAAGGACGACGGCGTCGCGCTCGGACTCGAGCAGCCCGAACGCGCCGTCGATCGCCGACGGATCGAGGTGCGGCAGATCGGATCCGATCACGGCGACGGCGCGGCCGCCGCGACCGAACAGCGACGCCATCGTGACGCGCATCCGCTCGCCCAGATCGCCGTCCGGCTGCGCCACCACGTCGAGATCCCGTCCGAGCGATGCACGGAGCAGCGCGCGCACCTCGTCGAGCGCGGACGCGGGCGTCACCGCGACAACGACGGTCGCGTCCGTGGAGGCCGCGTGCTCCACCGTGTCGAGCAGGAGCGCCTCGAGCAGACGGCGGTCCGGTGGGATGCCGAGGCTGGAGAACAGGCGCGTCTTCCCGCCGGACGACGGCGCCCGCGTCATCACCGCGACGAGGCGCGCGCCTGCCAGCTCCACCATGCGCGGAATCCGAAGAGGACCGTGAGCGCGAGCGCGAAGAGCCGCGGCTCGCGGAAGTCCGCCTTCACCACCCACCAGAAATGAATGACCGCGGTGATCGCGGCGACGTAGGCCAGCCGGTGCAACGCCTGCCAGCGCTTGCCGAGGCGCCTGATCATCCCCGCCGTGGAGGTGGCGGCCAGCGGCAGCAGCAGCAGGAACGTCGCCATGCCGATCGTCACCCACGGACGCTCGACGATGTCCTCGCCCATCGCCGCGAAATCGAAGAACCAGTCGAGGACCGCCCAGGTGGACAGGTGCAGGCACGCGTAGAAGAACGCGAAGAGGCCGAGCATCCGCCGCAGCCTGATCAGCTCGTTCCAGCCCGTCAGCCGGCGCAGCGGCGTGATCGTCAGCGTGATGACGAGGAGCGAGAGCGCGGTCAGGCCCGTGGTGTCGGTGATGTAGTCGATGGGGTTGGCGGTGAGGTTGCCGCTGAACGCGCCGTAGACCAGCCACGCCGCGGGGACGAGCGCCCCCGCGGCCGCGGCCCCCTTGAACAGGACGATCGGCTTGCCCGCCGTAGCCCTGGCGAAGGCGGGGCTCAATAGTTCCGGCGCAGGTCCATGCCCGAATACAGGCCCGCCACCTGGTCGGCGTAGCCGTTGAACATCTCGGTCTTGCGGCGGCGGAACTCACCGAGGCGCCGCTCGGTGGCCTGGCTCCAGCGCGGGTGGTCGACCGACGGGTTCACGTTCGCGTAGAACCCGTACTCGCGCGGCGCGCTGATCTCCCACGTCGACTTCGGCTGCGTGTCGCTGAAGCGGATGCGCACGATCGACTTGATGCCCTTGAAGCCGTACTTCCACGGCACCACCAGCCGGATCGGCGCGCCGTTCTGGTTCGGCAGCACCTCCCCGTACAGGCCGACCGCGAGGATCGTCAGCGGGTGCATCGCCTCGTCCATCCGGAGCCCCTCGACGTACGGGTAGCGCAGGATGGGCACGCGCTGCCCGGGCATCTTGATGGGATCGTACAGGGTGACGAACTCGACGAACTTTGCGCTCGGGAGCGGATCGAGCTGCTTGATCACGCTGGCGAGCGGGATGCCGACCCACGGCACCACGATCGACCACGCTTCCACGCAGCGCATCCGGTAGATGCGCTCCTCGAGCATGTGCGGCTTGATGAACGCGTCGATGTCGTGTGTGCCCGGCGTCTTCACCAGGCCTTCGACGCGGATCGTCCAGGGCCGCGTCTGGAAGCGCCGGGCGTTCACCGCCGGCTCGTCCTTTTCGGCGCCGAACTCGTAGAAGTTGTTGTAGGTGGTGATGTCCTCGTAGCTGTTCGGCTCCTCGGACGTGCTGTACTTGCTCTTGGCGACGTTGGGCAGCTTGGTCCGGGCCTGCGCGTCCGCATGGCCGGGTGCAAGCGCGGCCGCCGCGGCCACCGCCGCGCCGGACGCCGCGCCGATGAACTCCCGCCGGCGCAGGTACAGCGACTTCGGGGTGATCTCCGAGGAGCGGATGTCAGGCGCGTTGCGGATCAGCATGGGTAATTATAGGCCTCACTCTGGTTATGCGCCTGGTCAGCATCGTCATGCCCGTCCTGGACGATCGCGATGCCGCCCGCCGGCTCCTGGCGCAGATTTCACCTGATTCAGACGTCGACATCCTCGTGGTGGACGGCGGCGCCGACCCCTCTCTCGAAGACGCCGCCCGCGCGCATCCATGCGCGCGGTACCTCCGCGCCCGCCCCGGACGCGCCGCGCAGATGAACGCGGGCGCCGAGGTGGCCACCGGTGAGTGGCTGCTCTTCCTGCACGCCGATTCCGAGCTGCCGCCGGGATGGACGGGGGCCGTTGCGGCGCTGCGCACGCCGATCATCGGCGGCTGGTTTCAGTTCGCGCTCGATGACGCGGCGTGGCAGGCGCGCGCGATCGAACGCATGGTCGGATGGCGCGTCAGGTGGCTGAGGCTTCCCTACGGCGATCAGGGCCTCATCGTCCGCCGGGACGCGTTCCGCGCGCTCGGGGGATTCCGTGATCTGCCGTTGATGGAAGACGTGGAGTTCGTGCGGCGCCTGATACGGGCCGGCGAGGTCGGCGAAGTGCCGCTGCCGCTGCGCACCTCCGCGCGGCGCTGGCGGCGCGACGGATGGTTCCGGCGCAGCACGCGCAACACGGTGCTCGTCGCTCTGTACTTGCTGGGCGTGCCGCCGGCGCGGCTGGCAACGTGGTACCACCGGCGCAGGTGAGTGCGATCTATGCGTCGCAGACCCGCGCGCGGGCGGTCGGCGTACGCGTCACCGCCAGCCCACCAGCTTCTCGACGACGCCGTCCCACGTGATGGCGCGGGCGCGCTCGAACCCGGCGTCCCCGAGCCTGGCGGCCAGCGCCCTGTTCTCGCCCAACCGCTGAATCGCGGCGCCGATCGCCGCCGGCTCCGGCTCACACACGAACCCGTTCTCGCCGTCGCGCACGAACTCCAGCGTGCCGCCCGAGTCGGTGGCGGTGATCACGGGCTTCCGGGAGAGAAATGCTTCGAGCGTCACGTAGCCGTAGTCCTCGTCGTACGGTGCGTAGACGACCGCCAGCGCTCCCGCATACAGCGCGATCAGATCGTCCCCGCTCGCGCGGCCCGCGAACGTCACGCGATCGGAGACGCCGGCCTCCGCTGCCGCGGCCTCCACGGTCTGGCGATAAGGGCCTTCGCCAACCACCACCACGCGTAGCGGCGCGGCCACGTGCGCGAGCGCGCGCACCACGAGCTCGGGGCGCTTGATGGACTCGAGCCGGCCGACGACGAGTACGGAGTCGCCATACGCGCCGGGACGGAGGCGATCTGCGAGCGGCGGCGGGTGATACAGCGGTTCGGCGTCCACGCCGTTGTACTTGCGCAGCCGCCCCGCCGTGTTGCCCGCGTTCGTGAACACGCGGCGGCACTCGCCGAACATCGCCGTGTCGAGCTCGATGAGGCGGCGCCGCAGGCCCACGTCGGCTTCGGTGTGCTCGAAGTCGCTGTACGGCGTGCCCGCCAGCTCGTAGGCCGCCCGGTGCTGATGGATCACCCACGCGACCTTGTTGGCGTGCCGCGCGAAGTAGGTCGGAAAACGCGTGGCGATGAAGACGTCGGTGGGATGCCCGTTGAAGGCGGAGAAATCCAGGAGGCGCCAGGCGGCGCCCTGCGCCAGCAGCTCGGATTTGGGCTGCGGCCGGAACGGCACCGCGACCTTCCACACCTCGTGGCCGCGCTTCTTCAACTGCTCGACGAGACCGCGCACGTGCAGCTCCGCGCCCCCTTCGACGAACGGCACCTGCGTATCGGCCACGACGATCCGCTTCACCCTGGTCTCCTCACGGCAGTCTAGCCCGGCGGAAGACGCATCGCCCGGCGCTGGCCTGATCAACGCCCAACCTCCAACCTCCAATTCCCAAGGCGAATGTTTGGGAGTTGGATCTTGGGGATTGGAAGTTGCGTCATCGCACCGATCTCCAGTCGCGCGTCTGCGCGTAGGCGCGGGCGAAGCAGGCTTCGGCGCGGGCGTCGGCGTCGCGCTGGGCGGTGACGGAAATCGCCAGATTCAGCTCGGCGTCGGAGGGGCACTGCAGCCGGGTCTGAAGCGCAGGAGCCGGCCTGCCGCCGTCCGCGCGCCCGAAATACCGCGCCGCGCCGACGCGCGTCCAGGCGGGACGACCCGCCAGCGGCTGCGCCACCAGCAGCTGCGCGATTGCGATCTTGAGCGTCGTTTCCACGCCGTCGCGCTGCGCCAGGAGCGCAGCGGGAGCCAGATCGACCGTGGTCCCGTTCACCACCGAGCTCACCCACCACGGGCTGCCGGTCGCCTGCCGGAAGCTCTCCAGCGTCTCGTGCTGTCGCACCGTGATGGGAGCGACCGAGGTCCCCAGCGTCCTCGACAGCGCGTCGTGCAGCCGCGTCGTCATCCGATCGAGATCCGAGACCACCCGTGGGGTCAGACCCCCTGACACGGGTCGACTCATGGGGTCTGACCCCGGGCCGTTGTTCAGGCTGACGAGCTCGAGGCCCGGGTAGTACTGCGACAGAATCGCGCGCACGTCCTCGCCACGGGCGGCACGGCGGCCGGCGCCAATCACGCACATCCCCACCCCGTGGCCGAACCCGCGGCCGGTGAACCGCACCGTGCTGCCACGCTTCTGGACGGCGAAGGCCGTGCTCCGCAGCGTGGTCGCGCCAATGGCCGCGCGGAACTGCTCGCCGGCGATGACGTCGGGGCGAAGGCCCGGCACGGCGATGCGCGTTGCACGTCCGGAGGAACTGCGCTCCTCGACACGCACGTCGCGCAACTGACGGCCGTCGAAGCCGACGCGCTCGAGCGCGCGCTGCACCTCGCGCAGCGTCAGATCCAGCGTCCACGGCGTCTCGCCTTCGTGCACGGCGTCAGCGACCGACGTCAGGTACGGATGGTTCATCCCCGGCCAGACGACCGACGCGCTTTCCGACTGGCCGCCGCAGGACGCTGAATAGAACAGCTCCGCGGGCGCGCCGTTGAACGTCAGTACCTGGCGCGCGGTCGCCAGCGCCGCCCGCCGTGTGACCGCCGTCGCCGCCCGCGGCACCTGGCAATGCGTGCTGTCGCAGAGGTCGAACCCCTCGCGCGCGTGGCGCCCGGGGTTGGCCAACGCGAACGTCCGGATCGCAACGGCCAGCGCCTGGTAGGCGGCATCCGCCGCCTTCGGCTCGGCCTCCCCTGCCAGGACCCGCGCCACATAGACCTCCAGGGGCACCTCGGTGACGCGCCCGGTGGCGAGCGCGCCAAGGCGCACCGAACGGCCGCCGCTGGCCGAGCTCAGATCGGCGTCAGTGGGATCTCCCTGAGCGGAGAGACACGTCGCGGCAAGCACGAGGACGAGGACGGCGCGCGTCAGAGCTTGCGCTGGCATCCCGGCCGGCAGCGGCACTGAATGACCTGCTCGCCGTCGGTGAAGTAGTCGTAATTGAGCTCTTCACCGGCTTCGATGTTGCGCGCCGCGCAGATCCAGATGGTGTGGCCGACGATCGTGCTGTAGCAGTTCGGCTTGCAGCCGTGATTGATGAAGCGGGCGACGTTGCCGCCGACGTTCGCGTCGCGGACCCAGCGGCGGTTCACCGTGAAGCACCAGATCTCGCCGCGCTTCAGGTACTTCGTCTCCCGCTCGAGGCTTTCCTTGTAGTCGATCACCTCGCCGGCGTAGTCGACGATCCGCTTGTTCTTGTTGATCGGCTCGAGCGCGAAGACGCCCCAGCCGTGCACTTTCGAGCGACGCCGCTCGATGCGCGGCAGTTGGGGTGAACGGGGCATGCGGACCACAGGATAACAAACACCTATAATGGATTCCTCATGACGCGGCCCGGCATCGGGCCTCGCGAGGTGATGCAGGCCTGGGGACGCATCCTCGCGGGCGACCGCCCGAACCTCTCGATCGAGATCACCAAGGAATGCCCGCTCCGTTGTCCCGGATGCTACGCCTACGGCGACGAGCACCTGGGCGGCGACGTCACGCTGCGCGGACTCTCTGACTACAAGGGCGACGAGCTCGTCAGCCGCTTCATGGCGCTGATCGATCGTCACCGGCCCCTGCACGTCTCCATCGTCGGCGGCGAGCCGCTGGTGCGGTACCGGGAGCTCGGACAGATCCTGCCGCAGCTCGCCGATCGCGGCATCCACACGCAGCTCGTCACGAGCGCCGTGCGGCCGATTCCGCAGGAGTGGACCGGGATTCCGCGCCTGCAGGTGGTCGTGTCGATCGACGGGCTGCCGCCCGAGCACGACGAGCGCCGCAGGCCCGCCACCTACGACCGCATCCTGAAGCACATCGCCGGGCACCAGATCACGGTGCACTGCACGGTGACGCGGCAGCAGGCGCGCCGCGAGGGCTACCTCGAGGAGTTCCTGCGGCTGTGGCAGGACAACCCCCATACGCGGCTGATCTGGCTCAGCCTCTACACGCCGCAGAAGGGTGAAATCTCGGCGGAGCGCCTCGTATCGGCCGATCGGACGCGCGTGATCGCCGAGATCCGGCGGTTGACGCCCACCTTCTCGAAGCTGCAGATGCCGGACCCGGTGCTGGGCGCGCTGGCGCGTCCGCCGCAGACGCCCGAGGAATGCGTGTTCGCGCAGACGACCGAGTGCTTCTCCTCGGATCTGGAGCGCCGCATCACGCCGTGTCAATTTGGCGGGAACCCGGACTGCAGCAACTGCGGGTGCCTGGCGTCGGCGGGGCTCGAGGCGGTCGGACGCCACAAGTTGAAGGGGACGATCGAGCTGGGACAGATCTTCCAGGCGTCGCTGCGCGTGGGACGCGCCGTCAAGCGCCTGCGCGCCTCGTAGCGGGCGGCGGCGTCACGGGCGCGGCGTGCCGCGCCCCTATTCTGAGTCACGGGCGCGGCGTGCCGCGCCCCTACTCTGAGTCACGGGCGCGGCGTGCCGCGCCCCTACTCTGATACGGCGGCCACCACGTTCTCGGCGGTCGTCAGCTTCCGATCCTTCTCGAACTCCTTCTGCTCTTTCTTTCCGAGTTCGGTCTTCGCCCAGTCCTCCTCGAAGACCTCCTGCAGGCGCCTGACGATGTCGCGGTCCTTGACGATGAGGCCCACCTCGCGAGCGCCGAGACCGACGCGGGCAGCCAGCGAGATTGGGGTTTCACGTACCCCTTTATTGTACGGGCCAGAGCCAGGCGGCGCCGCGGACGCCGCTGGAGTCGCCATGCGCGGCGCGCACCAGACGGGTGCGGGATTTCTCGCGCTCCCGCCCGCGAGCGAACACGTAGTCCGACCAGAGCGGCGGCACGCGTGTATAGAGGCGATCGATGTTGGACATCCCGCCGCCGAGCACGATGACATCCGGGTCGAGCACGTTGATCACCGCCGCCAGCGCGCGCGCCATCCGCCGCTCGTAGCGCTCGAGCGCCGCGCGCGCCGCGGGATCGCGGGCCGCGGCGTCCACGATGAGCGGCGGCACCTCGACGCGCCCGGTGGCGCGCTCGTAGTCCGCCGAGAGACCCGGCCCCGAGAGGAACGTCTCGATGCAGCCGTGCTGACCGCAGTAGCAGGCCGGCCCCGGCCGCTCGTCGTCGTCGGCCCACGGCAGCGGGTTGTGGCCCCACTCTCCTGCGACGCCGTTCGGTCCGGTCAGCACCTGGCCCCGGACCACGATGCCGGCGCCGGTGCCCGTGCCGACGATGACGCCGAAGACGACGTCAGCGTCCGCGGCGGCACCGTCGGCCGCTTCGGAGACCGCAAAGCAGTTCGCGTCGTTGGCGATGCGAACCTCCCGTCCGAGACGATGCTGAAGGTCCTGCAGGAGCGGTTGGCCGATCAGCCAGACCGAGTTGGCGTTCTTGACGAGGCCTGTGTCGGGCGAGAGCATCCCGGGAATGCCGACACCGACCGTTGTGCGGGCGGCTGCGCGTTGCTCGAGGGACTCGGCGAGGGCGGCGACGGCTTCGACGGTGGCCCGGTAATCGTGGCGCGGCGTTTCGACGCGCATCCGCGCCACCTCGCGGCTCCCGTCGAGGGCGATGCCCTCGATCTTGGTACCGCCCATGTCGATGCCGATGCGCACGCTACTGGTAGTACTGCTGATACATCCCGCGGCGGAAGATCCAGCCGCCCAGCGGGCCGAGCCACCCGAGCACGTAATACATGTAGCCGAGGTCCATCAGCTCGATCAGGTTGCCGTCCGGGTCCTTGCAGAAGAAAAACGAATGGCCGCGCGGCGAGCGCTCGGGCCGGCTCACGCATTCCACGCCCTTGCTCACGAGGTACTCGTACCACTTCGGCAGGTTGGTGACGTTGAACGAGAAATGCGTCAGGCCGACGCGGTTCCACGGAATCGCGATCGGCGGCTGCTGCGGCTGGAACTCGAAGATCTCGAGGACGCCGCCGCCGGGCACGCGAATCCACCCGATCTTGCAGGACCCCTCGACTCCGCTCGGGGCAAGCGGCTGCACGCCAAAGAAGCCGCGCACGCGATCGGGCGGCGTGTCGGCGACGCCGACGAGCGGACAGCCGAACACCTCCCAGTAGAACTTCACCGTCCGGTTGAAGCTGGACACGGTCAGGCCGACGTGGCTGAAGGAGCGAGCTGTCATTTGCGATTTGTGATTTGTGATTTGAGATTTGTGATTTGAGATTTGTGAATTAGTCCAGATGTGAGCTGCGGATGTGGTCAGCGACCCGCAGTGCCTGCGCGGCGATGGTCAGGCCGGGGTTCACCGCCGCCGACGATGGGAAGAACGAGGCGTCCACGACGAACAGGTTGTCCACGTCGTGCGCGCGGCAGTACGGATCGAGAACCGATGCGCGCGGGTCGGTGCCGAAGCACAGCGTCCCGCACTGGTGGGTGGTGTTCTTCTCCTTGTGCGAGTGCGCCACCACCAGCCAGAACCCGAGGCGGCGAAGAATGCGCTTCATCTCCGTCACGAGCTGCTCGTGCGGACCGGTGTTGTTGGGCCGGTACTGCAGCCGGATGCGGCCGTCCGGCTCGACCGTGACCCGGTTCTCGAGCCGCGGCAGATCTTCGGAGATGGCGAGCCAGTCCACGCCGCGCGCCACCCAGGCCTCGTACGCCCACAGCGGAATCGAGGGGACGACGGTCTGCGCCATCACGCCGTGCGTGCGCCCCTGCGACTGGATCTGGCCGAGCGGGTACGGCGTGTCGGGGCCACGCAGGTAGTAGTCGTTGATCGCCACCGTCTTCTGGAACACGGTCGTGTTCGGCCGCAGCGGGTGGAACCCCTGCATCATCGTCGCGAGATGCGCCATGTAGCGCCGTCCGACCAGCCCTGAGGAATTGGCGAGGCCGTCCGGATGCGCGGCGCTGGCCGACCGCAGCAGCAGCGCGGCCGAGTTCACGGCGCCGCACGAGACGATGAAGAGCGGCGCCTCGACGCGCACCGTCTCGCCGTCGCGCTCGACCTCGACGGCCTCGACGCGCCGGCCGCCGGGCGCGGTCAGGAGCCGCTGCGCGAGCGCATTGGTCCACAGCGTCACGTTCGGGTGCGCGATGGCGTGCCGGACGCAGCAGACCTCCGCGTCGCTCTTCGACTCCACCCTGCACGGGAACGAATTGCAGGTGTTGCAGAGGATGCAGCCGTTCTCCTCGCCCGGCTTCAGCAGCCCGAGCGGGAGCGGCGACGGATGCAGCCCCAGCACACGGAGCTGCTCGACGATCCGCGCCATGCCATCCGCGTGCGGCACCGGCGGGTACGGATACGGACCGCGCGGCGCCTCGGTCGGATCGACGCCGTGCTGCCCGCGCACGTGGAACAGGCGCTCCGCGCGGTCGTAGTACGGCTCGAGCGTCGCGTAATCGATCGGCCACGCCGGCGACACGCCGTCCGCGTGCTCCACCGCCTGGAAGTCCTCCGGGCGCAGGCGATACATCACGCTGCCCCAGAACTTCGTGTTCCCGCCGACGCAGTAATGGGTGTAGGGCTGGAACTCGCGGCCCTTCTCGTCGAGCCAGCGCTCCGTGATGCGGTAGCGCCGGTGCTTCCAGACGGCTGCCGGATCCCAGTTCTCGGCCTCGCGCGGCACGAAGTCGCCGCGCTCGATCAGCAGGATCCGCGCCGGCGTCTCCGACAGGGCATGCGCCATCGTCCCGCCGCCGGCGCCGCTGCCGATGACGACCAGGTCGTACCGGACGGTGTTCACTGGGCGATGGCGAGCCGGCCGGTGTGATCGAGGCTCGCGTAGATCTCGTCCATCAGGCGCTGGTCGTCGATGGCCCGCTCCAGGCTCATCTCGGGCGCCGACTCGCCGCGGACGGCGCGGACGAAGTCGCGATACATCGCCTGGTAACCGCGGATGTCGCGGAAGCCGGGGAACAGCAGCCGCGGCGAGCCGTTGCCGCGGACGAGGACGAAGCCGCCGTTGGACTCGAAGGTAATGATGCCGTTGCGGCCGTACAGCTTCGACAGCCGCAGGCCGTGCAGCAGCGACGGGATCTCGCGCGAGTAGTACAACGTGCCCACGGCGTCGTTGTCGTAGCGGAACGCGACCATCATGCTCTTGATGCGGCGGTCGGGGCCGTCGCGCGCCACCGACGGCCGGTATCCCTGCACGCTGACGATCGTCGGACCCAGGCTGCCGGCGAGGTGCAGCCAGTGGATGCCCTCCTCGAAGAACGCGTCGCCGCCCGCCATCGTTTCGTCGTTGCGCCAGTCGTCGGCGGCCTTCAGCTTCCTGGCGATCGTCGTGAAGTGCGCGAACACCATCGATCCGATGGCGCCCTCGGCGATCAGCCGCCGCAGGGTGACCGCCAGCGGCTTGTAGTGATCGTTCTCGCCGACCAGCACCACGCGGCGCGCGCGGGTGCGCGACTGCAGCACCGTGCGGTAGTCGTCCATCCGCAGGAAGGCCGGCTTCTCGACGAGGACGTGCTTCCCCGCCTCGAGCGCCTCGAGCGTCAGGTCCAGGTGAAACCGCGGCGGGACCGCGACGACGACCGCCTCGACGCGCGGGTCGTTGATGGCGGCTGCATAGTCCGCGTAGCTGCCGGCGCCGCCGTACCTGGCGCAGAACGCGTCGGCCTTCGCGCGGTCGCGGCTCGCGTAGCCGGCCGCGACCAGGCCCTTCAGGGCGCGCAGGTGCCGGCTATGAACGCCGGTGATGAAGCCGCAGCCCAGAAAAGCAATCCGCAGAGGTTCGGCCATCGAGCGGAACCATCATACCGGACGCGGGGCGCTGATCAGCGGATCCGATGCGACGGCGTACAACACGCCGAAGTCGTCCGGTCGCAGCGGCCGCAGCGTGAGCCGCTCGCCGGTGAGCGTCGGCTGCAGATCGAACGGCACCCGATCAGACCAGCAGCTCGGAGCCCTCGCGGCGGCTCCACAGGCCGGCATAGATCCCGCTGCGCGCGAGCAGGTCCTCGTGGGTGCCCTCTTCCACGAGCTGTCCCTGCGACATGACCAGCACACGGTCGGCGCGCCGTGCGGAGGCGAGCCGGTGCGTCACCACCAGCACCGTGCGGCCGCGCGACACGAGGTCAAGGGTCATCTCAACGATGGCGGCCGTTCTCGAGTCGAGCGACGACGTCGGCTCGTCGAGAATGAGAATGGGCGGATCGCGCAGCACCGCGCGCGCGACCGCGAGCAGCTGCCGTTGTCCGCCGGACAACTGGTGTCCGAGCTCGCCCAGATTCGTGTCGTACGCACGCGGCAACATCTGAATCTGCTCGTGAAGGCCGACGAGACTGGCCGCCGCTTCGATCTCCGAGTCGCTGACGCCGTCACGCCCGACCGTGAGGTTCTCTCTGATCGAGCCGTCGAACAGGAGCGCCTCCTGGAAGACCATCCCGATCTGCGCGCGCAGCGAGCGCCGTGTCAGCGACCGCAGGTCGCAGCCGTCGATGATGATGCGGCCGCCGTCCGGATCGCGGAACCGCGCCAGCAGCTTCACGAGCGAGCTCTTGCCGGACCCAATCCCGCCGACGATGGCGACGAACTGACCCGCGCGCACCTCGAAGCTGACGTGCGCGAGCGCCGGACGCTCGCGGTCATAGCGGAGCGACACATCGTCGAACCGGATCGTCCGCGCGAAGGGCGGGAGATCGAGGGCGTGCGGCGCGTCTGCGGGCGCGGGCGCGGCGAACAGCTCCTCGATGCGGCGCGCGGCGCCGGCGGCCAGCACCGCGGTCGGCGCGTACTGCGCCACGTACGACAGCGACCAGCTCAGCGTGAGGAAGAGCGACTGGAACGAGACGAGGGACCCGAGCGTGATCTGGCCCTGCAGCGTCATCACGGTGCCGGCGCCGAGGACCACGACGTGGAGCGTGAGGATGCCGATCCCGGCCGAGCGCTCCACCAGGGCGCCGAGAAAGGCGGTGCGCGTGCTGCTGCGTACCAGCGCGGCGAGGCCCTCGCCGAACCGGTCCGTCATGCGGTTCTCCAGACCGAACGCCGTAATGGCCGGACGGGTGGCGAGGCTCTCGCCGAGCGCCGCAATCACGCGCGCCTCGTCCCGCTTGCGCGCGTAGCCGGCCGCCGTGGCGCGCCGGGCAAGGACGCGCGGGCCGGCGAGCGCCAGCGGGAAGACGAGCATCGCCGCCAGGGCGAGACGCCAGTCGATCGTGAACAGCAGGATCACGCTGAGCAGCGCCTCGAGCGACGGCAGGCCCGCCCAGGGAATCGCGGCGACGAGCGCCTGCTCGACCGACGCGAGATCGGTCGTGAAGCGTGCCACGACATCGCCGTCCGGCATCGCGCCGGCCGGCGGCGTCCGCAGCAGGTGGCTGAACATGCGGTGCCGGAGCTCCCGCAGCGCGGCCGACGACAGCCGCGCAAAGGCGTAATCGCGCAGCAGCCCTGCGGCGACTGCGACGACCATGCCCCCCGCGAGCAGCACGAGAATCGGCGCGAGGAGCCGCGTGTCACGCGGCTCGATCACCCGATCGATCAGCGCGCGGAACGCCAGCGGCACCATCGCGGTGAACCCTGCTTCAACGAGCAGGCCGACGAGGATGAGGACGGCAAGCGGCCACGAGGCCGCGAGCGGCCGCCGCGCGCGGCGGGCGAGCGCGCGCAGGCTCATAGCGTGCCGGGGAAGGCGTGGCGGGTCGCGGACAACAGCGGGGAGACGTCCACGTAGTTCTCGGTCACCGAGGCGATCGGCGCGCGGCCCTCGAGCGCGGCCGCGATCGCCGCGTGCTCCTCGCAGAACGGCCACAGCGGCTGCGCGACGCGCGGTATGAGCCGGAACGGCTCG
>Ga0194131_10005416_pt1 | contig 18423 bp, 16 predicted proteins | sample TA2KigO120mmetaG_FD_148631 | JGI IMG/M metagenome (GOLD analysis project Ga0194131, IMG submission 148631) | Freshwater microbial communities from Lake Tanganyika, Tanzania - TA2015053 Kigoma Offshore 120m | ecosystem: Environmental > Aquatic > Freshwater > Lake | place: Tanzania: Lake... | reverse complement strand
CGCGCGGAGAAGGTGTAAGGTGAAGATCGAGCCGCACCCGCCCTTGATAAGTGTCAAGCAAGAATCCAGGCTAAAGTGTCAAGGATGTGTCCGGTCGCGCAGATGAAGCTCCGAGACGTAGTTGAACATCCTGCGCGGAAACACTGGTGCCGGCTTGTTCTGTGGCTCAATGAGAATCACAATCTCCCTGTGCCCGCCGCGGACCACCGCGAGGACCACCAGATCCGCCTCATACCGCTCACCTTCGATTATTTTGGTGAAAATCTCCTTGTCCAGAAACCTCAGCGACCGGAGGTCGATAAACGCAGCCAGAAGCGGAAGGAACAACTCGATGAATTCGGCGCAAAACGCCCGAAGGAACTCCTTGAAAATCCGGTCATGGTTGATCATTCAGCCATAGCTCAGGACGTCACCGCGCCCTGCGCCGCCGAACTCACGGTCAACGCGTACTTGGCGAAAACTCCGGTCTTATAGCGTGCCTCCGGCCGACTCCATTCCGCCAGCCTGGACTCGATTTCCGCCGCAGGCAGATCAATATTAATCGCCCGATTCTCAATATCGATTGTCAAGGGATCCCCGTCCCGCAGAGCCGCGATCGGTCCACCCACGGCCGCCTCCGGCGCCACATGGCCCACCATGAACCCGCGCGTCGCACCGCTGAACCGGCCATCGGTCACCAATGCGACCGAATCTCCGAGCCCGGCGCCAACAATCGCACCGGTGACTCCCAGCATCTCGCGCATCCCGGGCCCGCCCTTCGGCCCTTCGTACCGGATCACCACCACGTCGCCCGCCTTAATCTCGCCGCGTGTGACCGCCGCCATCCCGTCCTCTTCCCGCTCGAACACCCGCGCCGGACCCTGGTGGATCTTGCGGTCGATCCCCGTGACCTTGATCACGCAGCCGTCGGGCGCGAGCGAGCCACGCAGAATCACCAGCCCGCCGGACTTCTTGATCGGCTCGGCCACTGGCTTGATCACCTGTTGCCCTTCCGTTTCGACGGCCTTAGACGCTTCCTCGCCCAGGGTTCTGCCAGTGACGGTGATGCAGCTCGGCTCAACCAGGCCGCCTTCCACCAGCCGCTTCAGGATCACCTGGATGCCACCCGCGCGATCGACGTCCACCGCCGTGTAGCGGCCCGCTGGCTTCAGGTCACAGATCAACGGAGTCTTGCTGCTGATCGTCTGGAACTCGTCAATCGCCAGGTCGATCCCCGCCTCGTGCGCCATCGCCAGCAGGTGGAGCACCGCGTTGGTCGATCCACCCGATGCAGCCACCGCCGCGATCGCGTTGTTGAAGGCGGCACGCGTGCAGATGTCGCGGGGCTTGATGTCGCGCCGCACCGCCTCCATCATGATCTGTCCAACTTCGTAACTCATATGCGGACGCCGCCGGTCCGGTTGCGGAACGCTCGCGTATCCCACCGGACACAAGCCGATCGCCTCGACGATGGTCGCCATCGTGTTGGCCGTGAACTGTCCGCCGCAGGCGCCCGCGCCCGGACAAGCGGCGTTCTCGATGTCGCAGAGCTCCTGGTCCGTGATTTTGCCGCAGGAGTGCGCGCCGATCGCCTCATACACGTCCTGGACCGTGATGTCCTTGCCTTTGTAGTTGCCTGGCAGGATCGAACCGCCGTACAGCACGATGGTCGGGATATTCAGCCTCAGGGCGGCCATCGCGGCGCCAGGCGTGGTCTTGTCGCAGGCCACCAGGCAGACAAGTCCGTCGAACATATGGCCCCGCGCCACGAGCTCAATTGAATCGGCCACCATGTCCCGGGACACGAGCGACGCCTTCATCCCCTCGGTGCCCATCGTCACGCCGTCCGAGATCGCGATCGTGTTGAATTCCATTGGCGTCCCGCCGGCCGCCCGCACGCCTTCCTTGACGCGCTCGGCGAGCTCGCGCAGACGGTAGTTGCACGGCATGGTTTCGATCCAGGTGTTGGCGATGCCGATGTTGGGCTTCTTCAAGTCCTCGTCGGTGAACCCGATAGCCTTCAACATGGCGCGCGCGCCCGCCCTCTGCGGACCCTGAGTGATCGTATAGCTCTTCAGTGACATAACCCGTCATTGTACCCTGTATGGAGCATGCGGATCCTTCATATTCATGCGCATCCCGACGATGCGGAGATCTTCGCCGGCGGGACGCTGGCGCTCCTGGCCAAGGCCGGCCACGAGGTCACTATTGTGACCATGACCCCCGGTGACTGCGGATCGCACCACCACTCACCCGAGGACATTGCGGCCATCCGCCGCCAGGAGGCAGCCAATGCGGCGGCCATGATCGGCGCCGCCTACTTCTGCGCCGAGTTCCGCGATCTGTCGATCTACGAAGACGACTCCTCACGCCGGCGCATCACCGCGGTTCTGCGCCGGGTCCAGCCGGACATCGTCATCACCGCGCCGCCCGCGGACTACCATTGCGACCACGAGACCACGTCGCGCCTGGTCCGCGACGCCTGCTTCGCCGCCCCCTGCAACAACTACGATGCCCCGGGCGGCTACGAGCCCATGAAGGCGATTCCGCATCTCTATTTCGACGACCCGGCTGAGGGAACCGACCGCGAAGGACACCCCGCCGTCCCGCAGTTCGTGGTCGACGTGAGCAGCGTCTATGAGACCAAGCGGGCGATGTTCGCCGCCCACGATTCCCAACGCCAGTGGCTCAAGGAGCATCATGGAATGGACGACTACCTGGAAACCATGGACGAATGGGCCGCCAAGGTGGGCGCCTACGCCGGCTTAAAGCAGGGCGAGGGATTCCGCCAGTACAAGATGCATCCCTATCCGGTGTCGCCACTGCTTGAAAGCTTGCTGGGAGATCTGGTGAAGAAAATATGACCCGAAGACAACTGCTCGCATCTACCGCGCTGGCACCCGCCCTCCGCGCACAGCGCCGTCCAAACATCGTCATTATCCTGGCTGACGACCTCGGCTACAACGACCTCGGGTTCCAGGGCGGCAAGGACGTGGCGACACCCCACCTGGACGCGCTCGCCCGCGCCGGCACCCGTTACACGAACGGCTACGTGTCGCATCCGTTCTGCAGTCCCACCCGCGCCGGACTCATGACGGGCCGCTACCAGCAGCGCTTTGGCCACGAGAACAACATGGTCTTCAGCCGCCGTGATGAAGTGGCCGGACTCCCCCTCACCGAGGTGACACTGCCCGAGCTCCTGCGCCGCGCGGGCTACGCCACCGGACTCATCGGAAAGTGGCACCTGGGCGCGCATCCCCGGTTCCATCCGTTGAAGCGCGGCTTCAGCGAAATGTTCGGGTTCATCGGCGGTGGACACGACTATTTCAACCCTGGCTCAAAGGACAACGAGGAACAGATCCTGCAGCCGATCGAGCGCGAGGACGGCAGCATTGTCGCGGAGAAGGAGTACCTCACCACTGCGCTTGGGCGCGAAGCCGCGGCCTTCGTGCGGCGTCACAAGTCCGATCCGTTCTTTCTGTATCTCGCGTTCAACGCGCCACACAGTCCCCTGCAGGCGCCGGAGGCGTACCTCAAACGTTTCGCCTCGATCCCCAATAAGAACCGCCGGACCTACGTGGCGATGGTCGCGGCCATGGATGACGCCATTGGCGAGACATTGAAGGCCATCCGCGAGTCCGGCCTGGACAACGACACCCTGATCTTCTTCTTGAGCGACAACGGCGGGCCAGACGGGAACGCATCGAGCAACAAGCCCCTGCGCGCCACCAAGCGGACCGTCTACGAGGGCGGCATCCGCGTGCCGTTTGCCGTCAAGTGGACCGGCAAGGTCGAGGCCGGGAAGGTCTCGTCCACACCGGTGATCTCGCTCGACCTGTTCTCCACCGCGCTGGCAGCCGCTGGGGTGAAGCCGCCCAAAGGACGCACAATTGACGGCGTGGACCTGCTTGCGGCGATCCCGCCGCGCAAACTCTACTGGCGCGCGTTCGGAGGAGACTCCTTCGCGGTCCGGGATGGAAAGTACAAGTTGGTGCGCACCGGCAAGAACCCACCCGAGCTGTACGATCTTGACACCGATCCCGGCGAGTCACGGAACTTGGCGGGCGCTCAGCCCGGAGTTCTGGCCGAACTCGAGACAGCCCGTGAAAAATGGAATACGACCCTGGTCAAGCCGCTCTGGCTTGACCACATCTTCCACAAAGATCAATTGGCGAAGCACTAATCATGTCCCGATCCCATACCGTAATGACGGAGCCGCTGGCCGGCTACATGCGCGCGGTGTCGCTCCGGGAGGACGCTCTGCTACGCCGGCTGCGCGAGGAGACCGCGCCGATGCCACTCGGCGTCATGCAGATCTCGCCCGAGCAGGGACAGTTCATGCAAATGCTGATCCGGATACTCGGTGCCCGCCGGACCCTCGAAGTCGGTGTGTTTACCGGGTACAGCTCGATCTGCGTTGCCCGTGCGCTGCCAGATGACGGGCGGATCATGGCGTGCGATGTCAGCGAAGAGTGGACCTCAATGGCGCGCCGCTACTGGCGCGAAGCGGGAGTCGAGCACAAGATCTCGCTCCGGCTGGCGCCCGCGGTCCAGACTCTGCAAGAGCTGATCGATTCCGGCGACGGTGGCTACGACTTCGCCTTCATCGACGCCGACAAAGAAAACTACCGGACCTACTACGAACAGTGTTTGCACCTGCTGAGGCCCGGCGGACTCATTGCGATCGACAATGTGCTCTGGCACGGCAACGTGGCGGACCAGACGAAGCAGGATCCCGACACAGTGGCGATCCGCCAGCTCAACAGCCGGATGCTGGCCGATTTCCGTGTCGACTTGTCGATGCTTCCGGTCGGTGACGGCCTGACATTGGCCAGAAAACGATAAGGAAAATCCGATGAAGCTGTTGGTCTTGATGATGCTGGCCGCGGCCATGACGTTTGGCCAGACGAAGAAGTCCTATTGGCTGATTAAGATCGAACCGGCCCGGGAGGGGTTCATCCAGTCCATGACGGTTGAGGAAAAGAAGGTAATGGGGGAGCACTTCGAGTATTTGAAGGGCAAGCTCAAAGAGGGCAAACTAGTGCTCGCCGGACCCGGCATGGACCGCGAGAAGCCGCTCGGCATCATTCTCGTGGAGGTTCCCACCCGGGAGGAAGCCGAACAGATTGCCCAAAACGACCCCAGCGTCAAGGCTGGGGTCCAACTTGCCAAGGTCTACCAGTTCCACATGTCCCTGGCGCGCGACGGGATCCGGTAACCGCTACGCAAAACGAGCGGGGCCTCGCGAACACATTGGATGGTTGGGGAAAGGGTGTTTCACGAGGCACCCGCCACCTGAATCCATCGTAGGGCGGCTTGGCCGTCGGGTAAAGGTACAGAAGCGCCAATTGGGGCGAGCGCAGAGAAAATCAAGGTGGAACGCAGTGGTACACTCCAGTCTTATGCGTATCGCGGTCGCCGGTCTCGGCTTCATGGGCTCCACTCACTTACAGGCGCTGCGGAATGTCGAGGGCGCCGTGCTCCACGCCGTGGTCAGCGACTCGCCCATAAAGCTGTCGGGCGACCTTTCCGCCATCAAGGGCAACCTCGACCGGCCGGGCCAGAAGCTGGATTTTTCGAGCGTCCGCAAGTACCGGACCCTGGCCGAGGCGCTCGCGGACCCGGAAGTCGAGGCAGTGGATCTGTGCCTGCCCACCTACCTCCACGAGTCCGCCGCGATCGAGGCGCTCCGGGCGGGCAAGCATGTTCTGGTCGAGAAGCCGATGGCGCTGGACGGGGACGCCTGCAACCGGATGATCGAAGCCGCCCGCGAGGCAGGCAAGATCCTGATGACGGCCCAGGTGCTCCGTTTCTGGAAGGACTACCAGCCTCTGGTGGAGGCGGCCCACGGTAAATCGCAAGGGGCCGCGCGTTCGGTCCTGTTCCGCCGGCGCTGTGCCGCGCCCGCCTGGGGCAAGTGGCTCCACGATGCCTCGAAGGGCGGCGGCGGAGTGTTCGACCTGCTGATCCACGATGTCGACATGTGCGTCCACCTGTTCGGAATTCCTGAGGCAGTCTCCGCCACGGGCAGCGAGGATCTCGAAGCCGGCGTGGACGTCATCACCGCCCAGCTGCACTACAAAGAGATCCCTTCGGTCGTGGTAAGCGGCGGCTGGCATCACCCGAGCGCCTATCCGTTTTCGATGGAATACACGGCCAGCTTCGACCTCGGAACGCTCGAGTTTTCAACCCTCGGACGCCCCGTGACGCTGTATTCGCACACGGGCGAGGCCAAGCCGCTCGAACCTCAGGGTAGGGACGGGTTCGAGGCGGAGCTCGCCTACTTTATCGAATGCGCGTCGGCGAACCTCCAACCGGAGCTGTGTCCCCCCGCCGAATCCGCCGCCGCGGTCCGGTTGACAAACCGGATGGTCGAGGCGAGAAGGCACAACGGGGCCAAGCTGGCCTGTGATTTTTGATTAGGGAGCAAATTCAATGGAAGTCGGAGTAATGTTCTGGGCGGGTCGCGACCCGCTTGAAACGGTCCGCGAAGTGAGGTCTTTGGGAGTGAGCCACGGACAGATCCTCATCCCCGGAGACGTAGCCATGGACGGCGCCGCGATCTCGGACTGGCGGGCAGCAACCGAGTCCGAGTACTTTACGCTGGTCACCTGCTTTGCCGCCTACGACGGCGAGGACTACGCGGATGCGCCCACGATCGAGCGGACCGTCGGCTTCATCCCCCGGGATACCCGGGCCGCACGCGAAGCCCGCACCATCGAGCTCAGCGACTTCGCCGCCGCGCTCGGAATCCCCTCAATCGCCTGCCACGTCGGATTCGTACCGGAACACGCTGGAGACCCCGACCGCACCGCCGTCCGCGACATGGTGCGCCGCATCTGCGATCACGCCGCGGCGAACGGGCAGACGTTCGCCATGGAGACCGGCCAGGAGCCCGCCGATGTCCTGCTCGAGTTCCTGCGCGAGGTGGACCGCCCGAACCTCAAGATCAACTTCGACCCCGCCAACATGATCATGTACGGCACCGGCGATCCGATCGAGGCGCTGGGTGTCCTGGGGCCGCACGTGATATCGGTGCACGCGAAGGACGGAGTTTGGCCGCCCGCCGGAGTCCCGCGCGGACTTGGCAGCGAGCGTCCACTGGGCCAGGGCGACGTCGGCATGGAGCGTTTCATCGCCAAGCTCAAATCGATCGGATATGATCATCCGGTGAATATCGAACGCGAATGCCACGATCCCGGGGAGCGCCTGCGCGACATCCGGGCAGGCGTCCAGTTGCTGCGCGCGATCATCGCGTCATGAGCATCACCCGCCGGACTCTGTTCGGCGCCGCTCCGGCCGCCGCGCTCGCGCAGCAGCGCCGCAAGCCGAACATCGTCTGGATCATGGCCGACGATCTCGGCTGGGGCGACGTCGGATGCTACGGACAAAAACTGATCCGGACGCCGAACATCGACCGCATGGCGGCGGAAGGAATGCGGTTCACCGACGTGTACGCGGGATGCTCGGTCTGCGCGCCCTCACGGAGCGTGCTGATGACGGGCATGCATGCGGGCCACACTTCGATTCGCAGCAATCCGGGCGGAGTCCCGCTGCTTGAGTCCGACGTAACCGTGGCGGAGCTGCTGCGGGAACAAGGCTACACGTGCGGGCTGTTCGGCAAGTGGGGACTCGGTGACGTGGGCACGGCCACCACCGCGGTGAAGAAGGGATTCGACGAACACGTGGGGTTCCTGCACCAGGCGCATGCCCACTTCCAGTACCCGCGGTTCATTTATCACAACGATCGCGAGTATCCACTGGAGGGCAACAGCGACACCTCACGCAAGACCTACGCAAACGACGTGATGGCGCGGAAGGGACTCGAGTTCATCCGCAGGAACCAGAACCGGCCGTTCTTCGCCTACCTGTCTTACACAATTCCGCACTTCGAGCCGCATGTGCCCGAGGACTCACTGTCTGAGTACCGCGGCAAGTTCCCGGAAACCACGCCTTTCCGAGCGCCGAACGGCAGGCTCGCACCGCAGACGGAGTTGCGCGCCGCCTTTGCGGGAATGGTGTCGCGCGTGGACCGCTATGTGGGTGAGGTGTTGGCGCTGCTTCGTGAGCTCAACCTTGAACGGGACACGCTCGTGTTCTTTACCAGCGACAACGGCGGCATCAACGCCGGAGACAACTTCTTCAAGAGCTGCGGACCGTTCCGCGGGCAAAAGGGCACGATGAATGAAGGCGGACTGCGCGTGCCGATGATCGCACGCTGGCCGGGCCGCATCGCCGCGGGCAAAGTCAGCTCATTCGCCTGGAGCTTCCACGATTTCCTGCCGACGGCGCTCGATGTTGCCGGAAGCGGCAAGACGCACCGCTGCGACGGAATGTCGTTGCTCCCCACTCTGCTCGGCAAGAATCAGAAGCCGCACGATTCCCTCTACTGGGAGCTGCCGCGCTACGCCAAGGGTGAGTTCGTGCAGGAGACCCCACAGCAGGCGATGCGCAAGGGCCACTGGAAAGCGGTGAGGCCGAAGCCCGGCGCGCCGGTGGAACTCTACGACCTTCGTAACGACCCGGGCGAAGAGCGCAACCTTGCGGCCCAGCATCCCGACGTGGCGGCCGGGCTTGAGGCCGCGATGAAGGCCGCCCGGGTTCCGCCCCGGCCGCAAAAGGAGCCGCCGCATCCCTGGTGGGATGCGCGGAGCTGACCCGGATCAGTGAGCGCGGACGGCGAGGACCGTGAGCAGGTCGCGAGGCTCGCCGTCGTGGCGGAAGGTGTAGCCGTCGAGAACCGCACCCAACTCATCAGCGAGTTCCTGGTAGGACTCCGGGATGTTCGGCGCCAGCAGCCGGTCGTTCACGCTGATTTCGATCTCGTCGAAATCAAATGAGAGCTTGCCCGCGAACTCGGGTTCCTGCACGAGCTTCTCGCAGGCTGCCCGCGCCGCTGCCAGCGCCGACCGCAACCGGTCCGCCGTGGAGCCGTCCTGAGCGGTCCGGCGGATGTACAGCAGACCCAAACGGTTCTTTCGCAGATCGAGCCCATAGTGGGAATCGTGGCCGGCCAGCAGGACACCGGGCCCTCCCGGAACGTGACTGTAGTCGGCGACATCAATGAGAAGCTCCGGCAGAGCATTTGTCTGAATCCAGCGGTGGAACACCGGGATCGCCTGGTGCAACTCGAAACCCTCCGCCGCGCGGCCGAAAACCTTGACACGGAAATGCTGCATGCGCCTAAGCCTTGGTACTCACTGGCTGCTGCCGCATGCGCGCATAACAGGCATGGCTCGCCTCAATGAACAACTGCGCCTCCTCGATCAACTGGTGGGCACGGGTATCCGTCACTGCCTCGTTCCGGCGCTCGTGGGCCTTGAGGAAGTAGTGAGCGAACTTGGGTCCGGCGAACGGATCATGGAAGAGCTGGGTGTCGACGAGCTGTTCCCGGAACAGGCCCGCCACTTGGTCGGGATCGTCGCTGAACATGGGCATCCGCTGCTTGAGCAGCGCCGAAGCGCCGTGAAGCATTGACTCGTAGGCGAGCATCCGCGCCCGCGCCGCGTCGCCGGCCTCAAGGGCAAGCTGCGCCTCAAAGGTCTCGCGCTCACAGGCGGCGAGTTGGAAGTCGATCGGATTGACCACTTCGCCGGCACACTCGCCGATACCGATGTCGCCGATCGTGTACTCGCGCGCGTCGGCCCAATCAACATAGAACTCTGGCGACGTGTCGTGAGCGGGAACGGCGGTCAGATCGTCGATCATCGACTTGCACGCGGCCTTGCCGATCCGCTTGATCCAGGCTTGGAACCGCTCGCCCGTCTGCCGTTCCGCAAGATAACGTCCGGTGATGCGCTCCACCGTGTCGGGGATCCGCTTGGAAGGCACGGCGCCAATCGCCAGCCCATAAGCGCCCGCGTTGTTGTCCCACTGTCCGCCGAGCACAACCTGGAAGTGCGGCACTGTGTATCCGCCCTTGTTGCGGCTCACTCCGTAGAATCCGAGATCGGCAACATGGTGCTGGCCGCACGAATTGAAGCAGCCGCTGACCTTGATGCGCAGGTTGCGGATGGCTTCGTCCATGACGAACTGCTTCTCCGCCAGCCGCCACCGCAACTCGCCGCTCAATCCCCGCGAAGAGGAGATCCCCAGCTTGCAGGTGTCCGTGCCCGGGCACGAAACCACGTCGGCGATTGTCCCCGCGCCCGGCTCTCCAAGACCCGCGGCTTTCAGTTCCCGATAGACTGCTGGGAGGTCACCGGAACTGACCCAGCGCAGGACCATGTTCTGCTCGACCGTCGTGCGCACCGTATCCTTGACGTACTTCCGCGTGACATCGGCCAGCGCGCGGAGCTGATCCGCGGTGATATCTCCCAGCGGCAGCGCCACCGTGACCGTCGAATAGCCTCCTTGCCGCTGCGAATAGACGTTTGTTTTGTACCATTCGTCGAATCCCGGGTCGCGGACCGGCGCGATCTGAAGCAGCGATGGCGGCTTGAGCGGCGCTTCGTCATGGGTGCCGAGGTCACTCAGAAACGCGGTCCAGCGCGGATCGGGGGTAAGCGTCTTGCGGTCCTCGCAGACCAGCCGCTTGAACTCGTCCAGTCCCAGTTTCGACACCAGGAACTTGAGCCGGGCGGTGTTGCGGTTCTTCTTCTCGCCCAAGCGCGCAAACACGCGGCAGATCGACTGCGAGATGGGCAGCAACTCCTCTTCCGGAAGGAACTCTTCGAAGAGCCGGGCCTGCTGCGGGACCGTGCCCAGTCCGCCGCCGATGTAGAACTCAAACCCGCGCTTCACCTGGCCGTCAATTTCGCGCGTTGCGGCGACGGCGCCGATGTCGTGCATGCGGGCGAGTCCGCAGGCCTCGGTCCGGCAACCCGAAAACGCGATCTTGAATTTGCGTCCGAAATCCTGGCAATCGGGGTGTCCCAGCAGAAAATACGTGAGCGCGTGCGCGTAGGGAGTGACGTCGAACGTTTGTGTGCGGCAGACGCCCGTGAGGTGGCAGGCAGTCACGTTCCGCACCGAGTTTCCGCAAGCCTCGCGGGTGGTGATGCCCACGGCGGCCAGCCGCCGCATCAACGCGGGCGTGTCTTCGATGTGGATGAAATGAAGCTGAAAATCCTGGCGCGTCGTGATATGCGCGATGCCGTCGGAATACTCCTCGGCAAGCTCGGCCATCACCTCGATCTGTTCCGCGTTCATGCCCCCATACGGAATCTTGATCCGTTGCATGCCAGGGGCGTCCCAGAGCGTGCTTGGGCCCTTGGTCCCCGCAGTGGGAAACTCCAGCTTCCGGGCGGTGATTCCGTCGTGGCGCTGGCCGTTGTCGTAGCGCTGGCCGTAGGCGCCGCGCCGCAGCCGGGTCTCGGCGAAGACCTTCTCGTCGATCTTCCCTTGACGCCGCAGGGCGACTTCGTTTTCGTACACGTCAAGCTCGGATGCCAGGGGCTCGGCGATACGGCCGGCGAGCTTCTGTTTCCACAGGGAATTCGACGCTTTCATTGAATCTCCCTAAACTATATCGGAATTAGGGTGTCTGCCGCAACCAACGGCGGCGGAGGGGGCAAGCTGGTCCAAGGAGTAGGGGCGATGAACATGGACCCGGCATGCGGGGCCAGCCTTTGGATAGGGTCCGGCATACCCTCAACCGCGGTGGTAAAGAGGATCCGGATCTCGCCGTCCAACTCGATGATTTCAGGACAGGTTACGCGTGGCGAACCAGGCAGTTCCCACTCGGCTTCAGGTTCTCCGGTGATCAGGTTGTACTGGCGGGCGTAACCCCGGTCCGACGGGCGCGGATCGTAGAACGCGACGACCAGTGCACTGCCGTCTGGCACCGGCTTCATCCCGTCCGGAAAGACGCCGCCGGCAGTGAAGTCGGCGATGACACCGTCATACACCAGGGACCCGGCAGCGAGATCGGCCCGGTACCGGGAAACCACCTTCGACATCGAACAGATGTCGGCGAGATAGGCGGCCCCGTCTTGCTGATAGAGGTGCTTTCCGTTGGAACAGACTTGGCCTCCGGCCAAACGGTGGATCCTGTGGTGGGCAGCCTCGAAATAGTAGATTTCAGCGATGTGTTCGCTGAAGGCGAGATGCTTGGTGCCGAAGATCACTCCGCCCGGAACCGGGAGCCCGTCATTGACGATGCAGCGCTCATCGGCTGTCGCGATCCAGCCGGGATCGAAAACCTGCCCTGTGAGTGCGTTGTAGAGCACCAGCCGGCGCTCCAGTCCGATGAGCAGCACGCCCGGTTCCACGGTCTCGCAGAAGAAGCCCGGCCGCCCCGGGAGCGGATATACGGTATTCTCCATCGTGCGCAGATTCAGGATGTTGAAGCTTCCCGTTTCGTCCGCCGCCGAGTGTTGGATGGCCACCCAGCCGAGCAGCGGCTCGCCGCCCGGGAAATTGATCAGACGCCGCGGACACTCCGGCAGGAACCGGAGCGCCGCCGAGGGGGGCTCAAAGAATAGCGATGCGGTAAACTTTCTCATTCAAAAGGGGAGTCTACTAATGTAGCGTGCCAGCGGCTGGTACAGTTGAAGGTGGGAGACACTCCCGCCGAAAGAGAAGTTGTGAAACATTTTAGTATAGGATTGTTCCTAGCCGCCGCTGTTTTCGCTCAGGCTCCGGCTCCCGCGCCGGCTGCCGACCCGGCGGTTCTGACGGTGGGAGAGGAGAAGTTAACCCGCGCGGATTGGGAAAACCTGATGCTGGCGCTGCCGGAAGGGGCCCGCGCGCAGGCGTCGTCGCCGGAGGGCAAGCGGCGGTTGGCCGAGCAACTGGGGGAGCTGAAGGCGATCGCGCAAGAGGCTCGAAAGCAACAGTTCCACAATACTCCGAAGACCAAGGCAATTCTCCAGGTTCAGTCCGATCAGGCGCTTGCGAGCGCGTACATGCAGCATCTCAGCGAGTCCGCGCCAAATGGCGACGCGGCTCTTCGCGAGATGTACGAGAAGGAAAAGAACCAGCACAAGCAGGTCGACGCGCGGCACGTCCTGATCCGGTTTCAGGGGTCGCCCGTGCCCGTCCGGCCGAATCAAAAGGATCTGACCGACGCGGAAGCGCTCGCCAAGGCGGAGACCGTCCGGAAACGGCTGGTGGCGGGAGAGGACTTCGCTACGGTGGCCAAGGCGGAATCGGACGACTCGGGTAGCGGCGCGGCGGGCGGCGAACTGGGCACCTTCGGTCCCGGCCAGATGGTCCGGCCGTTCGAGGAAGCAGCGTTCAACCTGGCGCCCGGCAAGCTCAGCGAGCTGATCAAGACGCAGTTCGGATATCACATCATCCAGGTAAAGTCGCAGACCACAAAGAGCTTTGAGGAAATGAAGCCGATGCTCGAGCAGCGGCGCAAGCCCGAGTTCGCGCGAAAGACGGCGGAAGGGATCAAGAGCCGGGCCGCGATCAAGCTGGACGAAGCGTTTTTCGGTAAGCCCGCCACCGCGGTCCTGCCGGCTCCACCCGCCGGGTCTAAATAGCACTATACTCTACTTCTATGAGCCGTCCCTCGCTTTCGTTGTTGTTGCTGCCCGCCCTGGGAGCCGCGCAAACCGAGACCAAGCCCCCGGCGTTGACCTTCGATGAGTACCGTCCGAAGAGCACTCTGGTCGTTCCACAGAACCCGAAGACCCGCGCGAAGTTCCCGTTCGTTGACGTGCACGGACACCCGAGGGGGATGTCCAGCAACGAACGGATCGACCAGTTGACGAAAGAGATGGACGCGCTCAACATGCGCCTGATGGTGAACCTCGACGGCAGGCAGGGGGATGCGCTCAAGTCCACCGTCGCCCGGCTGCGGGCCAAGGCGCCAGACCGCTTCGTCGTGTTCGCCAACCTCGACTTTGCCAACATCGACGATCCACAGTGGAGCGCCAAGGCGGCGGCGCAGCTCGAACAGGACGTGAAGAACGGCGCGTCCGGCCTGAAGATCTACAAGAACCTGGGCATGGACCTCAAGGACACCAAAGGCCAGCGCATTAAGGTGGATGATCCGCGTTTCGATCCGGTATGGGCGATGGCCGGCCGGATGAAGATCCCCGTGTTGATCCACACCGCCGAGCCAGCGCCCTTCTTTCAGCCCTACGACAAGAATAATGAGCGCTACCTGGAGCTGACCGAAATTCCCAGCCGCCGCCGTCCGCCGGACCGGTATCCGTCCTGGGAAACCATTATCGGAGAGCAGCACCGGGTTTTCCGCAAGCATTCCAAAACCAACTTCATCAATGCGCACCTGGGCTGGTACGGCAACAACCTGGGTGAGCTGGGCCGCCTGATGGACGAGATGCCGAACATGTACACGGAAATCGGTGCGGTGCTCGCCGAGCTCGGCCGCCAGCCCCGCTTTGCCCGGAAATGGTTCATCCGCTACCAGGACCGCGTGATGTTCGGCAAGGACACCTACGCGCCCACCGAATACCACGCGTATTTCCGCGTGCTGGAGACGGGCGATGAGTACTTTGACTACTACCGCAGGCGGCACGCCTTCTGGCAGATGTACGGGATGGATCTGCCCGACGAGGTCCTGAAGAAGCTGTACTACAAGAACGCGGCCCGGATCATCCCTGGTATCAATCTGGCGAACTTCGAGAAGTAGATGCGCGCGGGCTGATCCTTTCTTCCCGCCTCCTCCGCGTACCAAGGTGGAGGAGATCTGGTAATGAATTCACGCTTGGTTCGCGGCGCGGTCTGGTCAGCCCTGCTATTCGCGCCTTTTTCGGTTCAGGCGCAACGCCTGGCCGCTCCGGCCTGGATCCCTGAGACGGAACGGCTCCGGCTGCGGGCGCAGCGTCCGCAACGGCTGCAGAAGGCGGCTGAGCTGTTCCAGCATGAGACCGCCCGGGCCGGACTTGCCGCAGGCGATGCGTTCGAAGCCAAGACCGCCGCCGAAGATACCCTTGGACGGCTGCATGTCCGTTACGAGCGCCGCCATCAGGGACTCCGGGTTCTCGGCGGTGACGTGAAGGTGTCTCTGTCCCACGCCGGTTCGTCGCTCTCGGTCGCGCGCACCAAGGTCCGCCCCCTGACGCACGGATCGATCGGACCAACAGTCGCCAAGACAGACGCTGTCGACATGCTGCTGCGAGAACTCCGGATCGATCCATCCAAAGCCGAGACGAACGCAGAGCTGCTCATCGAGTCCGCCGAGCGCAACGGGCAAAGGGACCGTCTGGCGTGGCTGATTTCGGTCCAAGCCCCAGACACGGATCATACCTACTACCTCACGGACGCATCCACGGGCCGGAAATTCGACTCCTGGGCCGCAGTCCAGACCGACAGCTATACCGCACACGACGGCTGGGGCACGGGTTACTACAACAAGCGGGTGGTGATTCCAACTGCCTTCAACGAATCCACCAACAAGTACGAGCTGATGGACCCCACACGGGGCAACACGCGGGTCTACGACTTCAGGGACCGGGCTCCTTCGAACAGCTTCAATGGTGAACCCTACGAGAAGACGAACAATGATTGGGGCAACGGACGGGACTGGGAGGTTGGCGACTCAACTTCAGGTCTCACGGGCCAATCGGCGGCTGTTGACGCGATGTATGCCGCCAAGATCACCTGGGATCTATTGCTCAACGTGTTCGGGCGGGAGTCCCATAACGGCAATGGAAGCCCGTTCCGGCTTCGGGTGCATGCGAGAAAGGACTCCGGCAGCCTCTACGGCGATGCGCACTGGAATACCGATTGCGACTGCGCCACGTTCGGAGACGGCGCCGAATCTGAGAGCGGCCACCGCGCGGATTTCGCTACGGTCGCGCACGAGTTGGGGCACGGTTACTTCTACAGTGGAGTGGGAGGAGACGACAATTCCGGCGAAAAGGCCGGGCTCAACGAAGGGACCGGCGACATTCTCGCTGCGATCGCGAATCACTACCGGGTGTTGGCGAACGGGCAAGGCACCGTCGTGCCAGATGGACCGGACGTCTCCCTCTTCCGCTGGCGCAACGTGAATCCGTGGGGCTACAAGCGGGGATTCGGAGGCTACATCAGCGGCATGCAGTACGAGGAGGAGCATGTTCAGGGCAATGTGTACGCACGGATGTTCGCCATCCTCGCGGCCGGCGCTCCTTCAAGAGCTGAGTACGACCAGGGCCCCCCTTGCGAGTTGAGCGACCGGTCCGTGTTCCGGTGCCTAATCAGCCTGCCGCAGGGCGTGGCCGGGATCGGGATTCAAAAGGCAGCCCAAATCTTTCATCTGGCAACCGTGGCCAAGATGGACTCCTCGCCGACCTTTCATGAGGCACGGCAGGACTGGCTCGCCGCCGCGGAGGACTTGTATGGCGAGAACTCCCCGGAGTACCGCTCGGTGATGACCGCCTTCGCCGCGATCGCGGTTGGTGAAGCGCCCGCCGACACCCAGACTCCCACCGTCTCGATGGGACTCCCGGTTGTGGACGACGGCGAACAGAGCGTGTTCGTCTCGGTCAGCACCGACGACGATATCGGCGTGCGGACCATGGACATCCGGCGTAACGCGTTCCTGATGAAGGGTCTGCATGGGGACGGATTCGTGGGGTTTCTGGACTTGCGCGGGGCCTCCTTTGGCTCGTTCGCGCTGAACGCCACAGTCCGGGACGCGGCGGGCCGGAGCGCGGCGGCGCAACGGAACATCACCTACCGGGGCGCCAACTATCTCATCCGCGACGGTGGGTTCGAGTTGGAGAGTTCCGACTGGAACTGGCACACCAACGCGGATTTGCTCGACGAGGACAACCAGGCGTTCCTTGGATCCAATTACGCGGCGTTCACCGGGGATTCCTGGATTCGCCAACGGGTCAGCGTGCCGGCAGGCACAACCAAGCTGACGCTGGGTTTCCGGGTGGCGGTCAACCGCAAGGTTCCCGCGCCGGTCTCGAGCACCCTGGCGGTGGAGATCATGAATGAAGCCGGAACCCAGGTCACCGACCTGGTCGCCTCCATCCCGTCCACCGTCAACACCTACGACTTGAGTTCGAACCACTACAAGAAGTACACCTTCAACCTCACAGGCTACGCCGGCAAGACGGTCTGGGTGCGGTTCCGTTCTGACGGGTCAAGCTCGGACCCGAGGCGCTTCCGGGTCGACAACGTATTTCTGACCTACGAAGGGCCAGTCTCAGCGCAGTTCACGGCTGTGGTGGATGAAGCTGACCGCAGCGTCACCTTCCGGGTAAAGAATGTCACGGGAACCAATCTCCTGGACCGGATCGAGATCGGCTCGCCTGGATTCCCCGGACGGCGGATGCCTGCCTCCGGCGTGATGGCGGTGGACACCTCCGAGTTCAATGAGAACATTACCTATCAGGTGACGGCCCGGCTGTTGTCCGCCGCGGGAGTCAAGCTCGCCGAGATCGGACCCGTGGCGGTGCGGGTGAAGCCCTCCCATCACCGGCTGTCAAATACCGGGTTCGAAGCCGCCAACGCGCTGTTCTGGACCACCACCGGGAACGCGGCCATCGTGAGCGACGCGGGCCAGGACAAACATTTCGCATACATGGGCGGCAAGTATGCCCGGATCGGCGGCCGGGGCGTGAGCCACGTGGCCACGCTGTACCAGCGGGCAATCATGCCTGACGACTTCCATAGCGCCAAACTCTCGTTCCGGCTGCGGATCGAAAGCACTGACGTGTCCGGGGATTCCGGGGATTATTTGAGAGTGAAGATCCTGGATCACAGCACAGGCGCGCATTTGAAAACGTTCCCTGCGATCAGCGGAAACACCGAGACAGCGGTTGACGAAAACGGAGATCAGAACGTCAACCACTACCGCAAGTTCACCTATAATCTGAGCGAATTCAAGGGCCGGATCATCCGTGTGGTGTTCGAAGGGGTCGAGGACACCGGCGTCAAGACCACGTTCTACATCGACAACGCCACGGTGGTGTACACCCAACTCGGCGTGGCCGGGAACTGAACGGGACCCGGTCAATGTGAAGCAGCGTAGCTCGCGGACAACGTGGCTACGCTGCGGGCCCTTTGTAACGGCTACTTGCCGTTCAGCGCGCTTTCGATCGACCGGGCCGTTAGGATTTTCACACCCCACCGCTCAACGTCGGCCGCGCTGGCCTGAGCAAGCCGCTCATCCACCCAGTCCGGAACCGGTCCGAACTTGGACTTCAACTGGAACCGGAGCAGCCGGGCCTGGCCCTTCAATTCTCCGCGTTTCTCGCGGCGCGCCGCGGCCCGCGCCAAGCCCTCAGCGAAGCCCTTTGCATACCCAGCGTCGCGGATCTCCCGCAGGAGCACGTTGCTTTCAATATCGATTTCCACGCCAGCCGCCTCTAACCCTATTTTCAGTCTTTTCGACAACCCACACAACCCGGACGCTGTGGGCGCTTCTGTAACGGCTACTTGCCGTTCAGCGCGCTTTCGATCGACCGGGCGGTTAGGATTTTCTGAAGTGAGCCCCTGGCGTGAGACACGCAGTTAAGACACTGTTCGCCGCCGACTGAAAATCCATTGTACGGCGGCTGGTTCTGGCTGCAAGATGGCGGTCATGGAAGACCG
>Ga0194131_10005412_pt1 | contig 18437 bp, 13 predicted proteins | sample TA2KigO120mmetaG_FD_148631 | JGI IMG/M metagenome (GOLD analysis project Ga0194131, IMG submission 148631) | Freshwater microbial communities from Lake Tanganyika, Tanzania - TA2015053 Kigoma Offshore 120m | ecosystem: Environmental > Aquatic > Freshwater > Lake | place: Tanzania: Lake... | reverse complement strand
CGCTGCGCGCCGGTATCCGCTGGGAGTTCGAGAGCTTTCCGCAATATCTCGACATGCTGGAGCGTCACGGTGTCGGCCCCAATGTCGCCTGCTTCGCCGGCCATTCGGCGATCCGCACCTTCGTCATGGGCAAGGACGCGACCGAGCGCACGGCAACCGACGAGGAGATCGCCGCCATGGCGGTCCAGGTCCGCGATGCCATGACAGCCGGCGCCGTCGGCTTTGCCACCTCGACGGCTGAGGCGCACAATGGCGAAGGCGGCACCCCCATGCCCTCTCGCTTGGCCGACGATCGCGAGATGCGGGCGCTGGTCCGCGCCATGGGCAAAAGCGGCCGCGGCATCTATATGCTGACCAAGGGCAGCAAGACCTCGATTCCCTACCTTGAGGAACTCGCGGTCGCAGCCAACCGGCCGGTGCTGATCGCCGCCGTCTTCCATTCCAACACCAACCCGACCGCCGCCTTCACCACGCTCGACCAGATCAACGCCGCCCGCAGCCGCGGCCGAGAGCTTGTGGCGCAAACCTCGTGCTGTCCTCTCTCCATGGATTTCACGTTCAAGAGCCCCTACCTGTTCGAGAGCATGCAGGCATGGAAGCCGGCCATGGCGGCGCACGGCGTCGAGGCGTTGAAGGCGGTGTACCGCGACAAAGCCTGGCGCGATCGGGTGCGCCAGGAACTCGAAGCGTCGCGTGGGCGGCTGGTCTTCAACGGCGAATGGGACAAGCTCTTTGTCGTCGAGGTCGCCAAAGCCGAGAACCGCGCACTCGAAGGCGCCACGCTGGCGTCACTTGCCCGACGAACCAACAAGGAGCCCTTCGACTGCCTGCTCGACCTCGCCTTGTCGGAGGAGCTCGACACCATGTTCGTCGCCCAGCTCCTGCACAACGACGAGAAAGCCGTCGGCCGCATCCTGGCCGATCCCAACACCCATATCTCGCTGTCGGACGCCGGCGCGCACCTTACTTTCTTCTGCGATGCCGGCTTTGGCCTGCACCTCATGGGCCATTGGAGCCGCGATCTCGGCGTGCTCGACCTGCCGCAAGCCGTGCACCGGTTGACCGGACAGCCGGCGAAGCTGTTTGGCCTACAAGACCGCGGCTTGCTGCGGCTTGGCTATGCCGCCGACGTGATGCTGTTCGATCCGACTACCGTGGCGCGCGGCCCCAAGCGGCGCGCACACGACCTGCCCGCTGGCGCCCCGCGCCTTACAACATCGGCGATGGGCCTGCACGGCGTGTGGATCAACGGCACGAAGGTGGCCGACGACAAAGGCTTGTGCGCCGATCGCAAGGGCTCGCCGGGCCAGGTGCTGCGCCGTTTCGCGGCGTAGCGCCCAGACCACGGCGACATCCGTCAGGGCTTTTGCGCCGCGAAGGTGCCGCCCGCCTTGTAGCCCGTGCCGGTGATGGCGAAATTGCCGCCTTGGCCCTTGGCCTCCACCGTTGGCGATGAAAAGAACGTGCCGTTCAAGGTCAGGCTACGGCCGGTCACACCGGTCGACGACAGCGGCGCCGTCGTGGCGAAGGTGTTGGTTGTATTGCTGCCGAAGGTGTTCGCCGTCATGCCGCCCCCGAACGTTGCGCCGTCGAAGGTCACGCTCGCAACACCGTTCCGTGTCCCATAGTTCCAGACGTTGCTGTAGCTGCCAACGGCAACATAGCTGTTGACGCCGTTCTGAACGTTGCCGGTCAAGTGCCCGCTATAGGTCGCGCTTCCGGTCAGAGCGTTCAGGTTGGCAACCGTGGTCTGCGTGCCAGCGACGTAGGTGGCCAAGTGAAGCCGATCGCGGCCCTCCGCGTTGTACACGCTGCTGGCGCTGTAGTTCACGTCACCAGCCCACCAACCCCAGGTCAGAAACTCGCAGGTGCATGGTGTCACGCCCGATGCCGTGAAGAAGCTGCCAACCGGCGCAGTGCTGTAGCTCAGCATCGCCGTCCGTGACGTCACGTCGGCACCTGTGGACGTCCCAGTGCCGGTCGTCACGCTGGTGGTCGGACCACTCGGGAAGTTCGCCGCCTGCCGGTCGCGCAACGCATAAAGCGTGTCGTCGATGAACGAGCTGGTCGAGAAGCGGCCACCGGTCAGGCCGCCGAGCTGAAACGTCGCCGATGTCGACGTGCCATCCCAGTTGGTGATGGTGATCTGTGCGGCGGCGCGATTGTTCGACGCACTGGTCTGCAGGGCAATCGTGTTGCCGCTGCTCGCGGTATTGCCTCCGATGATGCGACTGGAGAAGTTGCCCGACGAATCACGACCTTCGACGATGCCGCCGACATAGCCGGTCAGAGACCGGTTGGTACGATTCTGACCGACCGACGATGGCGTCGTGGTCTTGGCCGCTAGGGTCACGCCCGAGTAATCGCTGCCATTGAGGTTGTTGTACGGCTGATCAAAGGAAGCCTGCGTGGTGCGCGTCGTCGTCGCTGTCTGGGTCAGACCGCCGCTCACCGTGATGTCGGTGCGGACGCTATCGGTCGTATACACCATGTTGTCGGCATTTGGCCCGAAGATCGAGTTGGCCCCGCCAACGTTGAAAGTCGACTCGGCCGAGACTTGCCGGCCAATGCGGTCGGCCGCGCCCGTTCGGTAGGTGGCATTGAAACCACCGGAATTGAACAAGGTGTTGTTGTTGTAGTCTCTGAAATAGTCGCCGACGAACACGCCAATGTAGGATTTCTGGGTGCTGCCCTGACCTGAGAGCGCCATTGTGCCCTGCATTGCAGAGGCCCCCTGGGCGGTCGATGCCGGCGCGCCGATCGGGCTGCCCGTTTGCGGCGAGTACACCGAGTAGAGGGGACTAGAGCTAGCCGCAGCCAGCAGGTTGGGATCCTTGCCGACCGTGGAATTGGAAAACGGCAGCTTGCCGCCGGTTTCGCTGAGCGCACTCAGATTGTGCGCGGCGAAGCCCGTCGTCGGAAACTGCGCCAACGCCGTCGGTGTGCCGCCAACGAGGCCCACTCTCCTGCCGGTGCCGTCGGTCAAGCCATAGGCAAAGAAATTCTGATCCGCCGTGACAAAACCCGACCCGGTCAGCGTGCCGAGCGTTGAGTGCGTAAGCGATACGGCGATCGTCCCCGCCCCGGGCTGCCAAGGAACCGACAAGGATCGCCCGTCGTCCAAGGTTATGGTCGCGGTGCCATTCAGGAGGGTGCCGGACTGCTGCAGTTGCCGCCTGTTTCCAGGAATCTCAGTGACACCCAGCGTGGTGCGATTGAAATTGGTGTAGGTCGGCTCGATGGCAAAGCCGCCGCGCGTCACGATCACGGTCGGCTGGGTCTGCGTCGAGGTCTGAGTCGTAGCCTGACTCTGTTGAACCGCCTGCTGGGAGTTGGTGATCGCGGTGGTGATCGTGTCGTTGGGGTTGCGATTGCGCGGCCCCGGCCCGCTGCCGAAGTTGTTGGCTGCTGTCGCGGTCTGGCTGGCGCCTGTCCCCTGTCCTGAATTCTGCGCCGAAAAGCCCGAGCTTTGCGCCGCTTGGTCGGCATTGCCGGTCGCCTGAGTCGCTCCGCTCGAGGTCGATCGATTGGACGAACCGCCGCCGCTGCCGCTCGTCCCCTCGAGCTGGTTGAGCTGACCAGTCAACGACGCCTGGCGTGCGAGGGTCGGCGCACCAGGAACCCCACCCAGGCTGGTTGTCACTTGCGAGCCCGGTCGCGTGACATTCTGCGTTTGGCCCGCTCCGCTCACCGTCATGTTCGTTCCGAAGACGAAGGTCGACGTCGTTTGACTGGATTGCGCGTCGACGAGCGTGATACCGCCGCGAATACCGATCGTGCTCGACGGCGTGGTGATCGTGATGGGATTGGTCTTGCTGATCTTGCCGCCAACCAGACGCATCACACCGCGGCTGGCGTTGATCGCGAGCTCGCCTGTCTTGGTGTTGGGGTCGAAGACAAACTTGTCGATGGTGAGCTGCGCGTTGGGACCGACCGTCAACGAAGAGCCGTCGAGGAAGAGCAGGTGGGCGCGGTCATTGGCTCGGGTCGTGATGAGTTCATTGGCCTGAACGTCGATGCCGATACGCAAGACTCGCTCGGCTGCCGCCGGCGGCTTGCCCAACGGGTCACCGTCGGTCGCCGAGGTCACACCGACCTTGGCAGCCGCCCCACCAACCAAGAACGGCGCTGTGAGAGCGGTAGTTGCCAGCATCAGGGTACGTACAAGGACGCGACCGCCGCCGACCGACTTGGTCATGTGATGCTCCTCTGCCTACGCCAGAAGCGTGACTGGAGTGTTGATTGTCAGGATCGCCCGCACCGGAAGGAACACCGAAGGCAAGGATCGTGTCGATTTCATTTAGCCTGCCGTGCACTGCGCGATCAACGCCCACTTGTGGGCCGGCATCAAGTCAGCGCTGCGCCTTTGGCGGAATGGAGGCAATTGGGTGCGGGAAGTTGGGCACCACCCTCAAGCTGGCGCCGCGGCCGCCGCATGCTAAAAGCCCTCAGGCAGGTCGAGGCCGGTCGGGAGGAACGAATGGCGATCGAGATCGGACACTTTGTCGAGGGCAACCACGTAGCGGGACGCGGCGGCCGTTCCGGCGATGTTACCAATCCGGCGACCGGCGAGGTGACCGGCAAGGTCGCCTTTGCCTCGGAGGCGGAAGTCGATTCCGCCGTACGGATTGCCAAAAAGGCCCAACTCGCTTGGGCTGCCACGCCACCGCTGCGACGTCAGCGGGTGATGTTCAACCTCAAGAGCCTAATGGAGAGGCGGATCGACGATCTCGCACGCCTCATGACGCTCGAGCATGGCAAGACCCTCGACGACGCCAAGGGCGAGGTCGGCCGTGGCTTGGAAGTCGTCGAGTTTGCCTGCGGCATCGCCCACCACATGCGCGGCGATTTTACCGAGCAGGTCGCTACCGATATGGATTCCTGGTCGATCCGCCAGCCGGTCGGCGTGGTCGCCGGGATCACGCCGTTCAACTTTCCGATCATGATTCCCTGCTGGATGGGGGCGATGGCGGTGGCCTGCGGCAACGCCTTCATCCTGAAGCCGTCGGAGAAGGATCCCAGCGCTCCGATGCTGCTGGCCGAGCTGTTCGCCGAGGCGGGGCTGCCGCCGGGCATCTTCCAGGTGCTGAACGGCGACAAGATCGCGGTCGATGCCCTGCTGAAGCACCCTGACGTGCCGGCGATCTCCTTCGTCGGCTCCACCGCAATCGGCGAGTACGTCTATCATCAGGGTACGCAACGCAACAAACGCGTCCAGGCGCTGTGCGGCGCCAAGAACCACATGGTGATCATGCCCGACGCCGACCTCGATCAGGCGACCGATGCGCTGATCGGCGCAGGCTATGGCGCAGCCGGCGAGCGCTGCATGGCGATCTCGGTCGCCGTCGCGGTCGGCGACGTCGGCGATCGGCTGATCGACAAGCTGGCGCCTCGGGTTCGCGCACTCAAGGTCGGGCCCGGGCTCGACCCGCAGTCTGAGATGGGGCCACTGGTGACGCGCCAGCATCGCGACAAAGTCATGGGCTATGTCGATCACGGCGTGAAGGAGGGCGCCAAGCTGCTAGTCGATGGCCGCGGGCTGAAGTTGCAGGGCTACGAGAACGGCAACTTCATGGGCGGCTGTCTGTTCGACCAGGTCACGCCAGCCATGACCATCTACAAGGACGAGATCTTCGGACCCGTCCTGTCGGTCGTGCGTTCCAAGACGTTCGACGAGGCGATCGGGCTGGTGAACGATCATGCCTACGGCAATGGCACCGCCATCTTCACCCGCGACGGCGATGCCGCTCGTGCCTTCGCCAACAACGTCAAGATCGGCATGGTCGGCATCAATGTGCCGATTCCCGTGCCGGTCGCCTATCACAGCTTCGGCGGCTGGAAGGCCTCGATCTTCGGCGACCACGGCATCTACGGCATGGAAGGCGTGCGTTTCTACACCAAGCTCAAGACCGTGACCGCGCGCTGGCCGACCGGCATCCGGTCAGGTGCTGAATTCGCGTTCAAGGCAAGGAATTGACGTTCAGCGTCACTTCTTCTCGACATTCTAGAAGATCGTCGCCGGCGCTTCGAGGTTGCCGGTGACGCTTCGGCGCAGGGCCACTGGCGCGTACCACTGGCCGAGCAAGGCATGGGTCGGGTTCTCCAATACCCGGACCTGCTTGGCGAGGGTGAGGCCCCTGCGGGCACGACGGCTGACCAGCGTCTGCCAGTCCATCGACCGCATATCGACCGTCATGCCAGTTCCCTCGAGTAGCGCCTTGGCGCCTGGCGCGAGGTTGGCCGGAACGTAGACGTCAGTCGAGTGCATCAGGACGACCGGTGCGCCGTCATAGCCGCCTTCTCTTCGAAGCTCGCGCGCCTTGCCGACCTTGGAAGCGAACTTGTCCCCGAAGGCCTTGAAGTTGGCTAATGGCGTGTCGCACATGAACATCGCCTTGCAGGTCTTGTGCCACTTGGGGGTCGCCGACCACGCCGTCAAGAAAGTCCTTCTGGTTGAAGGCGTGGAGTGCGGCTTGGCGGATCTTGGGATCGTCGAACGGCTTGAAAAGCTGGTTGAAACGGAAGGGGTTTCTTAGCCGTGCCGGTCCGCGATCATCATCCGAGCGGCTTTGTCGGCGATCATGATGGTGGGCGTATTGGTGTTGCCCGAGGTGATCGTCGGCATTACCGACGCATCGACCACCCTGAGTCCGTCGAGGCCTCGAACGCGCAGCCGCTCGTCGACCACGGCGAGAGGATCGGTGACGATGCCCATCTTCACTGTGCCCACTGGATGGAAGATCGTCGTGCCGATATCGCCGGCGGCCTTGGCCAGCGCTGTATCGTCATCGCCGACCGCTGGACCGGGCAGGAACTCCTCCGGCCGATAGACCTGCAACGCGGGCTGACGCATCAGGCGACGTGTTACCCCGATGGCATCGGCCGCGACGACACGGTCCTCGTAAGTCGAGAGGTAGCCCGGCGCGATGAGTGGCTTGGCCAACGGATCGCGCGAGCGTAGCCGGATGGTGCCGCGCGAGGTTGGCCGCAAATTGCAAGCGCTGACGGTGATCGCCGGGAAGCGATGCAACGGGTCGCCGAACTTGTCGAGTGACAATGGCTGGACGTGGAACTCGATGTTGGCCCGATCCTGCTCGGGCGCGGACTTGGTGAAGATGCCAAGCTGGGACGGCGCCATGGTCAAAGGCCCCGTGCGAAACATGGCGTACTCGGCGCCCATCAGCGCACGGCCGAGCAGCGAATGGTAGGTCTCGTTCAAGGTCTTGACGCCCTGGACCTTGTAGATCGCCCGCTGCTGTAGATGGTCCTGCAGGTTGCGACCGACGCCAGGCACGTCCTTGACGATCCCGATGTCGTGCGCGACCAGCCAATCAGCCGGGCCGATGCCCGACAGTTGCAGGATCTGCGGCGAGCCGACGGCGCCAGCCGACAGAATGACCTCGCCCTTCGTCCGCGCCTCGGTGAGCCGGCCGCCGCGCCGAAACCGCACGCCGACTGCCCGGCCATTCTCGACCAACACGCGCTCGACCAGTACGTTCGTCTCGAGCCTGAGATTGGCGCGATCGAGCACCGGCTTCAGGAAGGCGCGGGCCGTCGACCAGCGCATACCGCGCTTCTGGTTGACGTGGAAGTAGCCGACGCCGGTGTTGTCCCCGGTGTTGAAGTCGGCGGTCGGCGGAATGCCCATCTCGGTCGCCGCCTTGGCCACCGCATCGAGCACGTCCCAGCGCACGCGCGGCTCTTCGACCCGCCATTCGCCACCGGCACCATGATGCTCGGTGTCGCCGAGGAAATGATCATCGAGCCGCTTGAAGACGGGCCGAACGTCGTCCCATCCCCAACCAGGAAGTCCCAACTGCCGCCAATGATCGTAGTCCCGCGCCTGGCCGCGCATCGAGATCATGGCGTTGATCGCCGAGCAACCACCGATCACCTTGCCGCGCGGGTACTTCAGGCTGCGGCCATTGAGACCCGGCTCGTTCTCGGTCTCGAACATCCAGTCCGACCTCGGATTGCCGATAGCGAACAGGTAGCCCACGGGAATGTGGAACCAGATCCAGTTGTCGCGACCGCCCGCCTCCAGGATCAGCACCCGCGATCGGAGATCGGCGGACAGCCGGTTGGCAAGCACACAACCAGCCGATCCGGCGCCGACGACAATGTAGTCGAAGTCGCCATCCAGAAGAGTCGCCGCCTCGGCTGCCATGACATTTGCCCCTTCAAATCTGCGAGTAGCCCGAGCCCGCTGCGTCGATGCCGCGTCCGACGCCACTGTCGATCCAGCCGAACTCCTTCAAGATCTGCTGGCTGTAGGTCACGCGACCATTCACCCGTTCGGCAGGCTCGCTGGCCAGAAGAAGCGCCGCCCGGGCGATTATCGATGGCGGCTCGCCGCGCGGGTCATCGAGCCCACTGACGAGCTTGTGGTAGACCGTGCCGGCGGTTGGCACGACCCGCGATGGCGACACGCAGCTCACCGCTATGCCACCATGGTGCGCCACTTCCTGGGCGAGGCCCTGGGTGAAGCGCTCGAGGGCCGCCTTGCTGGCGCCGTACATCACCCCGCCCCTGACCGTGTGGTCTTTGTAGGGGCCGCGGCCAGGTCCGATCGCCGAGCCTGAGCTGATATTCACGATGGCACCGCTACCGGCCGCTATCATGTCCGGCAAGACCGCCTTGGAGAGAATGAACGGCGCGTGGACATTGACCGCAAATGCCTTGATCCAGCGATTGGTCGGATAGTCAACCGTGGGAGTGTAGTAGTTCAGTGCGGCGTTGTTCACCAGGGCGTCGACCCGGCCATAGGCGGCGCGAGCGGCGTCGACGAGCTTCAGGCACTCCGCCTCGGATGAGATGTCGGCGGCCACCGCAGTCGCTTCGCCGCCGATCGCGCGGATGCCCGCGACGGTACTGGCCAGCGATCCCTTCAGCGGGTGCTCGCCTTCATTGACGGTACGCGCCACGCACACGACCTTGGCGCCTTGCCGCGCGCACAGCTCGGCAATTGCCTGGCCGATGCCGCGGCTTGCTCCCGTGACGATCGCAACACGTCGCGTCATCTTTCCCATGGCGGTCTCCCCTTGACAGTCGAAACCAGCCCCTTGCCGGCCCACCCGACAGGCGCGCACAATTCGGCCAATAAGGGAGCGACGCATGCAGTACAACCGCATTTCCGCCGACTGCCATCTCGACATGCCGTGGATGCCGCCCGACCTGTTCACGTCCATGGCGTCGCGGGAGCTGAAGGACCGTATGCCTTATGTCGTCGACAGCGACGAGGGGCCGAAATGGACGGCCAAGAACGGCGCCACCTTCGGCTTCAAGAACGGCGTCGGCCCGGCCGGCAGCAAGTACGTTCCCGGCAAGCATCACCGCGTCGATGTCATGGCCTCGACCGGGCTCTATGACGATGGCGCCAAAGACATCCGTCGCGTCTCCGATCCGCATCTGCGCATCAAGGACCTCGATCGCGACGGCGTCGATGCCGAGGTAATCTACGGTATCCTGGGCGCGGCCGGCCGCCTCAACGACCGCGACGCGGCCAACGAGATGTTGCGCATCTATAATGACTGGCTAAAGGCGTTCTGCAGTCACTATCCCGATCGCCATATCGGACTGGCCTGCCTGCCTTATGGCGACATCGACGCGGCGGTGAAGGAGATCTATCGCGTCGCCAGGATGGGCATCAAAGGCCTTGAGCTCTCCTGCTCGTGGGATATGGAGCCGATGTGGCATCCGATGTGGGAGCCGCTGTGGAAGGCGGTGAACGACGTGCAGCTGCCGCTGCATTTCCACACCTTTCCCAACGTGCCGCCCGATACCATCGCCAAGCATCCCGGGCGTGTCGGCCGGTCGGTGTTCTTCACCGTCGTGTCAGGCTTCCAGATGAACCTGGTGAACATCCTGGCGGCGATCATCGCGGCCAACGTGCTGGAGCGCTACCCCAACGTCCGCATTGCCTTCGGCGAGTCGGGCTGCGGCTGGATTCCTTACGCACTCGATCGCATGGACTTCGAATGGGAGGACCGCTTCACCGACCTCGGGCTGAAGATGAAGCCGTCGGACTATTGGCGCCGGCAGTGCAAGGCAACTTTCCAGTTCGACCGCATCGGCGCCAAGCTGATCGACGAGATGGGTGCGGAAACGCTGATGTGGGGCTCGGACTACCCGCACGGTGACGGCGTATGGCCGCACTCCGAGCAGTATATCAAGGAGCAGTTCGCCGATGTCTCGCCGGAGGTGACGCGGATGATCACCTGCACCAACGCCGGAAAATTCTACGGCCTGATCAACTGAGGTGGCGTGCGACGGCGGGTCTCAGTCCCCGCCATCGACCTTCTTGGCCGCCGACAGGCGATCGATGTAGGTCAGCATCAGCGCTGAAAGCACGAACGCCAAATGCATGACAATGAGCACATAGAGCTTGTCGTTGCTTACCGTGTTGGCTTCGAGGAAGCGCTGCAACAGATGGATGGACGAGATCGCCACGATCGAGCTCGCGAGCTTGATCTTCAACGAGCCGGCATCGAGCTTTCCGAACCACGCCAACTTGTCGTTGATGCTTTCCTCATCGATGTGGCTGACGAAGTTCTCGTAGCCCGAGATGATGACCATGACCACCAGGTTGGCGACCATGATCAGGTCGACCAGCGACAGAATGGCGAGGACCAGGTCCGCTTCGTCGACGATCAACGCACGCTGCACGAGGTCCCACAGCTTGAACGGGAACTTCACCACGACGACGCCGAGCACGAATACCAGCCCTATATAGAGCGGCGCCTGCAGTCACCGGCTGCCGATGACGACGCGCTCGATGACGAACTCGATCCGCGCCCAGGGCGATCGACGGTCGGTCATGGCTAGCTGAACGCCTTGAAGGTGATGAGCGTGAAGGTGTCCTTCACCCCGGCAAGCGTCTGTATCTTGCTCGTCACGAAATGGCCGATGTCGGTCTTCTCATCGAGGTAGCATTTCATCAGGAGGTCATACTGGCCGGAGGTCGAGTAGACCTCGGACACTTGCTCGACGGTACACGCATCGTCGGCCACCTCGTAGGCCCTACCGAGCTCGCACTTCACCATGATGAAGATGGTCTGCATGATTCCCCGCTTCGCGAGGTCACTCTAAAGCATAGTCGGCTCGGCCGAAATTGGCCGGATCAACCATGTCCTGTGGAATGAGCTTTGACGCCCGCTGGTCGTCGATCGACCGAAACGGCCGATGGCGCCATGCGGCGGCTAGCAACTCACAGCTAGCGCGCCGGCCGGGCAAGGAAAGCGGGAACGTGATCGCCGAGTCCCACGGGAGCAGCTTGGTCGTGCCTTTCATGGCGCCGCTCGGGGCGTGTCGCGGGCTTACGCTCCCGCTGCGGCCGTTCGGGTCGCGGCTCGGCGGCCGGTTGTGGCGCAGGATCGGCCGGCATACTGGCCTTGGGCTCAGGCCGGTCGCGGCGCCCTTTGTCTCTGGCTTCGCGGCGTGGCTTGTCCATGCCACGGCCCCGTCCGCGACCACGCCGCCGCCCATCACCCGCCTCGAATGCCGCCGCGTCCAAGCCCGGCACCTCGACGCGAGGGATGGCGTTGCCGATCAGCTTCTCGATCGCTTCGACCAACCCACCTTCGTGCGGCGATGCCAAGGTGAAGGAGTGGCCCGTCTTGCCGGCCCGGCCGGTACGGCCAATGCGGTGGACGTAGTCCTCGGGTGAGAACGGCACGTCGAAGTTGAAGACGTGGCTCATGTCGGCGATGTCGAGGCCACGCGCAGCAACGTCAGAGGCAACCAGGATCTGGATGTCACCCTGCTTGAAACGCTCGAGCGTTTCCATGCGCGCCGGCTGGCTCATGTCGCCATGCAATGCGCCAGCATTGAAGCCGTGCTTCTTCAACGAGCCCTGTAGGACGGCGACATCGCGCTTGCGGTTGCAAAAGACAATGGCGTTCTTGACGTCTTGGTCGCGGATCAACCGACGCAATGCTTCGCGCTTGTCCGCCTCCGGCACGACGGTCAGACCTTGCACGATGTTCTTGGCAGTCGACGCGGGTGGCGTCACACTCACTTCCTTGGGATTGCTGAGGAAGCGGTCGGCCAGCCGCCTGATCTCCGGCGGCATGGTGGCCGAGAAGAACAGCGTCTGCCGCAGAGGCGGCAGCAGCCCGACGATGCGCTCGACATCCGGGATGAATCCCATGTCGAGCATGCGGTCGGCCTCGTCGATCACCAGCACCTTGACATCGTTCAGCAACACTTTGCCGCGCTCGAAATGGTCGAGCAGACGGCCCGGGGTGGCGATCAGCACGTCGACGCCGCGCTCCAAGGCACGCTCCTGATCTTCGAAGCTCACGCCACCGATCAGCAGCGCCATGCTGAGCTTGTTGTTCTGACCGTAGATCTCGAAATTCTCCGCCACCTGAGCCGCCAGCTCACGCGTCGGCTCGAGAATCAAGGACCGCGGCATGCGCATCTTGGCGCGGCCCTGCGCCAGGATGTCGATCATCGGCAGGACGAAGGAGGCGGTCTTGCCGGTACCTGTCTGGGCGCATCCAAGGACATCACGACCCATCAGGACGATGGGGATGGCTTTTTCCTGGATCGGCGTGGGCTCGGTGTAGCCCTTGGCGGCGACTGCCTGCAAAACTGGGGCGCTCAGCCCCAAACTCTCAAAACTCATTTAGTTTCCGTGGCTTAGCCTCAGACTTCCGGAGGCTCGGGAGCGGTCACGCAAGGCCTTGGGGAGGCGGGCCGGACCGCTGGCGGCCTCCATATGAGGCTTGGCGCGGCCCAAGTCAATGCAGGCAGCATGCGCAGCTGCCGCGCGTCCCCGTCAGGCCTTCAACTCGATCTCGACAAAGACAAACTCGAAGGCATTCGGATTGATGACATCATGCTCGACGCCGACCTGGCGGGCGTAGGAAACACCGGCGCGCAGGGGCGCCGGCACGGTCGTCTTGCCGTCGAAGATATGCAGCTCGCCGGAGGTGATGGGCACCACCACGTAGTCGTGATTGTGGCGATGCCAGCCGGTGTGGCTGCCGGGCGGGAAACGCCATTCGGTGACGATGACCCGGTCGTTCTCGACCTGGATGGTGGGCTTGGCTAGCGGCCGCTCTTGCTTGGACATGACCAAAAGCTAATGCGAGGCCGGGCTTTTGTCAGGTGCGGGGTGGCAGCCGTTCTGTTAGCGTGTATATGCACTGAACTGGGAGCGCCATGTCTCATCCCCTGCTGACCGCGCCGATCGGCACTAGCTTGTGGAAGCTCGCGGCGCCGACGACGGCCGTCATGGTGGCGCAGACCTTCGTGGCCATCGCCGAGACCTATATTTTCGGTCGGCTCGGCACGGAGGCGTTGGCCGGCTTCGCGCTGGTATTCCCGTTCATGATGATGATGACGATGATGGCTGCCGGCGGTATGGGCGGCGGCGTCGCCGCTGCCATGGCGCGCGCGCTTGGCGGTGGAAGAAAGGATGACGCCCGCGCCCTCGTCTTGCACACGCTGGTGCTGGGCGCAGGTCTTGCCCTGCTCTTCACGCTTCTCGCCTGGACCGTGGCGGTCGATCTCTATCGGCTGCTCGGCGGCGAAGGCCGCGCGCTCGACCATGCCCTGACCTACAGCCACGTCCTGTTCGGTGGCGCCGTCGTCATCTGGGCCAATTTCTTCCTGTCGGCTCTGTTGCGCGGCGGCGGCGATGCGGCAACGCCCGGCCGCTACATGTTGATCTCCTCGATCGCTCAGGTGCCTCTATCCTACGTCTTGGCCTTCGGCGTCGGCGGCTGGCCTGGGCTGGGCATGGCCGGGCCGGCTGTCTCATCGCTGCTCACCTCGGCAGTCTCGGCCGGGTTGCAGGCGCGGGCACTGTGGCAGGGCAAGCTCGGTTTCGTGCCGGCGCTGTTCGGCGTCGGGCTGCAGGGCCGATTGTTCTGGGAGATTCTGGGAGTCGGCCTGATTGCTTCTGTCTCGGCCTTTACCGCAAACTTGACGGCGATGTTGGTGACCGGCCTGGTCGGTCGCTTCGGCGTCGCTGCACTGGCCGGCTACGGCATCGGCGTGCGGCTGGAGTTCATGCTGGTGCCGTTGGCGTTCGGCATCGGCTCCGGCCTCACGACCCTGGTCGGCGTGGCCGCCGGCGCCAACGAATGGCGGCGCGCGGTGCGGGCCGCCTGGATCGGCAGCCTGATCGCTGCCGCCGCCTTGGGCCTCTGCGGCTGGATCCTGGCATTGGTGCCCGAAAGCTGGGCGCGCTTGTTCACCAGTGATCCAAAGGTGATCGAGGCCACCGTCGCCTACATCACCCGCGTGGCTCCCTTCTACTGCTTCTTTGGGCTGGGCATGACGCTGTCCTTTGCAAGCCAAGGCGCCGGCCGCATGACGGCGCCCTTTGTCGCCAGCATGGTTCGGCTCATCATCGCCACGGTCGGTGGCTGGGTAACCATCGAAGTCCTTGGCTGGGGACTGCCGGGCGTGTTCGTTGCCGTCGCCGGCGGTATGATCGCGTTCGGTGGGCTGATCGCCGGACCGCTGCTGGTCATTCCGTGGCGAGCCAGGCGTGGTAAGCTTCCGCCGCCCGGAGGAAGCGATGCAGCACCCCTCGACAATCGCGACCTGGAACCGCAGTCCCGCTGAAGAAGAAGCGATGGGCGCGGCGCACGCGCCCATCTGGCGACGGATGATCGACGTTTCAGTGCCGCACGGCCTGCACGAGTCGACGATCCTCGACTACGGCTGCAATCAAGGCGGCTTCCTGCGTATGCTGTTCGATCGTCATCCCTTCAAGAATGCAGTCGGCATCGACATCGCCCGCGAATCGGTGGCTCGCGCCGAGTTACTGAAAGGCCAGCGCCCGATCGACTACAAGGTAGCCGACAACGCCGCTGCCCTCGGTCGCCGCTTCGACTTCGCGTTCAGCCATGAGGTCATCTACCTGCTGCGCGACGTCGCCGCCCATGCGCGGGACATCAAAGCGGCACTCCGGCCGGGTGGCGCCTACGTCGCGGCCATGGGCTGCCACGTCGACAGCGCCGTGTGGCCACGCTGGCGCATGTTGATAGCTGAAACCTCGTCGATCCCGATCTACGACCACTCTCTGGAGGACGTTTCGAGGGCCTTCTTCCAAGCAGGCTTCACCGTGGCGGTGCGACCGCTCGATCTCGACGCGTTCATGCCGGTGACGGTAGGCAGTGCCTACTTCCCAAAGATCGTCGACCAGCTGCGCTACTACAGCCAGGACAAGGTACTGTTTCGCTTCGTGCGGACGCCCTGACCCGTTCAAGCCGGAGCCACCGGCCGCAGGTCGCTGTCGAGCACCGGATAGCCCGATGCGTCGGTCCTGCGGTCGAGGTAGTGCACGACCCGGTCGGGATTGGCATGGATGCCAAGCAGACGCATCGGTTTGTCACCGACGGTGCGGAAACCGTGCGGGATGTCGGCCGGCAGCGCCACGCAGTCTCCGGCGACAAGGTGGGCCGGCTCGGCTTCACCACCTTGTAGCCAGACTTCGGCTTCGCCCTCGATGATAAACAGCAACTCGACGTAAGGATGCCAGTGGAGCGGGGCGACGTAGCCAGGTGCCGAGGTCTGGATGCCAGTACGAACCGGCGTGTCACCGTCGGCGACCAGCGGATGGTAGAATGCCAACGGCCCAAACTCGACACGGTTGGCCTCGGCCAGCCTGCGGATCCTCGGCACGCGAAGGACTGTCGTCATCGGAGCAACCTCCTACGTCTTTGCGGCAATCGACGAGAGGACTCTGCCGGCCGAAGAGGGCCGCCGCAAGGCCGACCGCGCTCCGGGTGTCTCAGCCAGATCGCATGCCCAGTCTTTTGAGCGACCGGTCGATCCACAGCGCTCCGATCTTCTCCTGCGCACCGTTCTGGCGCAGGCGCTGACCGAGGCAGCCAAAATCGACGCGGTCGAGTTCCTGGTCTTGATTGAAGCAGGAGAACACGACCGACTCCTTGCCGGTCACCGGATCCCTGTGGAGCTGCAGGCACTGGGCGCAGATTTCCTTCATCATGCATTGCATCGGCGAGTTGATCGAGCCCAGCGCGAGGTGATCGGGCTTCAGGTACGGCTTCAGCACGCCATGCCGCGCCAGCCGCACGGCATTCATCATGCCGTCGGATCCGATGGCGATGACACGGTCGGCCGCAGCGAAGGGAATCGGCTGGTCGCCGAGCTCGCCGGAGGCGTAGCGGCGCATCGCTTCGACGATATTGGCGACGACGCTTCTGTCCTGCGGTCGGGTGGCGGCAAAACCCGGCGCCTCGTCGCATGCCCACACGACGATATCGGCGGCCGCCTCGATCTCCTCGACCTTGTAGCGGTCGGATGGCTTCTTGTAGCCGGCGAAGTACAGCACGCGGCTGCCAGCTTTGCGGAATGCCTGCCCGATCGAAAACAGGACGGCATTGCCGAGGCCGCCGCCAGCCAGGATCACCGTCTCACCAGACTCGATCTCGGTCGGAGTGCCCGTCGGACCCATGACGATGACCGGCTCACCCGGCTCGAGCAGAGCACAGAGATCCGACGAGCCACCCATTTCGAGTGTGATCAGCGACAGTAGACCCCTGTCCTTGTCGACCCACGCGCCGGTGAGCGCGAGCCCCTCCATCGTGAGCAACGTGCCGTCGATGCGCCTGGACCGCGCCTCGTAGTTCTGCAGGCGATAGAACTGGCCAGGCTCGAAATTGCGCGCCGCTGCACGCGCCTCGACGACGACTTCAACGATGGTCGGCGTCAGGCGGTCGACCCGCACGACCTTGGCGCGCCACTCGGCATTGGCCTGGTCCAGAATCTCGGCCGGGCTCCGCAGCGGCGACGGCAGTTTCGCCATGCACTGCGTCAGGACCGGATAGCCCTGCTTGGCGCCGCCCATCGCCTTGACCACGTTGCCGGCAAACGAGGGGTGGAGATCGCCGAAAAAAGACATGAACCGGCCGTCGGCGGCGCGATGCATCAGCACACGCACGTCGCCCGGCTTGGCCACGCGTTCAGGCGTCACCGCACTGCCGGTCTCGTCGACCGCTCGGAAGTACTTGCCGTCGATGACCGCGTGTACGGCATCCTCGCGCGCCAGCACTGTGTTCGGCTGCGTGCCCGCCGCCACCAGGATGGTCCGCGCCGGCAGCACGGCTTCGACGCGGCGGCCGTTTTGCTCGCCGGCGACTTTCAACGCTTTGGCATGGCCGTGGACGTCGATTTCGACGGCGACTGGCGAGAGCCCTTCGACGAAACGGATGTCCTCCTCCAGCGCCTTGACGACTTCCTCATGGTTCAGAGTATAGGAGGGCGAATCGATCAACCGCCGCCGATAGACGATGCTGACGCCACCCCAGCGGTTGACCAAATCGGTGATATCGGGCGCCCGCCCTTGGCGCGCCGCGACAGCGCGCTCCTCGCGGATCGTCCGGGCATGGGCGATGAACTCGTCGGCAATCTCTTGCTCCTCCGAGCTCATGGCGGCCAACACCGCCCCCTCGCCGCGCTCGGCAACCAGGACCTCGTGGCGGGCGAGGAACTTCTCGACCTGCAGGGGATAGTAGGCGAGCGATTCAGTCGCGGTATCGATCGCGGTGAGACCGCCGCCGATGACCACGACGGGCAGGCGGATCTGGAGGTTGGCGATCGAGTCCTTCTTGGCCGCACCGGTGAGCTGCAGGGCCATCAGGAAGTCCGACGCTGCCCGCACGCCGCGCGCCAGGCCGTTGGGCAGGTCGAGCACGGTCGGTTTGCCGGCGCCGGCGCAGAGCGCGATGTGATCGAAGCCCATCGCCAGGGCGGTCTCGACGGTCACCGTGCCACCGAAACGCACTCCGCCGAACATGGAGAACTGGCGCCGCCGCTCGAGCAGCAAACGGACGATCTTCAGGTAGTTTTTATCCCAGCGCACGGTGATCCCGTATTCGGCGACGCCGCCAAAACCCGCCATAGCGCGCTCGCCGAGATCCTCGCGCAGAACGGCCGCATCGCGCACCGCCTCGAACGGCCGACGCGCGCCGTCCGCCGCCACGCCCGACTGGCCGGTCGGCAGTGGCTCGATCTTCAGCCCGTCGATACCGACGACGGCGTGGCCGTCATTCATCAAATGGTGGGCGAGATTGAAGCCCGCAGGACCAAGCCCGACCACCAGCACCGTGCGGCCGCTATCAGGCCTGGGCAGCGGGCGGCGCAGGTTCAACGGATTCCATCGCGTCAGCAGCGAGTAGATCTCGAAACCCCATGGCAGGCCGAGGACGTCCTTGAGGATTCGGGTTTCGACTTGCGGGATATCGACCGGTTCCTGCTTCTGATAGATGCAGGCCTTCATGCAGTCGTTGCAGATGCGATGTCCGGTCGCCGCGATCAACGGATTGTCGACCGCCGCCACGGCCAGCGCGCCGACGGTAAATCCCTCGCTCTTCAGCAAGTTCATCTCCGAGATTTTTTCCTCGAGCGGACAGCCCGCCAAGGTGACGCCGAACGGCGACTTCTGGAAAGCGCCG